>Ga0075365_10000142_pt1 | contig 22408 bp, 17 predicted proteins | sample EndMetdeltDD1765_FD_71387 | JGI IMG/M metagenome (GOLD analysis project Ga0075365, IMG submission 71387) | Populus endosphere microbial communities from Tennessee, USA - Endosphere MetaG P. deltoides DD176-5 | ecosystem: Host-associated > Plants > Roots > Endosphere | place: USA: Tennessee... | reverse complement strand
TGGCTGCCGGTGTAGCCGGCAATGCGCAGCACGTTGGGCAGCCGGGCGCGCTGGGTCAGTTCGTCGGCGGCGATGACCGGGATGAAGTAGGGCACGCCGTTGCCCTTCACGTAGTTGGCGACGGCGAGGCCGGTGTTGGCTAGGATGTTGCCGATCAGGAAGTGCACGTTGGCCTGCTCGACGAGGCGGCGCGCCTTCTGCAGGGCCGTGTCGGGGTTGGAGGCGTCGTCCTCGACCACGATCTCGACCTTGCGGCCGGCGACCTCCTTGTTCTTCTGCTCCCACCACAGCTCGAAGCCTTCCACCAGCTCCTTGCCGCCGGCGGCCAGCACGCCGGTCAGCGGCGACAGGAGGCCGATCTTGATCGGCCCACCGGCCTGGGCGCGCAGCACGGCCGGCATGGCGACGGTGCCGACTGCCAGAGCGGCGGTCGACGACGAGGTTTTCAGAAAATCTCTGCGATTCATGACCCTACTCTCCCTTCAACGGACGCGCCCATGCGCGCTACCTTCAGTTCGATCTCTTCGCCAGGGCCCTGATTTTTCCGACGATGCCTTCCGGGGCGAAGATCATGATCAGCACGAACACGGCGCCCAGCACCATCAGCCAGCGCTCGGTGTAGGCGCTGACGAACTGCTCGAGCAGGATGATGACGGTGGCGCCGACGTAGGAGCCGAGCAGCGTGCCGACGCCCCCGACGATGGCCATCAGCAGCCCCTGTACCGATTGTGCGAGCGCAATGGTCGAGGGGCTGACGAAGTTGTTGAAGATGGCGTACAGGGCACCGGCAATGCCGGCAAAGAAGCCCGATACGGTGAAGGCGACGAACACATGCAGCGGCACGTTGTAGCCCAGGCTCGCCATGCGGCTTTCGCTGTCCTTGATGCCGCGCAGCGTCAGACCGAACGGCGAGCTGACGAAGCGGTGCATCGCCCAGTAGGTGGCGAGGCTGACGGTGAGCACGACGAAATAGAGTAGGCGGATGTCGGCGAAGAGGCCCTCGCGCAGGTGACCGCGCAGGCCGTTCTCTCCACCCGTCACGTGCGTCCAGCGCAGGCATACGCCCCAGATGACGAGGCCGAGCGCCAGGGTGAGCAGCAGGAAGTAGACTCCTGCGGTGCGTACCGCGAGCAGGGCGAAAACGGTGGCCAGCGCGGTGGCGGCCAGCACGCCGAGCAGGAGTGCCGGCGGCAGCGGCAGTCCGTATTCATTGCTGGCGTAGATGACGACGTAGGTCGAGGCGCCGAAGATGGCGCCGTGGCACAGCGGCGTGCGCCCGGCATAGCCCGCCAGCACGTCGACCGACATGGCCAGCATGGCGAAGATCAGGATCTGTGTGGCGAGGGCCAGCTGGTAGCTGCTGAGCAGCAGCGGCAGGATCGCGAGGCCAACAACAACGACCGTCATGGCGGCGAACTTGCCGACCGAACGGCCGACCGGCGCATCGCTTCTGGCCAAGGCATTGACCGCTTGCGTCATGCCGCTCTCCCGAACAATCCGAGCGGCCGGAAGGCCAGCAGCAGGGCCATCGGACCGAAGATTACGAAGTAGGCGAGCTCGGGAAACCACACTTGACCGAACGTGTTCAGCATGCCGATCAGGATCGAGCCGATCGCGGCGCCCTCCAGGCTGCCGCGACCGCCGATGATGACGACGGCCAGACTGAAGACGAGGATTTCAGAGTCGGCGCTGGGGTAGAGCGTGAGAAATGCGCCGCCGAGCAGGCCGGCCAATCCCGCCAACGCCGAGCCCAGCATGAAGGTGGCGAGAAACACCAGTCGGATGTTGATGCCGGTCGCCTCGACTGTCTCCGCATCATCGACGCCGGCGCGGATCAGGGCACCGAGCCGGGTCTTGTGCAGCAACAGCCACAGGCCGACGAAGACGATGACGCCGACCAGTAGCACGAACATGCGGAATTTGGGATAGAACACGCCGAACACGTTCAGGGGGCCTTGCAGGATTTCGGGCGTGGGCACCGTGAAGGTGTCGCCGCCCCAGATGACGAGGGCGAGGTCGTTGAGCACGAAGGCGACTCCGAGGGTCAGCAGCACCTGGCGCAGCTCGTAACCTTTGACGAAGTGCAAGAGCCCCTGATCGAGGACGAGCCCGGCGAGGGCCACGGCCACCATCGCCGCTGCGCCGCCGAGAATGAAGCTGCCGGTCTTCACGGCCACGGCGAAGCCGATGTAGCCGCCGAACAGGTAGAGCGCACCGTGCGAGAGGTTGACGATGCGCAACAAGCCGAAAATCAAGGTGAAGCCGGCCGCTACCACGAACAGCAGCGCGGCGAAGGTGAGACCGTTCAGGACCTGGAACAGCATCATGCCGTTGGTCTCCCCCCGAGCCGCATCTCAGGTATGCACCTTGGTGATCGCATTATACCAGTCGTAGATCTCCGCGCCGTTCCAATGCAGCACGCCGGAATGCCGATTCAGGTACTCGTAGACGCGCTCCAGGTACTTGATGCGGAACGGCTGCCCGGAAATGTAGGGGTGGATGGCGATGGCCATGATGCGGGGCCGGGTGCCGCCTTCCTCGTAGAGCCGGTCGAAGGCGTCGACGCACTTCTGGTACCAGTATTGGCCCTCGTGGTGCTGAACGATCATCATGGGGATGTCGTTGAGCTCGACGGTGTAGGGCAGCGTGACGAGCGGGCCCTTCGCGGTCTGAATGACGGTCGGCTCGTCGTCATAGATCCAGTCGCCGATGTACTTGACGCCGGCTTCCGCCAGCAGCTCCGGCGTGTCGAGCGTTTGCGTCAGGCCGGGCCCCAGCCAGCCGATCGGCCGCTTGCCCCAGAACTTCTCCAGCGTGTTCATCGACTTGTGGATCATGCCGCGCTGGTCTTCGACCTTGTGGATCGGCATCTGCTCGAAGGCGTGGCCCATCGGCTCCCAGCCGGCATCGCGCGCCTCGCGGGCGACGCGCTCGTAGTCTAGGCAGACGCGGGCGTTGATCGACAGGGTGGGGCGCACGCCGAGTCGCTTGTAGAGGTCGAAGAAGCGCCAGACGCCGACGCGCATGCCGTACTCGTGCCAGCTCCAGTTCGGCACGTCCGGCAGCAGCACCTGGCCGGTGGGAGCGGGGATTACCTGACGCGCCATCGGCCGCGAGATGTCCCACACCTCCAGGTTGACGATCGACCAGACGATGATGCGTGCGCCGCCCGGCAGCTGGAGTGGTGGCCGATCGACGATGGCCGAGTAGGGTGCCCGCTGGCTGGGGATCATGGGCTCGCTCACGTCGCATTCCTCCCTTGCTGCCGCATGCGAGACGCGGACAACGGCATGTTGTTCTTGCTCTTGCGCCTAGCCTAGCGGCCGCTCACGGGCCGCGTAAATTAGATAAACTGCTGGAAATAATCACAAGTCTTGATGGCGACTTTTGCCATCTGTCATCCCGGCCTGAGCATGGCTCAGAGCCGGGATGACAACCGCAACTCCAGACCAGCTACAGACCCAGGAGGGCCTTGACGTTGCCGCCGCAGATCTTGGCCATGGACGTGGCGTCCAGTCCAGCGCTGCAGACGTGAGCCACGGGGTCGTATTCTCCCATGTCGTAGGGGTAATCGGTGCCCATCAGCACGTGGTCCGCACCGAACAGGTCGACCAGGGCGGCGAGCTGGTGCGGCGTGAACACAACAGTGTCGACGTAAATCTGCTTGAGGTAGCTGGTGGGCGGCTTCGGCAGCGTGCCGCGCACGTCCGAGCGGGCCCCCCAGGCATGATCGATGCGGCCTGAGTAGGAGGGCAGATAGCCGCCACCGTGCACGGCGAGGATCTTCAGCTTGGGGTGGCGCTCCAGGACGCCATCGAAGATCAGATAGTGCAGCGCCATGGTCGTGTCGAAGGGGTTGCCGACGACGTTATTGAAATAGAAGCGCGTCAGGCGCTGGCCCTCGGTGAAGCCGTTCGGGTGGATGACGACGAGCACGCCCAGTTCCTCGGCCTTGGCCCAGAACGGCGCGAATTCCGGGTCCGACAGCTCCTTGCCGGCGACGTTGGTCAGGACCTGGACGCCCTTGAAGCCGAGCTGTTTGACCGTGCGCTCGAGTTCCGCGGCGGCTGCCTTGCCGTCCTGCAGCGGCACCGAGCCGAAGGCGACGAAGCGGTCGCTCTTCTTGGCGGCGTATTCCGCCAGGCTATCGTTGACGATGCGGGTGGCCTTGACCGCGATCTCGATCGGCACGGTGTAGTAGCACTGCGGTGGGGGCGGTTTGATCACCTGCATGTCGAGACCCATGGCATCGAGGTCGGCGAGGCGCTCGTCGTACTGGGTCATGCGGCTGCTGCGATCCGCATCCTGCTGCATGTTGAGGGCCTTGGTGGCTGGCGTGGCGAAGTGGGCAAGCGGGATGGTCGACAGGTCGAGATGCGGTTTGACGAGGGCGGCGGCGGCCGGCACGGCGACGTGAGAGTGGACGTCGAGGGTCAGGCTCTCGGGGCGGATCTCACGGCCGGGCTTGCGGTGCGAGCGGGCCGCCGTCGGACCATAACGATTCCAACTGTCTGCCATCACGTTTCCTCCAAGCGCGCCATCAAGCGCAGGAGCGGAGAATGCCAAAGCTTGTCACCCCGCAAAGGGTGTCGGCCCCCTGACACTGTAGGAGACGGTATGCCAAGTTCGACCAGACACAAACCTCGTCGTCCTAGTGAGTGTCGGTTCAGCGACGTTCACGATCATCCCCAGCACCTTCGATTTCTATCTTCTTGCGCGCCGCCGCGAAACGCCAGCTGTGCCAATACGTCATTGACGGCGCAATCATTTCGGCGTTGCTTCTTACTGGCGCCCGTAGCCTTGCGGCGGGAGCGCGCGCGGGGCAGATCTGGACACTGCTAAATGACATGGTCGATCATCGCCCGTGACGAGCCGACCGGCCGCATCGGTATCGCCGTTGCCACGAGGTTCTTTGCTGTGGGAGCGCTGGTTCCGCATATCAGAACCGGTGCCGGCGGCGTCGCCTCGCAAGCCTTCATGAACCCGTATTATGGGCCCAAGGGCTTGGCGCTGCTGGAGGCTGGCGTGAGCGCAGAGGATGTAATTGCGCGGCTCACAGCGGCCGACGAAGGCCGCGACAACCGTCAGCTGCACGTGATGGACAGGGTAGGCCGGTTCGCCGCCTACACCGGTGCGGCTTGTATCGGCTGGTGCGGGCACGAGGTGCGCGCCAACTACTCCATCGCCGGCAACATGCTGACTAGCCCCCAAGTCCTGGCCCAGACGATGCGGGTTTACGAATCGCGATCCACGCTACCCTTCGCGCGCCGGCTGATCGCGGCGATGCTAGCCGGCGAGGAGGCGGGCGGAGACAAGCGCGGCAAGCAGTCGGCGGCACTCCTAATCCACGACGGCGAGGACTACCCCCTCTACGATCTGCGCGTCGACGACCACGCCGACCCGCTCGCCGAGATTGCGCGGCTGGAGGAGGTCGCCCGCCGGCGCTGGGTGCATTTCCGCCGCTTGATGCCGAACCGGAGCGAACCTTCAGGGCTGACCGATCGCGGCAAGCTCGAGACGCTGATCACCAGCTCGATCGCGGAGGGATATGAGTGAGGACATGCGCGTGAGTGGGGTGCCGCTCCTTGCCGTCGAGGACCTGCGCGTCGTGTTCCACGGCGACCGCGGCAGGGTCACAGAAGCGGTCAGCGGCGTAAGTTTCTCGCTAGCGGCCGGCCATACGCTCGGTATCGTCGGCGAATCCGGCTGCGGCAAGAGCGTGACCGCGCTGTCCATCATGCGGCTGCTCGCCAGGACCGGCGCGCGCGTATCGGGATCCGTCGTTTTCGAAGGGCGGGAGCTGGCGTCTCTGCCGGAGTGGCAGATGCAGGATTTGCGCGGCAACCGGCTCGCGATGATCTTTCAGGAGCCGATGACCTCGCTCAATCCCAGCTTCACGGTGGGCGATCAGATCGGCGAAGCCCTGATGCGCCATCGCGGCCTCTCGGCGAAGGCGGCGCGGGGCATGGCGATCGACATGCTGGGGCATGTCAGAATTCCATCCGCCGAAGTCCGCGTCGACGAGTATCCCCACAAGCTGTCGGGCGGCATGCGTCAGCGCGTGATGATCGCCATGGCGCTCGCTTGCGCGCCCGCATTGCTCATCGCCGACGAGCCAACCACGGCCCTCGACGTTACCATCCAGGCGCAGATCCTCGATCTGCTGGCCAAGCTGCGCGAGGAGACCGGCACGGCCATCATCCTCATCACCCATGATCTGGGCGTGGTGGCCGAGACCTGCGACGACGTGGCGGTGATGTATGCCGGCGAAATTGTCGAGCAGGCGCCGGCCGCCCGGCTGTTCGCGGCGCCGCAGCATCCATACACGGTCGGCCTGCTCGGCTCCATTCCGCTGCTCTCCGCACGGCGCGAGCGGCTCTCTACCATCTCCGGTAGCGTGCCGAGCCTCGCGGGCGCTTTCATCGGCTGCCGCTTCGCCACCCGCTGCCCGTTCGCCGACGAGCGCTGCCACAGCCGGGCGCCGGCCCTCACCGATCTTGGACCAGGGCATGCCTCGCGCTGCTGGAAGGCGCCGCTGGAGGCGCTGGTGGCATGAGCGCGCCCCTCCTTGTCCTTGAGAACGTGAGCAAGCATTTCGTAGTGCGCCGATCGATCGTCGGAACTCCCTCAGCGGTCGTACGCGCCGTCGACGGTGTCTCCTTCGAGGTGCGCGACGGCGAGACTCTGGCGCTGGTCGGAGAATCCGGCTGCGGCAAATCCACTGTTGGCCGGCTCGCACTCAGGCTGCTGGAACCCACCGCCGGCAGCATCCGCCTCGCCGGTCGCGACCTCGCCTCCCTGTCGGGCAGTGAGTTGCGCCGCGCGCGCGCCGGCGCGCAGCTGATCTTCCAGGACCCCTACAGCTCGCTCAACCCGCGCATGACGGTCGGCGAGACGCTGGCCGAGCCGCTGCTGCTGCACACCGACCTGTCCGCTGCGAGCCGGCGCGAGCGCGTTGGCGATCTGTTGCGCATCGTCGGGCTCAAGGCCGAGCACATCCAGCGCTATCCGCACGAATTCTCGGGCGGCCAGCGCCAGCGCATCGCCATCGCCCGCGCACTGGCGGTGGAGCCGAAGCTGATCGTCTGCGATGAGCCGGTGTCCGCCCTCGACGTCTCGATCCGCAGTCAGATCCTGAACCTGCTCAAGGACCTGCAGCAGCGGCTTGGTCTCGCCTACATCTTCATCAGTCACGATCTGGCCGTGGTGAAGCATATCGCGACCCGCGTTGCCGTCATGTATCTCGGCCGCGTCGTCGAAAGCGCGACTGCCGATCGGCTGTTCGCCGAGCCGCGCCATCCCTACACGCAGGCCCTGCTGTCGGCCGTACCGACGCTGGCGCCGGGTCCGCGCCGGGTTCGCAGCATCCTGCCAGGCGATCTGCCCAGTCCGCTCTACCCACCGGCCGGATGCCATCTCCACCCACGCTGCCCACATGCCCAGGAAGTTTGCACAACCGCGCGGCCAGATCTGGCGCACACGCCCGATCGGCACGCGACGGCGTGCCATCTGTGGCGCGACATGGTTTCTTTGGGGCCACTCGCACGCAATGCAGAACCGGAATTTTCGGCAAGCCTGCAGCGGCTATTTCGGGCATTCGACACGACGATTCAGGATTAGTTCACTGGGCGCGAGGAATCGCACGAACTTGGGAGTCACGCACATGAGGAAGCTTGGTTTGGCAGGCGTGGCCGCAGCGACGCTCGTATTGTGGGGCTCCGCCGCGATGGCACAGACGACGCTGCGCATTGGCCTGGCCGAGGATCCAGATGTGCTGGACCCCACGCTGGCCCGCACCTACGTCGGACGCATCGTGTTCGCCTCGCTGTGCGACAAGCTGTTCGATATCGATGACAAGCTCAACATCATCCCGCAGCTCGCCCTGTCGCACGAGACCTCCGAGGACGGTAAGACCGTCACCATCAAGCTGCGCCCCGGTGTCAAGTTTCACGACGGCGAGGTGATGGGCGCAGACGCCGTGAAGGCCAGCCTGGAACGGCACATGACGATGCAGGGCTCCTTCCGCAAGCCGGAACTCGCAGCCGTCGACAAGATAGAGGTCGCCGACGCCACCACCGTGCGCCTGGTGCTCAAGAATCCCTTCTCTCCGCTGATTGCCCAGCTCGCCGATCGCGCTGGCATGATCTTGAGCCCGAAAGCGACGCAGGAAGCCGGCGACAAGTTTGGCCTCAAGCCCGTGTGCGCCGGGCCGTTCAAGTTCGTCGAACGCGTGCAACAGGATCGCATCGTGCTCGACAAGTTCACGGACTACTGGAACGCAGCCAATGTCCACATCGATCGCATCGTGTTCCGGCCCGTCGTGGAGTCGACCGTGCGGCTCGCCAGCCTGAAATCGGGCAGTCTCGACCTGATCGAACGCGCGCTGGCTACCGACCTGAAAGAGATCCGCGCCGATCCCAAGCTGAAGCTCGCCACTCAGATCGAGATCGGCTACCAGGGTCTCACCCTCAATCTGGCGAATGGGGATGCCGGCAGGAACGGCCCCTTCGGCAAGGACCCGCGCGTGCGCCAGGCGCTCGAGGCGGCCATCGACCGCAAGGCCCTCTCCGATGTCGTCTTCAACGGCGAGGTGCTGCCCGGCAACCAATGGGTCAGCCCGAAGAGCCCCTACTTTCAGCAGAAATTTCCGGTGCCCGGGCGCGACATCGTCAAGGCCAAGAAGCTGCTCGCCGACGCCGGCATGACGGCGCCAGTGGTGGTCGATTTCATGGTGCCGAACAATCCCGAAAGCCGGCAGGCCGCCGAGGTACTGCAAGCGATGGCGGCTGAGGCGGGTTTCGATCTCAAGATCCGCGTCACCGAGTTCGCAACCTCGCTCAAAGAAGCCGAAGAGGGTCGCTTCCAGGCTTTTTTCCTTGCATGGAGCGGCCGCGTCGATCCCGACGGCAACAGCTACATCTTTCACCGCTGCAAGGCACCGCAGAACAACGGGCTATACTGCGACAAGGACGTGGATCAGTGGCTGGACGACAGCCGCAAGGTATCCAAGCTCGAGGAGCGCAAGGCGATCTATGAAAAGATTGCGGACAAGTTTCTGAAGGAGGGGTCGATCATCTATCTCTACCACCGCTTGGTGATCATCGCCCACAGCGCCAAGCTCGAAGGCTACACCCAACTGCCCGACGGTCTGGTGCGCGTGGTGGGCGTGAAGCTGAAGCCTTGACAACTCCCCCTTGCGGGGAGGGTCTGGGGGTATCTCGCCAATGCTCTTATTCCTCGGCAAGCGCCTGCTGCAGCTGATCCCGACACTGTTCTTCGTGTCCGTGATCATCTTCGGCCTGCAGCAGCTCCTCCCCGGCGACCCCGCGCTCGCCATGGCCGGCGAGGAACGCGATCCAGCCGTCCTGGAACAGATCCGCCAGCAGTACCGGCTCGATCAGCCGATCTACGCGCAATATCTGCACTGGGTCGGCGGCGTGCTTTCGGGCGATCTCGGCGAGTCCATGCGGCTCAAGGAGCCGGTATTGACGCTGATCGCGCAGAAGTTCCCGGTGACGCTGCAGCTCGCCTTGATGGCTATCGTTATCTCGCTGACGATCGGCGTGACGGCGGGGATCATCTCGGCGGTGAAGAGAGACACCCCCATCGACTATGCCGTGAATATAGTCGCACTGTGGGGCATCTCCACGCCGAACTTCTGGCTGGGGATCATGCTGATTTTCCTGTTCTCCGTGCACTTGGGCTGGCTGCCGGCGTCGGGCTACGTCGGGCCATTCGAGGATTTCTGGCTCTCGCTGCAGACCACCATCCTGCCGGCCTTCGTGCTCGGCAATTCGTTCGCCGCGGTGCTGATGCGCCATACGCGTAGCGCCATGCTGCAGGCGATGAACAGCGACTATGTGCGCACCGCCCGCGCCAAGGGTCTGGCCGAGCGCGTCGTCGTGCTGAAGCACGCCTTGCGCAATGCGCTGACACCCGTGGTGACGCTCGGCGCTCTCGAACTAGGCACGCTGCTGTCGGGCGCCGTGCTCACCGAGCAGGTGTTCTCAATTCCGGGCTTCGGCAAGCTGATCGTCGACAGCGTCTTCAACCGCGACTACCAGGTCGTGCAAGGCGTCACCTTGGTCACGGCAACCACCTATATCGTGCTCAATCTGCTGGCCGACATCGCCTACGTGCTCATCAATCCCAGGCTCAGGAGCTGACCCATGGCCGTCCTGAGCGTCCCCCGCGTCGAATTGGCCGAGGAGAGCCCGGGCGCCCGCGCCTGGCGCCGTCTTTTGAAGCGCAAAAGCGCGGTCCTGGGCCTGGTCGTCATTGTCCTGTTCGTGCTGATGGCGATCTTTGCGCCCCTGATCACGCTATATGATCCGGCCCAGCAGAGCTGGACATCCATTCGCAAGCCGCCATCCTTTGCGCACTGGTTCGGCACCGACGAATCCGGCCGCGACCTCTTCTCGCGTGTGATCTTCGGCACCCGCGCCTCGCTGCTGGCCGGCGCCGTCTCCATCACCATCGCGCTCAGCCTCGGCGTGCCGATCGGACTGCTCGCGGGCTACGGCGGCAGATGGATCGACGCCCTCGTCAGTCGCATCACCGATGCCATGCTGGCGATCCCGTTTCTGATCCTGGCCATCGCGCTGGCGGCCTTCCTCGGCCCGTCGCTGCGCAACGCCATGATCGCCATCGGTCTCACCGCCACGCCGGTCTTCGTGCGTCTGACGCGCGGCCAGGTGATGGCTGTGAAGGTGGAGGACTACGTCGAAGCCGCGCGCGCAGTCGGCAACCCGCCCGCGCGCATCGCGTTCAAGCATATCCTGCCCAATATTCTGCCGGCCCTCATCGTCCAGGCGACCATATCGATCGCCACCGCTATCATTGCGGAGGCAAGCCTCTCTTTCCTGGGGCTCGGCCAACAGCCTCCTGCGCCGTCGTGGGGCTCGATGCTTAACACGGCCCAGCGCTTCCTCACCAACGCACCGTGGATGGCCATCTGGCCCGGCTTGGCAATTTTCCTTGTCGTGTTGTCGTTCAATATCCTAGGCGACGGCCTGCGCGACGCGCTCGACCCCAGGGAGCGCTGATTTCGACTTGACGGTTTCCGCAGCGAATGGAGGTGCCGCGACTACGGCTGTGGTCAGAAGCAGACATGAGGTCGACCGCGCTCGACGTCTGCCTTGCCCTCAGAGCGGACGTGACGGCGAGGGCGCCGGGTGGTCCGCTTTGTGCCAACTGCAGACGGATGTAGTACTGCACTAAGAGTGCTGGCAAAGTACCGGCCCGGCATCTCTCAAAATTGTGGCGTCGCTGCCAAGTCGGCAATCATGAGGGCTCTACATATGGCGCCAAACAGGCTGATTGATCTGTCGAGCGACACCTCGACGCGCCCGTCGTCCGGCATGCGCAAGGCGATGGCGGAGGCCGATGTTGGTGACGAGCAGAAGGCCGAAGACCCCACTACCAATGCCTTGCAGGAACGCGTTGCAACTCTCCTGGGCAAGGAAGCCGCGGTGTTCTTGCCCTCCGGCACCATGTGCAACCAGATCGCGCTCCTGGTGCACTGTCGGCCGGGCGACGAGGTGATTGCCGCCGACATGGCGCACATCTTCACGTCCGAGGCCGGCGGCGGCTCGGCTCTTGCCGGTGTGCAAACCTGGCCGCTGGCGACAAAGCGAGGCATTTTCGGCGCGGCCGAAGTCGAGGCGGCGCTGCGCGATACCGGCGGCCGACATGGCCCGCGCTCGCGCCTTGTTTCCGTCGAGCAGACCGTCAATCGCGGTGGCGGGGCGGTCTGGCCGCTCGACACTATCGAGCACGTGGCACGTATGGCCCACCGTCACGGTCTCGCCGTTCACATGGACGGTGCGCGCATTCTCAATGCTGCGGTCGCCAGTGGCATCGCCGCCCATCGAATGGCCGCGCCCTGCGATAGCGTCTGGCTCGATCTGTCGAAGGGGCTGGGCTGCCCGGTCGGTGGAGTGCTGGCAGGCTCGCGGGCCTTCATTGACGAGGCTTGGCAATGGAAGCATCGCTTGGGAGGAGCGTTGCGCCAATCGGGTATACTTGCCGCTGCAGGTCTCTATGCGCTCGATCACAACGTCGAGCGTCTGGCGGAAGACCATGCCAACGCCCGGCGGCTGGGAGACATGCTGGGCAACGTGTCGGGCCTACGCATAATGAATCCCGAGGTCGAGACCAATATCGTGTTCATCGATCCATCCCCGAGCGGCAGAAAACCCAAGGACATCGTTGCCGGACTGGCCGAGCACGGCGTGCGCATGGGTACGTCCTACGGCGGCATGATCCGGGCCGTCACGCACCTCGATGTTACATCCGCCGATATGGAGATCGCCGCGACCGCCTTGGCGCAGGTGCTCGAGGCTTAGGTCTCGAGCCTTGCAGCGCATCGGTCCGACGTGGCGCGCCTAGAGCATGGACAGCTCATAGCGGCGCAGCAATTGGTAGGCGGCCAGGACGGGGATCAAAGTGATGGCGATCAGGAGGGAGGCTGCAGCAACCGCTACGCCTGCACCTGTGCCTTCCAGCGCCTGGAACATGACGATGGTGAGCGTGCGCCACGGGCCTGAGTAGAGCACCACGGTTGAGGACAGCTCGGATGCGACGGTGACCCACGTCAGCACCATGCCGGACACGATGCCGCCCAGCATCAGCGGAACGACAAGGCGAAGCAGGGTGCGCAGCGGGGAAACGCCGAGACTGATGGACGCCTCCTCGATCGACGGGTCGATCTGGTGCAGGATGGCGCTCGAAGCGCGCACCGTGAAAGGTAGCTTTCGCACCGTGTAGGCCAGCACCATGATCAGCCATCCACCGGTCAAGACCAGGCCGCCCGAATTGAAGGCGATCACCAGGCCGATGGCGAGAATCGTCCCCGCGACAGCGAAAGGCAACGTGGCCGTGACGTCGAGCAGACTGGTCCAGGCCGAGCGCGTGCGCACCAATATCCAGCCGACCGGCACACCAATGATGGCTGCAGCGCAGGCGGCAAGGGTGGCAAACAGCAGCGTGTTGGCGAGCGGTCGTTGCGCGGTTGCGAACAGCTCCGCGTAGTTCTGCAGACTGAAAGCTGCATGCAGAACCGGACCGCGGAATTCCATGAACGACAAGACGACGATGGCAAAGAACGGCACGAGCGCCAGCAGCACGATGGCCCAGGAGTATGTGGTAGCCACGATGCGCCAGCCACCGCCGATCCTGATCAGCGGCGGCGCGACCCGTGCTCCGGTCGCAAAGCGCCGGCGCGCCAGATAGCGCCGCTGGATGATTAGCACCGAGGCGGTCAGGACGATCAACAAGACCCCCAGCACACCCGCCGCCGAGGGGTTGGCCGCCGTCTCGCCGATGAAGAGCTTGTAGGTCTCGACCGACAGGATCGGCATGTCTTCGGCTAACACTGCTGGAACGCCGAAGTTCTCCAGAGTCTCGATCAGAACCAGCAACGCGCCGGACAGCACGGACGGGATGATGATCGGCAAGGTGACCGTCCGGAAGGTTCGCGCCGTCGAGGAGCCGAGGCTCTGCGCCGCCTCCTCAACCGAGATGTCGATCGCCTTGAGGGCGGCCACCGTGGGCAACAGCACGTAGGGGTAGAGTGTCAGCGTGTAGACGGCGACGATGCCGGGCACGCCGTAGATGGAGCCGAATGGCACGCCCCACGCATTGAGAAACTGCGTGACGATCCCTGCGCGACCGAACAGCAAGAGCAGCGCGTAGGCGCCGACGAACGATGGCAGAACCAGCGGTAGGGCCGCCAGGCCGATCAGCAGGAGCTTGCCCGGGATATCCAGCCTGGCAATTGCGAAAGCCAGCGGCACGGCAATCAGCGTCGTGGTGATGGTCGCCAGCAGGCCGATGAGGAGCGTGTTGGCGATGCTGGCGCGATAGAAGTTCCGTGACAGCACGCGGGCATAGTTGCCGAGCGTGAAAGCCGTGCCGTCGGGCGTCAGCACGCTGGCACTGAGCACGTTCCACAACGGATAGAGCAGGAACAGGCTAAGGAAGATAAAGGCTGCCGCGCCCATGGCGAGCGGTAATCGCGTCAGCGGCGCGATGGCGAGCGCTCTCATGACGCTCCCTGCGGGAACACAATGACACGGGCCGGATCGTAGACGAGGGCGATGGAGTCGCCGGATCTTGCGAGCGTAGCCGGATTGTCGAGCACGGCGACCTTCAGAACCGAGCCGCCCGGCAGCTCGACGTCGAGGCGGCTGAGCGCACCGATGAACTCGACGCCGACGATCGTCGCCTGGAGCTTCGCCATCCCCGCAGGAGCAGCCTGCCCGGCAGCGAGAACCTGCAAGGCCTCGGGGCGGATGCACACGCGAACGGTCTCGCCTTCGCGGGCGCCGAGATCGGCGACTTCCACCTCGGCGGACCCGACGCGAACACGTGCAGGTCCGCCCGCGCGCGGTGCAACCGTGCCGGTCAGTACATTGGTGGTGCCCATGAACTGAGCGGCGAACAGGCTTGTCGGCCTGCGATAGATGGCTTCCGGGACGTCGAGTTGCTCGATCTGTCCAGCTTGCATCACGGCGATGCGGCGGGATACGGCGAGCGCCTCTTCCTGGTCATGAGTGACGTAGACGGTCGTGATGTTCAGGCGTTGCTGCAATTCGCGAATCTCGCCGCGCATGTCGACGCGCAATCGCGCGTCCAGGTTGGACAGCGGCTCGTCGAGCAGCAGAACCTCCGGGCGTATGACGAGCGCGCGCGCGATCGCCACGCGCTGCAGCTGTCCGCCCGACAGCTGGTGGGGCCAACGCTCGCTATACCCATGCAGCCGAACCAGGGCCAACGCGTCGGCCACGCGCGTGGCGATCTCGGCATTGCCGACTTTGCGGGCTTTGAGGCCGTAGGCGATATTGCCGGCCACCGTGAGATTGGGAAAGATGGCGTAGTTCTGAAACACCATGCCGATGTTGCGGCGATGCGGCGGCAGGATGTCGATACGTCTGTCGCCGATGCGAATCTCACCGGCTTCGAGTTCGGTGAAGCCTGCGATCATGCGCAACAGCGTGGTCTTACCGCAGCCGGACGGCCCGAGCAGGGTGAAGAACTCGCCGTCTTCGATCTGGAGCGTGATGTTGCGCACGGCCTGCACCGGTCCGAAAGACCGGCACACGCCGTCGATCGATATCTTGCTCAACCCCGGCCCCAGATCTAGCGGGTTTCTTGGACAAGATCCTTGATCTTTTCGAGCGTCGCCGCCCGCACGTCGGTCCAGGCGACCTCCTTGTAGGGCAGGAGCTTGATGCTGGTCAGCGCTGGCATGTTGCCCGGCAGCTTGGAGAGGTCGAGATCCTGGCGTGCGGGACGACGGAACGTGTCCTTGATGATCATCTCGCGCACATCCTTGCGATTGACGTAGTCGACGAAAACCTTGGCAGCATCCGGGTTGGGACCCCCCTTGACGATGGCCACCCCTTCCATTTGCGCGATCGTGCCGTCGGCCGGATAGATCGTTTTCACTGGCGCCCCGCCGGCGGCCCAGACATAGCCGGCATATTCGAGCGAGATGCCGAGCGGATACTCGCCGTTGCCGACGCCCTGGAACACCAGCGATGACCGATTGAGCACCTTGGTGTTGGCAAGCAGCTCCTTGACCTTGGACCAGCCCGCATCGCCACCGCCGAAATGGTCGACCAGCATGGTGACGGTGGAATACGCGGAGCCCGAATTGGCAGGATCGGTGAAGGCGATCTTGCCCTTCCATTTGGGGTCGAGGAGATCGGCCCAGGTCTTGGGGCCCTGATCTTCGGGGAGCACCTTGGTGTTCTGCAGGATCACCAGCAGATGCAGATTGTTGCCGATCCAGAGGTTGGTCGGCTCTCGGTATTCGGCGGGCGTTGCGTCGTTGTTCTTCGACAGGTACGCGGAGAAGTACTGCTTATTGGTGTCGAGCAGAGACCGGCTGACACCCCAGACAATGTCGCCGCCTGGCCTGTCCTTCTCCGTCTGGATGCGCTTCATGACGACACCCGATCCAGCAGATATGGGCTCGACCGCGATGCCCGTCTCTTTCGTGAACGCCGCGAATACCAGCTTGTGCAACGTGTCGTCATTCGACGAGTAGATGACAACCTTCTGTTGCGCCTCGACCTTCGAGCCGAGGCACACGCTTGCGAGCGCCAACAGTGCAAAGCCAAGCGCTCCAAATGGTCCGCTCTTCACGATCCGCTCCCTTTACGCAAAGGCCGTGACACCGCTTGTCAGACCAAACCGCCCGGGCCCATTATGGATGAGGCGAGTGCAAGCCTCAATCGGATAGGGCAGTCGATGCAGCTGCGACGCCCGATCCACGCTCGATCCGGCTACCAAGCTCTGCCAGGACATCCTCGAGATGGTGCAGGTCGGTCAGAATGTCTCCGTCCCCGATCCAGCCCATCGTGCCGATGCGTATCACCTTGCCGTCGAGCTTGTTGCGTGCGCCTGCGATGATAGTGCCGTGCTTGTCGGCGAGGCGCTTGACGATCTGCTTGCCGTCGAGACCCTCCGGCACACGAAAGACCGAAAGGGTATTGGAGAGACGCTCGGCGGACGTGAACGTGGCCAGTCCGAGCGCGTTGACGCCCGCCCTCAATGCGTTGGCCAGCCGCGCATGGCGGACCAGCACGTTGGCAAGGCCCTCGTCGTGGATCATCTGCAGCGCAACATGCAGGCCGCGGATGAGAGATACTGGAGGCGTAAAGGCGGTCTCGCCCTTCGTCCAGGCGTCCGCCGCACGGCGAAAATCGAGATAGAAGCGCGCACCACCTCCGGCACGCCGTATGATCGGCCAGGCCTTTTCGCTGACGCTCGCGATACCGATCCCCGGCGGGCACATCAGACACTTCTGCGACGCCGAGACGGCGATATCTACACCCCACTGGTCCTGCAGCATCTCGACGCCGCCGAGACCACTCACGGTGTCGGTGATCAGCAACGTGTCGCGATGGCGGACAAGGCGGCCAGCCGCCTCGAGGTTGCCAACAGCGCCTGTCGAGCTTTCGTTGTGGACGTAGACCAGCGCGCGATAATCGTTGGACTTGAGTGCCGCCTCGACCGCGTAAGGGTCGACATCCCCGCCCCACGGCACATCGATGGTGTCGACACGCGCACCGATTGCGGTGCCGATGGCCGCGAAGCGCTCGCCCCACTGTCCGTTACTGACAATCAGCACCCTCTCACCCGGTGCGAGCACATTGACGAGAGCCGCTTCCATCACGCCGGTGCCGCTGCATCCGAACAGAAGCGGCGCATTTTTCGTGCCGAAGATCGGTTGAAGCTGCCGTGCGGTGTCGCTCAATATCTCGCGGAACTGTGATCCGCGATGCGAGATCATTGGCTCGGCGATGGCGGCCAGGACACGGGCTGGTACTGCGGTCGGTCCGGGAAGGCGCAATCTGTAAAGGACCGGTCGAGGCTGCTCACTTTTACAGGACCGGCGATCGTCGTTCGCTGACATCGTGCCACTCGGTGTTCCACCCATGGTGGATCGGTCTTAGCCGTCATCGCTCGTGTGGGCCATAGCTGAAGGACATGCCCGCGTGCGGGGGGCGGCGAAGTGCGGTGCAACAGTGCGACAATGGCATGGGACAGTAGCTGCTGGGCGCGGGTGGCGATGGGAAGCGCGGTAGATTCCGAGGCCGGCAAGCTTCTCGCACCTAACGGGAAGCTCCGCGTCGGCGTGGCCGCAAGCAGACGCGCCTTGCCAACAGGCCGGGGAGACTGCCCGTCGAAGGGCGCGTTTCGGAGGCAGGTTCCAAGTGCGTAGGACCCCTATTGCTTCAGGCGCTCCACAAGGGCGAAGTCCTCCGCGCGAGCCGTAGCGCACCGACTGTCGCATTGATAGCTCGGACGCCGTGGCGGCCCACCCCGTCCCTCCGAGGTCCGCAGCAAGTTTCGGGACCTGAGCCTGGACGTGCGCAACCAGCTCCGAAATCTCGATGAGACCGTTGCCAGCACGTGCGCCTGGGCTGGCTGCCGTGTCGTCTCGAGCGCTGCAATCCGCTCCTTCAGCGTGTCGTCGAGTTTGGAGATTTTACACGAGCCGATAAAGCTTTCTCGGGCCGCTGTCGGCGTCAGCTGCCTCCCGCCATCCGATTGTTCGTGCTGAAAAGTAATCCGTCATCCGCCATAGACTAGCAAACCGAGCGTTAACCCGCACGAAAGCACGCGACGAACTATTGTGGGCGCGACATCGGCTCGGAGCATATTCATAGGTGGCTGTTCTGCATGCTGCTGATCGGCTCCATGCTGACGTCCGCACGATGGAAAACCAATGCTCAAGAATCTTGCGCGTTTTGCGCTGTTCTCTCTTGCGCTGTTGCCGGCCGCGGCGTTGGCCGCCGAAACCGTCAAGCTCAAGTTGTCCTTCTTTTCGTCTGATAGCGCCATTCTCTACAACGGGGGCGTGAAACCATTCGTGGACGCCGTCAATTCAGAGGCGAAAGGTCTGCTCGAGATCGAGGTTTTCTTCCGTGGCGCGCTTGGCAAGGCACCCGCGCAACAGCCTCAACTGGTGCGCGACGGAGTGGCGGATATCGCCTACATCGTTCCGGGGTATACCTCGGATCAGTTTCCCGACAATGCCGTCATCGAGTTGCCCGGGCTGTTCCGCGACCAGCAGGAAGCAAGCCTCGCCTACACGCGGATGATCGCTGCGAATGCCCTCAGGGGATATGAGGACTTCATTGTTATTGCGGCCTTCACCGCCGAGCCCCATAGCATACACACGCGTCAACCCATAGCGTCGCTGGATGACCTGCAGGGGCTCAAGATACGCGCGAACAACCCCACTGAAGCGGCGACCTTCGAGAAACTTGGCATGCGGGCGATCGTCATGCCGGTCAATCAAATAGCCGAAGCGATCGGAAGCGGGGCGATCGACGGCGCAGCGATCCCACCAGCAATGTTGGCCGAGTTCGGTGTCGGGCGTTTGGCCACCTACCACTACATCATCCATGCCGACGCGCCCTCGCTGGCACTTGTGATGAGCCGTTCGAAGTTCGAGAGTTTGCCGCCACAGGCCCAGGACATTATTCGCAAGTACAGTGGCGAATGGTCGGTTGCCCGGTCCAATGCGTTCTTTGCAGAGATCAATGCCAAATCCATGCAGCAATTGGTATCGGACCCAAAGCGGCATGTGATCTTTCCGTCGCAGGCCGATCGCGTCCGTATTGACGCTGCATTCAAAGACGTCATCGACGCATGGGTAGCGAAAGATCCGCGCAACGGTGATCTGCTGAGCATGGTCAGAGCCGAGATCGGAAAGATGCGGTCGCGCCACTAGTATGGGAATGACGTCGCTTCTCACCACGTCGGTTCTGCGCAACGCCGCCGTCTTCGCCGGCGTGCTGTGCATTCTCCTTGGCGGCACCTGGGCCGTGGTGAACGTGACCACCGGCCACTTGCTTTACGAAAATGCCACGTCTACTGCACGCAGCTGGGCGCAATACCTCGCATCAAGCGTTACCGATCTCGAGCAGATCGCCGCCGGTGAAAGACCATCCATCGGCAGCATGGCGTTTTTCCGCCATTCGCAGAAGTCCGACCAGGTGTTCCGCTACGAGATATATGATCGCGAGGGATTTTCCCTGCTCGTATCAGATCATAGCAAGGTGGCCCTGGTCGATATCTCCGACTTCAGTGCCGATGCGGCGCGCGCGGCGAAGACGGGGCAACCCGTGGTCGGCACGAGAGATGGGCTCGGACCCGACCAGCCATCTTTTTTTGCACAGGCCTTCATGCCTGTCTCGGCCAACGATCGCGTCATTGCTGTCGTCGCAGCCTACGTCGACCAGTCAGAGCAGCGGGACAGTTTCTATGCCACGTTCCTCAAAGGCGCGGCCGTGCTCTGCGGTTTGACGGGGTTGTCTTTTGGCATCCCGACGATTGCCTGGTACCGCCGAACGAAAGAGAAGCAGATTGCGGATCGGCGCATCCGTTTTCTCGCGCATCACGACGCACTGACCGGGTTGGCCAACCGCGCTCAGCTCCTCGAGCGCTTGGAGAAAGCGCTCGCCATCCTTCCTCTGCGGCAGGGCAGCCTTGCTCTGCACTTCATCGATGTCGACCGTTTCAAGGAGATAAACGACACCCTTGGCCACGATGGCGGCGATTTTTTGCTGAAGACCATCGCCGAACGGCTGCGTGCGGTAACCCGCGTCGACGATGTTGCAGCGCGGCTTGGCGGTGACGAGTTCGTGGTGGTCCAGACCGGGATCAGCAGCAAGGACCAGGCCGAGGATTTCGCAGCTCGCCTTAGTTCGGCGGTGACGGCCCCCATGATGCTCAAGGATCAGGAGATCGTTGTCACGGCCAGTGTCGGAGTGGCGTTGGCCCCTGCGGACGGAACCGACCCGGAGCGGCTTCTAAAAAGCGCGGATCTGGCCCTTTACAAGAGCAAGGCCGACGGCCGCCATTGTGTCCGCTTCTTCCTGCCTGAGATGGACGCTGCGTTGCAGGACCGCATCGCCATGGAGAAGGCCATTCGCGACGCTGTTCTGCACGAGCGCTTTGTTTTGCACTATCAGCCGGTCTTCGAAATCTCAGGTCGCGAGCTCGTCGGCTTTGAGGCCCTGGTCCGTCTGCCTGCGGCGGACGGGAGCCTGATCCCACCGGCGGCATTCATTCCCATTGCGGAGGACATGCGCGTTATCGACAAGATCGGTGCATGGGTGCTGCGCGAAGCGTGCCGTGCCGCCGCAACCTGGCCGGAGCAATTGACGGTTGCCGTCAATTTGTCGCCCGCGCAATTCGAAACCGGCAGCATCAGCACCATTGTGGCGGCCGCCCTCGAGGAGGCCGGCCTTGCTCCGCATCGCCTCGAACTCGAAATCACCGAGACCTTGCTGCTCGGCAACAGCGACGCCATCATGACGGAGCTGGCGACCCTCAAGGCATTGGGCGTGGCTATCGTCATGGACGATTTTGGTACTGGCTATTCAAGCCTCAGCTATCTGTGGCGCTTCCCCTTCGACAAGATCAAGATCGACCGGAGCTTCATGCAGGGCTTCGATGCCTGCGGCCGAGACGCCGAAACCGTGGTAAAGACCATTATCGCGCTGGGACGCGAGTTGGACATGCGCGTCACTGTCGAAGGCGTCGAGACGACGCAACAGGCAGCGTTCCTGGACCGGGTTGACGCCGATCAGGTGCAAGGCTTCTTCTTCGGGCGGCCGTTGTCGGGCGCCGAAATTGGCGTCGAATTGCTGAAGCACCTTCAGAAGCGACTTTCAGCGCAATCGCCAGCCAGCCAAGATGAAGCCGACCACAGCTCGTCGCAGCGCTTGACGCGACCTGTAGGCTGAATGTCACGACAGAGCGTCTCCTGAGCGGTCGCGGTTGGCAGCTCCGTGCTGGGCAACGTCTCCCGATGACTTGTGTCCTTTACCCGGCGCCAATGGCTTTGCTCATTACCGCGAGGGCGTCCATCTGGCCCTCGTTGCCTGCCCAAACGACAAACTCATCGGGGCGAATGAGAACGTAGGTCGCCTCGTAGCGCTCGCGACCGTCCGCGCGCGAGTCGCGCAGGACCTTGAGTGGTGCGCGCAGGTGTTCGGCGGCGCGCACAAAATCTCCAACGGTTGCATCCTCGCCATCCAGTACGAGCAGGCCAAAGCCGCCTGCGAGCTCTTCGAACACGTTACGACCCGTCGACAGCAATTGCGGAGCCAGATGATGACCGGGCCTGGCGATAAAACTGTGCCTGCCACGCGCGCTGCAACAACCACCCTCGGGTCCCCACACCACCGGCGAGCCTTCATAGTGGGGCTCGAAGGCATGCACCTCCGAAGAAGCTCCCGAGTGGCGCTGTGCCCAGGCCCGCTCGAACGCTTCGCGATCGCGGGCGGGATCAAAGGCTGCCAAGAAATTGCGATCCTCCAGGATGGCCTTCTCGATAAAGTCGCGCGCTGTCGATTGGAACACGGGGCGCCGTTCTGCACTGTAGGACGCGAGCAGATTGGGGCCGGCCCAACCCTTCAGCCTGGCGGCAAGCTTCCAACCGAGGTTTCTTGCGTCCTCGAGCCCCAGGTTCACGCCGTAGCCGCCATAGGGTGGATGACTGTGGGCGGCGTCGCCGGCGATGAAAATGCGGCCGTTGTCGTAGCTGTCGGCGACAGCGAAGCGCAGCTCCCAGAAGCCAATGTGTTGGAACTCGACATCGAACTGAGCACCGGCAGCTTCAAAGAGCTGGGCGCGGAAATCGAAGTTGTCCTTGGTCGTCCCCGCGGGCACGGGCGCGTGGAAGAACCAGGTCGAGCCAAGGTCGACCCGGCCAAAGAACTTCCAATAGCCCTGGAGGTCAGGATGCAGAACGCTGAGGAACGACTTTCCGGGATGCCGCTGCTCCAACAGCCCGTGCAATTCCCGTGAGCGAAACACGAGTAGGACCATGAGCCGGTCATGGTCCGAAAGGACTTGAGCTATCCCCGCCTGCTCACGC
>Ga0075365_10000141_pt1 | contig 22527 bp, 20 predicted proteins | sample EndMetdeltDD1765_FD_71387 | JGI IMG/M metagenome (GOLD analysis project Ga0075365, IMG submission 71387) | Populus endosphere microbial communities from Tennessee, USA - Endosphere MetaG P. deltoides DD176-5 | ecosystem: Host-associated > Plants > Roots > Endosphere | place: USA: Tennessee... | reverse complement strand
GGTCAGACGCTGCATGTGAACGGGGGAATGGCAATGATTTGAGGAGGATAACTGTCGCGGTTGCGGCGGCAAACCGCGCTCTGGACTGCTGGCCAAGGCTTGGGAAGTATGGTACCGAACCCCTCAATGGGGGCGAGGAAACGACGGGATTGCGGGAGGGCCCAAGCCCGTATATCTCCCCGACCACCCTGCCTTCAGTCACACCCGGTCAACGTAATCTGGTCGACGCAACCTGGACAGTGAGACGCAGTTGAATGTAGGCGCGAGACCCGGCTAAGGGACTTGCGCCAGACTACCACCAAAAATGGCTCGTATCGGTTTACGGTCGGGTCGAAGGAAGCACGAGGTTGAGACGATGAGTGACATTGCCGAGCGGGTTAAGAAGATTGTGGTCGAGCACCTTGGTGTGGAGCCGGAAAAGGTGGTCGAAGGCGCAAGCTTCATCGACGACCTCGGCGCGGACAGTCTCGACACCGTCGAACTGGTGATGGCGTTTGAAGAGGAGTTCGGTTGCGAAATTCCGGACGACGCGGCCGAAACGATTTTGACCGTCGGCGACGCGACGAAATTTCTCGAAAAGAACGCAAAGAGCTGACGCTGCCTGCTCAGGCCTCCGCGATCGCGCGGCCTCGACAGGCTGCCGCGTATCGGAGGCTCTGACGGCGCCCCGCCGGAGTGCCAACAATGAGACGCGTAGTCGTCACGGGCCTCGGCATGGTATCGCCGCTTGGCTGCGGCGTTGAACCTTCATGGAAGCGCCTGCTGAACGGCGAGAGCGGCGCGAGACGGATCGAGACGTTCGACGTTTCCGATATCCCGACCAAGATCGGCTGCGCGATTCCGCGCGGCGACGGCAGCAACGCTACCTTCAATCCCGACCAGTGGATGGACCCGAAGGACCAGCGCAAGGTCGACGACTTCATCATCTATGCGATGGCCGCCGCCAAACAGGCGCTGGACGATGCGAATTGGCACCCGACAGCGCCTGAGGATCAGTTTGCCAGCGGTACGATGATCGGCTCTGGTATCGGCGGCATCGAAGGCATTGCCGAAACCGCACTCACCTTGAAGGAACGAGGACCGCGCAGGGTCTCGCCATTCTTCATTCCCGGAAGCCTGATCAATCTTGCATCCGGCTACGTGTCGATTGCGCACGGGCTGAAGGGGCCGAACCATGCGGTCGTGACCGCCTGCTCCACCGGCGCCCATGCGATCGGCGATGCGTCGCGGCTTATCGCGCTCGGCGACGCGGATGTGATGGTCGCCGGCGGCACCGAGTCGCCGCTCAATCGCATTTCGTTTGCGGGTTTTTGCGCGTTGCGCGCGATGTCGACCGGCTTCAACGACACCCCCGAGAAGGCGTCACGCCCCTATGACAAGGATCGCGACGGATTCGTCATGGGCGAGGGCGCCGGCATCGTCGTGCTTGAAGAATATGAGCATGCGAAGAAACGCGGCGCGAAGCTATATGCCGAAGTGATCGGCTACGGATTGTCGGGCGACGCGTTCCACATCACCGCGCCGGCGGAAGACGGCGACGGCGCCTATCGCAGCATGAGCGCGGCGCTGAAGCGCGCCGGCCTTGCGGCGTCCGATCTCGACTACATCAACGCCCACGGCACATCGACGCCGCTCGGCGACGAAATCGAGCTTGGCGCCGTGGAACGGCTCGTTGGCAACGCGGCTTCGAAGATCTCGATGTCGTCGACGAAATCGTCGACCGGACACCTGCTTGGCGCAGCCGGAGCGGTCGAGGCCATCTTCTCGATCCTGGCCATGCGCGACAGTATGGCGCCGCCGACCATCAATCTCGACAATCCGTCGGTCGAGACTGCGATCGATCTCGTGCCGCATAAAGCAAGGCAACGCCCGATCAATGTGGCATTATCCAACTCGTTTGGATTCGGCGGCACTAACGCATCAATCGTCGTAAGGCGAATCGATAGTTAAATCCCTGAAACGGCAAGAACTTTCACCCTTTTGCCATATTGAGGGATAACGTCGCGCCCAGGAATGCGGAGGAGAGCCTCCGCCTGGCGCAGATCAGGATCAGGTCGACGGATGTCTGAAAGGGCGCCGATTTCCCCGCGAAGCCCGCGCGCTGCGCTCGAGCCCGAGCAGCTGCCGCCGCCGCCGAAGCGGTCGCGCGGAGCGCGCAATCCGTTGGTCGTGGCGGGCAATGCCATCTTCACCATCATCCTGCTGTTGATGCTCGGCGCCGGCGCCGGCTATTTTTATGCCAAGCAGGCGCTCGAAGCGCCGGGGCCGCTGGCTGAAGACCGCATCGTCAATATTCCGCGTACCGCCGGCACCGGCGACATCGCCGAAATCCTGCAGCGCGAAGGCGTGATCAACGTCAACCGCTGGGCGTTCCTCGGCAGCGTCGTTGCGATGAAGGCGCGCTCCGAACTCAAGGCCGGTGAGTATCAGTTCCAGAAGCAAGCCAGCCTGCGCGGCGTCATCGAGACGCTGGTGAACGGCAAGGTGGTGCAACATTCGTTGACCATCGCCGAGGGGCTCACCTCCGAACAGATCGTGGCGCGCCTGCTTGAGAACGACGTGCTTTCCGGCCAGGTGAAGGAAATCCCGCGCGAAGGCACGCTGTTGCCGGAGACCTACCGTTTCGAGCGCGGCACCACGCGCGAACAGGTGATCCAGCGCATGCATCAGCAGCAGCGTCGCCTGCTCGCCGAGATCTGGGAGCGGCGCAGCCAGGACGTGCCCGTTCGCTCGGTCGAACAGCTCGTGACGCTGGCATCGATCGTCGAGAAGGAAACCGGACGTCCGGACGAGCGCACGCGCGTCGCAGCCGTGTTCTCCAATCGTCTGCAGAAGAAGATGAAGCTGCAGTCGGATCCGACCATCATCTACGGACTTGTCGGCGGCAAGGGAACGCTCGGGCGCCCGATCAAGCGCAGCGAGATCCAGCAGCCGACGCCGTACAACACCTATGTCATCGACGGCCTGCCGCCCGGACCGATCGCCAACCCTGGCCGCGCGTCGCTGGAAGCGACCGCCAATCCGGCGCGAACGCGCGAGCTCTATTTCGTTGCCGACGGCACCGGCGGACACACCTTCACCGAGAACTACGGCGAGCATCAGAAGAGCGTCGCGAAGCTGCGCACGATCGAGAAGCAGCAGGCGGTCGATACCGCCGAGCCGGAGGAGGCGACCGCAACGGCGACGCAGGATCCAGCTGCCGCCGCAGCGGATCCGTCGCGATCGGCTCCGGCCGGGGCAAAGAAGCGAAACAGCGGCGGAGCGCCGGCGCCGCGGACACCACCGACGGCGCAGAACTCCACGACGCCCGCGCCAACCGTTCAGCGCTGATCTGAGACCGTCCGGCCTGGCCATCCGGCCCGCTGGCAATATTGCCGTTCGTGCTAGTCTCAAGGCTTGCGAATCTAGGCTTCCATACGGAATTTCAGGACCGATCGTTCATGGCGTTATCCAGCATGACCGGCTTCGCGCGAAGTCACGACGCCTGCGGCGCCTACGCCTTCGAATGGGAACTACGCTCGGTCAATGCCAAGGGTTTTGATCTGCGCATGCGCCTGCCGCCCGGATGGGACGCGGTGGAACCGGTCGCGCGCAAGCGCGCAACTGAAATGCTGGCGCGAGGCACGGTCTACGCCAACCTCACCGTGAAGCGCACCGATGCGGCACCGGTCATTCGCGTCAATGAGGACGTGCTGACGTCGGTGATGAAGGTCGCCGCCGATCTGTCGGCAAAGCTCGCGGCGCCGCCGCCGACCGTCGACGGTATCCTGGCGATCAAGGGTGTGCTCGAAGTGTCCGAACCGGACGACACCGAGGCGGAGCGGCAGGCTGCGGAAACCGCAATTCTCAAGGCGTTCGATCTGGCGCTGGCCGGCCTCATAGAAATGCGCCGGCGCGAGGGGACGACGCTGCAGCAAATCCTCGTCTCGCGGCTGGACGAGATTGCGGCGCTGGCAAAGCGCGCCGACAGCGCGCCCGGACGGCAGCCGGATGCCGTGAAGGCGAGGCTGTCGGAGCAGATCGCCCTGCTGCTGGAAAGCTCGGAACGTTTCGATGCCGACCGGCTGCACCAGGAAGCGATCATGGTAGCGGCGAAGGCGGACATCCGGGAGGAACTCGACCGGATTGCTTCCCACGTGACCCAGGCAAGGGAGCTGATCGGCAAGGGCGGCTCGGTGGGGCGACGGCTCGACTTCCTTGCCCAGGAATTCAACCGCGAGGTCAACACCACCTGCTCGAAATCGAACGATCTGGAGCTGACCAATATCGGCCTCGAAATGAAGAATGTGGTCGAGCAGTTCCGTGAGCAGGTGCAGAATCTGGAATGAGGACAGGCGGCGATGGCGGGCGACGGAGTTGAACGGCGCGGTTTGATGTTCGTGCTGTCGTCGCCGTCCGGCGCCGGCAAGACAACGCTTGCGCGCGAACTGATGAGCAAGGTCGCAGGCCTGCAGATGTCGGTGTCGGTGACCACGCGGCCGATGCGGCCCGGCGAGGTCGAGGGCAAGGACTACTTCTTCATCGACAAGCCGCGCTTCGACGCCATGGTGAAGAACAACGAGCTGCTCGAGCACGCGCCGGTATTCGACCACTTCTATGGCACGCCGCGCGCGCCGGTCGAGGCGGCGCTGTCGGCGGGGCGTGACGTGCTGTTCGACATCGATTGGCAGGGCACGCAGCAATTGCGCGAGAAGGCGCGTCAGGACGTCGTCAGCGTCTTCATTCTGCCGCCGTCGGCGACCGATCTGGAAAAGCGGCTGCATACACGCGCTCAGGATTCCGATGCCGTGATCCGCGGGCGGATGAGCCGTGCCAGCCACGAGATGAGCCACTGGGCGGAATACGACTACATCGTCATCAACCGCTCGGTCGAGGAAGCGTTCGCCGAGGTGCAAGCCATTCTGAAGGCGGAACGGCTGCGTCGCGACCGCCGCACCGGACTGACGTCCTTCGTGCGCAAGCTGCAGAAGCAATTGGAGCCATGAACCCGGCGGCGAAGCCGTGAACCCAAAGAACATGGCCCTATCCCGAGCGTTTGCCGTTCCGTGGTCGTTCCGTGGATCTGGCGCCGGCGCGGCGCGCGGCAATCAGCGAGTGGATTGCGGACGATAATTTCGACGAAAATGGCAAGGCGCGCGCTCTGCTGCGTCGGCGCGAGGCGTAGCCAGGTTTGCTCCTGCGCCAGCTGTAGAAGCAATTGGAGAAGCTGCGCGTCGCCGCTATGCTTGCCGTCTCCTCAATAAGAAAAATGGGAAACGTACCATGGCAGGCATTCTCGACGGCAAGGCCGCACTCGTCACCGGCGGCGCATCAGGCATCGGACGGGCGACCGCAGTGGCCATGAGCAGGGAAGGTGCACGCGTTGCGGTCGCCGACCGCACTGAAGACAGCGCAGCGGGCACGGTTGCGCTGATCAATGCAGCCGGCGGCCAGGCGATCGCCATCGGCGGTGACGTGAGCCTCGAAGCGGATGTGGCGGCCATGGTGGCGCGGACGGTCGCGGCCTTTGGACGGATCGATTGTGCGTTCAACAATGCCGGAATCAGCGGCCGCGCGGTCGGTCCGGCCGGTCAGCGCACCCACGAGCTCAGCCGCGAAGCCTTTGACGGCATGCTTGCGATCAATCTGACCGGCGTCTTCATGTGCATGAAGCACGAAATCGCGCAGATGCTGACGCAGGGCGGTGGCGGCGCGATCGTCAATACGGCGTCGATTGCCGGCGTCGTTGGTCTTGCCGGCGCCACGCACTATGTGGCCGCCAAGCACGGCGTCGTGGGTCTGACGAAGACAGCGGCACTGGAATACGCGCAGGACGGCATTCGCGTGAATTGCGTCAACCCCGGCTATATCGAAACGCCGATGACCGAGGAGACCATGAAGACGCGTTACGACGCGATCATGGCCAAGGTGCCGATGAATCGTCTCGGCGTCCCCGGTGAGATTGCCGAGGCGGTGGTGTGGATGTGCTCGGAACGGGCGTCGTTCATGACCGGCGCCTCGCATATCGTGGACGGCGGGTACTTCGCGGCGTAGCCGCGCTGCGGGCTGTGAACTCGTCGGATCACGCGCCTCTGGCAGGGACGCGGCGGATATTTGCGCCGAGCGCGTTGAGGCGCTCGTCAATCCGCTCATAGCCGCGCTCGATCTGGTCGGCGTTGTCGATCGTGCTGGTTCCTTCCGCGCACAGCGCCGCCAGCAGCATCGCCATGCCGGCGCGGATGTCCGGCGAGGTGACGAGCGCGCCGTGCAGGCGGCTGGGGCCGGCGACGATCGCCCGATGCGGGTCGCACAGCACGATGCGGGCACCCATCGCGATCAGCTTGTCGACGAAGAACAGGCGAGATTCGAACATCTTTTCGAACATCAGGATCATGCCGTCGCACTGCGTCGCAGTGACGATGGCGATCGACATCAGATCGGCCGGGAAGGCCGGCCACGGCTGGTCTTCGATCTTCGGCACATGGCCGCCGAGATCGGCGCGGATCTTCAGCGTCTGTTCGGCCGGCACCACGAGATCGTCGCCCTCGATCCTGCAGACGATGCCGAGCCGTTCGAAACCCATCAGGATCGAACGCAGGTGCTGAACGCCGGCGCGGGCAATACGCAGCGGCGAGCGCGTGACCGCGGCAAGGCCGATCAGCGAGCCGACCTCGATGTGATCAGGCCCGATGGCGTAGGTCGCAGAATGCAGCGCAGCAGGACCGTGCACGACCATCGTGTTGGTGCCGATGCCTTCGATGCGCGCCCCGAGCGCGACCAGGAAATGTCCGAGCTCCTGCACGTGCGGTTCGGATGCGGCGTTGCGCAGCGTCGTCGCGCCGTGCGCCGCCACGGCGGCCATGAGCGCGTTTTCCGTTGCGGTCACGCTCGGCTCGTCGAGAAAGACATCGGCGCCGGTCAGGCGTTTGGCGCGGAATTCCAGCAAGTCGGCCGCCATGACGGTCGCGCCAAGCTGCTCGAATGCGAGGAAATGCGTGTCCAGCCGGCGCCGGCCGATCACGTCGCCGCCCGGAGGCGGCAGCGCCACCTGGCCACAGCGGGCAAGTAACGGTCCGGCGAGCAGGATCGAGGCGCGAATGCGCGCGCACAGCGCCGGGTCGAGGTCGACCGCGCGCACCTCTCTGGCGTGGATCGCGAGCGTGTTGCGATCCTGCCAGGCAATCTCGACGCCGACCGATTTGATCAGCTCGACGAGCGTTTCCGTGTCACGGATGCGCGGCACGTTTTGCAGCGTCACCGGATGCTCGGTGAGCAGCGCTGCGGCGATGATCGGCAGCGCCGAGTTCTTGTTGCCCGCTGGCTCGATGGTGCCGGCGAGCCGGCGTCCGCCTTCGACGACGTACTGGATGGGCGCCATCAGATCGCGCGGCCTCAGTTCGCGAGCATGATGCGGCCGACGACCTTGCCGGCGCGCAGCTCGTCGATCCACTTCTGCGTCTCGCCCATCGGCTTCTGCTGCATCGGCACGGGCTTCACCTTGCCGGCACGAGCGAGCGTCATCAGCTCCTTGCCTTCGGCGAGTGTACCGACCATGAAGCCCTCGATGGTCATGCGCTTGTAGATCCACTGCACCATCGGCAGGCTGAAATTGCCGCCCATCAGGCCGGAGACGACGATCTTGCCGCCGCGCGCCACAGCCGAAACGGCAAACGCCATCGACTTGTCGTTGCCGGCGAAGTCGACGACGCTATCGAAGCCGCCGTCGGTTTCCTTCATGATGCGCCGGGCGAGCTCCGGCTCCTTCGGGTCGTAGGCGACGGCCGCGCCGTTCTGCAGCGCGGCGGCACGCGCGCTTTCGCTTAAGTCGGCCACCGAGATTGGCTGCTTGAACATCGCCTGCGCAAGCGACAGGCCCATCATGCCGACGCCGCCAAGCCCGATCAGCAGGATGTTGCGCTGGCGCGGCCGGTCGACCAGTCGCTTCAGCGCGCCATAGGCGGTGATGCCGGAGCACATCAGCGTCGCGGCCATCTCCACCGGCAACGGATCATAGTCGAGCAGATATTTCGCGTCGGGCACCAGCACATGGCTGGCAAAGCCGCCGTCGAGCGATACGCCGAGGAAGCGGTTGCGCACGCAGAGGTTCTCATCGCCCGCGAGGCAATCACGGCACTTGCCGCAGCCGATCCAGGGGAACACGGCCTTCTTCCTGCCGATCAAATCCTTCGGCGCGTCCGGGCCGACTTCATCGACGACGCCCGCGATTTCGTGGCCGAGCGTGAAGGGCAGGGTCATGCCGCGGGTGGTGTCGAGCCGCTGGCCGCCGCCGATGTCGGCATAGCCGTCCTGGATGTGCAGGTCCGAATGGCAGAGCCCGCAGCGGTCGATCCGCACGAGCACCTCGCCGCCCTGCGGCTTCGGCGTCTCGACGACGGTTTCGCAGAGCGGAGCATCGAACTTGACGAGCGACTGGCGACGCATCAACGCCATGGCATATCTCCCTGACATCCGGCCTCAGTTGGTGGCGCGTATATTGGATAATTCACCGGCCATGGCAACAAAGCCCTCGATCGGTACGGTTTCGGCACGCCGGGTTGGATCGATATCGGCGGCCGCGGCAAGACGCAGCGGATCGACGCCGAGCGATTTCAGGCTCTGCCGCAGCATCTTGCGGCGCTGGCCGAACGCGGCTTCGGTGACGCGCTCCAGTGTCCGGCGATCGCAGGGCAAAGGCTCCGCGCGCGGAATGAGGCGGACGACGGACGATGTCACTTTCGGTGCGGGAACGAACGCACTTGGCGCGACGTCGAACATGATCTTCGCCTCGGTGCGCCAGCCGGCAAAGACCGCTAGCCGGCCGTAGGCATCATCATCGACCTCGGCGACGATCCGCTCGGCGACCTCGCGCTGGAACATCAGCACCATCGCGTCGTACCACGGAGGCCAGGGCTCCGCGCTGAGCCAGCCGGTGAGCAGGGCCGTGGCGATATTGTAGGGCAGGTTGGCGACGATTTTCGCGCGATCACCGCCGAGCATTGGCTGCGGGTCGAACTCCAGCGCGTCGGCCGCGACGATGTCGAGCCGCCCGGGATAGCGCGCGGCGACTTCCTGCAGGGCGGCGATGGCGCGGTCGTCGCGCTCGACGGCAATGACGCGCTTCGCACCCAGCGCCAGCAACGCGCGCGTCAGCCCGCCCGGGCCGGGGCCGATCTCGACAATGGTGTGGGCATCGAGGCTTCCCGCAGCACGGGCGATGCGCGCCGTCAGGTTCAGATCCAGCAGGAAGTTCTGTCCGAGCGATTTGCGGGCCGACAGTTCGTGGCGGCGAATGACCTCGCGGAGTGGCGGCAGATCGTCGATCGCGCTCACTTCGCCTCGGCCGGCGATGGGCCCACCATCCGCGCGGCGAGGCGAAGCGCTGCAATCAGGCTCGAGGGGTTGGCGCGACCGGTGCCGGCGATGTCGAATGCGGTGCCGTGATCGGGCGACGTGCGGATAAAGGGCAGGCCGAGCGTGACGTTGACCGCATCCTCGAACGCCAGCGTCTTGATCGGGATCAGCGCCTGGTCGTGGTACATGCAGACCGCGCAGTCGTAGGTCTTGCGCGCAGCCGCGTGGAACATCGTGTCCGCCGGCAGCGGGCCGCGTGCATCGATTCCGGACGCCTTCAGGCTCGCAACCGCAGGCGCGACGATCTCGACGTCCTCCTTGCCGAGCGTGGCCTCCTCGCCGGCATGCGGATTGAGCCCGCTGACGGCAATGCGCGGATTGGCGATGCCGAAGCGGCGCTTGAGCTCGATGGCGGCGATCGTGCAGGTCTCGACGATGTCGCGCGTGGTCAGCTGCGCGACGGCTTCGCGCAGTGCGACATGGATCGTCACCGGGATGACGGCAAGCACAGGCGACCACAGCATCATCACCGGACGCGGCGGCTGTTGTGCGCCGTCGACCGCGAGCTCGGCCAGATATTCCGTGTGGCCCGGATGCTTGAAGCCGACGCGATAGAGGACGCTCTTGGCGATCGGGTTGGTGACGACGGCCGCGGCGCGGCCCGCGCGCACGTCGTCGACCGCGCGACGGATCGAGGCGATGGCGGCTGCGGCGCTGGAGTCGTCGGGCTTGCCGGGTTCGGCCGTGGCGGCCACGCCGATATCGACCACCGGCAGGGCGTCAGCAAACGTGCCGTGGGCCTGCGCCGGCGCAACATCGGCCGTTGGAATTTTGAGACCAAGCCTCTTTGAGCGCGCCTCGAGGAAGCGCCGGTCGGCGGCCAGGTAAAACGGCGGAAGCGCCAATTCCTTGCGGCGCGTCCAGGCGGCAAGAGCGATGTCGGGACCGATGCCGGCGGGCTCTCCGAGCGTCAGCGCCAGCGGCTTGTTGGCGCTCATCTACTTGCGGTACTCGATCATCGACGAGCGCCGCGCTTCATTCAGGTACTTCTTTGCCTGCGCATCATACTTTTCCGAGAACAGCTTTTCACGGGCTGCGCGTTTTTCCGGCGTCTCCGTGCTCGGCGCACGGCTGCACAGCGCGACCATTTCCACGCCCTGCTTGGTGACTTCCGGCGGCGTCATCTGGCCGACCGGCGTCTTGTCGAGCAGCTCGCGCAAAACCTGCGGCAAATCCGCCGACGTCTTCGTCACCAGGTCGCGGATGACGCCATCGCGCATGGCGCGGAAGGTGGATTCGGCCTGCTCGCAGCTCTGGACGCGTGAACGCAGCGTCTCCGCATCCTTCTTGCGCAAGTCGATCTGCGATTGCGGCGCGCCGCGAGCGACGAACAGCACCACCGGCCGCATCTTGTATTCAAAGCTGCCGCTTGATTCCTTGCCGTCGCCCTTCACCTCGATGGCCGATGCGACATCCTTCTCGCCGACGATCAGGCTCTGACCGTAGCGCCCGCGCACGAGCTGCGACCAGATGTAGTCCGCCTTCAGGCGCGCCTTCAGCGTGTCGGGACGGATGCCGCGGCCTTCGAGAACCTTGTTCAATTGATCCGTCGTCAGCCGCATGCGCGCGCCCATCGCCGCATATTGCGTCTCGATGTCGGCCGCGCTCATGTCGAGGCTGAACTTCTTGCCTTCCTTGATCTTGACGCGGTCGTTGATCAACTCCTCGGTCGCCTCCTGACGGCTGGCTCCTTTTCCGCCGCCCGACAAGGTGTTCAGCTTCATGCGCTGTTCGATGTCGAAATTGGTGATCGGGTCGCCGTTGACGACGACAACGGCATTCTGGGCCTGCGCTTGCGAAACCGCGATCGGCGCAAGGCAGATCGCGAGCGCTGCGACAGCGGCTGTCGTGTGGGGTGAGAAGGGCAGCATCGAAAACATTCACGAACCCATCATCGTTTCCATTCCCGTCGCCGCCTGTCTGCTAGGAGAGTTCGGCGGCGGTCGCGGTGGTGTCGCGAGCGGCCTCTAAGGTCAGAACAGCGACGAGCCGCTGGATGTGCTCGGCGTGGTGCTCTGGTTGAACGACGTCGTTCCAATGGTGCGCAAGCCGATTTGCAGCATCACGCGATGATTGGCGACCGGATTGCCGCTGTAGCTATAGTCCGTAATATAATTCATCGCGAGCACGAAACAATCGTCGACGTAGCCTGCGCCGACGATCGTCTGGTTGACCTTGTCGGCCTGCAGGTCGTAACGAACGCCGCCGGACACGACCCAGTTGGCTGCGATTTTGACGGAAGCCGTGCCGAGCAGGCCCTCGCGGCGGTTCAGGAACCCGATTTCCGGCTGCTTGTCATAGTTGCCGTAAAGCAGGCTGACCGACCAGCGCTCGAAATTGGCCTTTGACTCGACTTCCAGGCGGCGCATGTCGAGCGACTGCTCGTCGAGCCGCGATCGCGCGGAGAAGGTGAGCGTGCTGTTCGGCTGGTAAGACACGCGCGTGACGTAGTCGGAGCGGGCGGTGTCCAGGCCCGAGTTGATGCCGGTGTTGGTCAGGTCGCCGACCGCAAACGAGTTCTGGCCGAACAGGTGGAACGACTGGCCGAACAGGAAATTGACGAAGCCGCCGCGGTCGAACTGGGTCGTGCCCTGGATGCCGACGTTGGCGCGCCCGCCGCCCTCGCTGCGGTCCCAGCCGGAGAACTTGTTCACGCTGAAGAGATTGGTGTCGTCGAAAATGAGGCTCTGCGCGTCCTCGTTCGGCAGCTTGCCGATCTTCTGCTCGTTCGGCCGGACGATCACCTGCGCGATCGGCTCGATCGTCTGCGAGCCCCACGGCTGCACGCTGATGAACGGGTAGCGATACTCGACGCCGACGGCCGGCATCACCCGGCCCGCATTGATGTCGCCGGTCGGCAGATAGTTGGTCACGCCGACGGCTGGATTGACCTGTGCATGATCGACGTCGGCGCGCACCTGGGCGAAGGGCGTCCAGATCTGGCCGATCGGATCGGTGAAGGAGCGCCTCCAGGTGGCTTCGCCCGACAGGCGGGTGGAGTTGCCGGCGATGCCGCGCAGCAGGCAGTTCGCAGGTATCTTGACGGCCGGATCGGCGCTGGTCGGCAGACAGAAGCCCATCGACGCCGCGGTATCCGTGATTGGATTGTAGGAGATCGCTTCGCGGCTGAGGCTCGTCAGGTTCGCCCGGTAGCTCAATTCGCCGCCGAAGATCGGCCGGTTGAGCACGTTGGCATAGTCGACGACCGGATGGATGATCGGGATCTGCCGTTGCACGTCGGCTTCGGAGAAGCCGTAGAAATACATCGTCCGCGCATCGAAGAACGATCGCGTGCCGACGCCGGTCAGGTAAAGCTGCGAGATCGCATCGGTCGGCACCGAGGTGAAAACCTGGACCGGCGACCTGAATTTGCCGAGCGAATAATCCTGGAAGAACGTGCGGTCGGAGACCAGCGTTCCATCCCAGCCCCACGTCCACCTGTCGTTCAACGCGAAGCGGCCCGACGTCTCGACGGCGCCGCGCCAGTCGCGATAGCCCGGTGTTGACGGGCTGCCGCCGTTGCGCAGGAACTCGTCCTTGTCGAGCTGACGGATGCCGTAGGCGCGGACGTCATAGGCGCCGTTGATCAGGCGCTGCCGGAATTCGCCCTGCATCAGGAGACCCTGCTTGGTGGTAACGCGCGGGGTCAGCGTCAGGTCGTAGTCGGGCGCGAGCGCGATGTAATACGGCACCTGCATGCCGAGCCCGTATTTCGAGTTCGATGAGAACATCGGCATCAGGAAGCCGGTCTTGCGCTTCACCGTCGGGTCGGGGGTGTAGAAGTAGGGCAGGTACGCCATCGGCACGCCCATGAACTCGAGGCGCGCGCTCTCGAAGTAGAGCATCTTCTCGCCCTGGTCGTGGATGATGCGGGCGGCCTTGACCTGCCACAGCGGCGGCTTCTTCGGATCTTCCTTACAGGCCTCGCAGGCTGTGTAGACGCCGTTCTGGAATACGGTGAAGTTCCCGCCGCTGCGGTCGGCGCGGGTCGCAGCCATCCGCGTGCGGTCGGCGGTGTCCACGTGCAGCGAATCGACGAAGCCGTCGCGGTAGTCGTCGCTCAGGTCGAGGTGCTGCGCGTAGGTGATGCGCCCTTCCTGATCGGTCAGCCGGACGTTGCCGTCGGCGGTCAGCCGCTTGGTCTTCTGGTTGTAGGTGACGCGGTCGGCCTCGAGCGTGGTGCCGTTGTAGAAAATCTGCACGGCGCCGACGGCGGCGACCAGCGAGTTGACGTTGTCGTAGTTGACCTCCTGCGCCTGCACAAGCATCTGCCCGTCGTCCTTGCTGCGGGCAGGGGGCGGCGTTGGCCGGGGCGGCAGAGGATTGTAGGTGAAGGTCTGGGCGAGCGCAGGAGTCGACGGGGCGAGCGTCACCGGCGCGATTGCGACAAGCGCAAACGACAGCCGCACAAGAACGCTCGCGCAACGCACCATCGTGCGGCGCCAATCGAGACTCGCAGTCGCCCGGCGGGTGGCGACCATCGTCATCACCCGTCCTCCTGATGCAGCAAGGCCAGCAAACCGGTGAAGCTGCCAACAGCAACAGGCAGCCACGCCGCAGCAACAGGATGCATCAACTCGGCCTTGCTCAGATCTTCTGTGACTTTCGACAGCACATAAAGCAGAAAGCCTGCAGCGATGCCACTCAAAACCATCTTCTGGACACCACCGAGTCGGAAGAAGCGCAGGCTGACCGCCGACGCCAGAAGCACCATTGCTGCGAACAAGAATGGACGCGATAGCAGCTTCTGATACTGCAGCCGATACCCTGCAGTGGACAGTCCCGAATTCTCCGACGCCGTGATGTATTCGGGCAACTCCCAGAACGAGACGGACTCCGGATTGGCGAAGTTTCCGCGCACCTGGTCCGGCGTCAGGCTGGTGGCGAGGCGGTAGCTGTCTTCGATCTTGACCGGTTCGTTGAACGTGTGCCGGCGCACATTCTTGAACAGCCAGTAGCCGTTCTCGAGCGTCGCCTCGCGCGCCTCGATTCGCTCGTTGAAACGGCCCGATGGGTCAAAGCGGAAAACGCTCAATCCCGACAGCAGTTCGCCGCGCCGCTGACTGGAGGCGGCGTTGATGATCGTCTGCCCTTCGCTGGTGGCCTGATTGAACCAGAAGCCCTGCGCGTCCTGCATCATCTGGGTGCGGTCGCCGAACAGCTGTATCTCGTTCTGCTGCGCCTGCTCCTGCAGATTTGCCGAAACCGGATTGTAGATTGTGGTCGCCAGCGCACCGATTGCCAGCGCGCTCGCAATGGCGGGCGACAGGAATTGCCATGCGGAGATGCCCGCCGCACGCGCAACGACCAGCTCCAGTCGCCGCGACAGGTTGAGGTAGCAGGACATCGCCGCAATCAGCACGCAAAACGGCATCAGCCGCTCCAAGAGCTGCGGCACGCGGAACAGTGACGTCTGGACGATCAGCCATTGAGACGCGTTGATGCCCGTGGTCTTTCGCGTCATCTCGATATAGTCGACCAGCACCACCAGCACGAACACGCCCATGAACACCGCGATCGCGGCGCCGACGAACTTGCCGGCAAAGTAGCGTGAGAGGGTGTTCGTAAGCCTCATCGCGACACCCCGCCCTATGTCGTCGCGAAGCGGCGCGTCAAACGCGCAACCACGCTGTTGAGGGTGTCGAGGACGACCGGCGGTGGCTCAAGCACGATCACGTTCGCGATGACCCACGCACTGAAGGCGAGCGTTGCGAGCAGTATCGCGTATTGAAACGGCGCCGCGAAGACCGAGGTGGCGGCGAGTACGGTCAGGGCGAATCCGATCAGACGCAGCAGGCCGAGCGAGACGATGGCGCTGGTGATCGAAACGGCGCGGCTTTGCCGCGTCGTGCGCGGTGCGCCGAGAAACGCGAAGGTCAGCGCCATGAATGCAAACGGATACAGCGGCGCAAGGAGCCGATCATGCAAATCCGCGCGGAATTGTCCCGGAAACTGCTGATAGAGCGGATCATTCGGGTCGGGATCGATCAGGTCCCAGAGGTAGCGCTCGCGGATCGAGTAGGTCACCGCCTGTGCCGCATTGCCGCCGATCTTGCTCATGTCGAAGGCGTTGCGGTCGAACACGACGAAGGCCGGGTCGCGCCGGCTCTGCTCGAAGCGCTGCAGGATGCCGTCGTCCAGGATCAGGAACGAGCCGCGGTCGTTCTTCAGCACCGTGCCGCGTTCGGCGATGATCGTGATTCGCTCCTTCGGGTCGCGCCGGTCGTCGATGAAAACGCCGACCAGCAGCCCACCGGGCTGGCGCTCACGGACCCGCAAGGTGAGATTGCGCTCGATCTCGACGAATTTTCCGGTCTGCAGCACGTTGCTGAGCACGTCGGCGGTGATTTCCCGCTGCCAGGCCTTCAAGCGGCGCAACCCATCCGGCGCGATATAGGCCGAGATGACGAACACCATTCCCGAGACGACGATCGTCACATAGAGGAACGGCCGGAACAGCCGCCAGGGCCGCATGCCGGCGGCGTTCATGACGATGATCTCGGAGTCCGTCGACAGCTTGTTGAGGACGTAGGCCACCGCAACGACGAGCGCGATCGGCGCGATGACGAGGACGAGGTACGGAATGGCGAGGCCGGTCAACCCGACGAAGACCAGCACGGTCTGGCCCTGGCTGGTCATGACGTCGATTCCGCGCAGCGCCTGCGTAATCCAGATCACAGCCGTCAACGTGACCAGCACGAGGACGAAGCCCGCGAACGTCAGTCGAAAAATATAGCTGTCGATCGACCCCATCGCGCAGCGCGACCCCATCCCCCAAAAACCGACCTGAAAACCGAAAACCCGAGATTTCGCACCCTCATCCCCAATCAGGTGCGGAACCGCTTCGGCCGAATGTCCCCGAACACTAGCATCTCTTTGATCGATCAACATAATGGCCGTGGAGTGGCAATCGTTAAGACGTGGTGGATTATTGGTTAATTGTGGCCTTAGGGGTACGGTTTTCCTCCACTTGGGGACCTGGCGGCGCGGCGCGCTATTGGCAGGCCGAGCGACGCGGGGCCATAGTGGAGGACGCCGCCCGTTCGGGCCGGCTTTCCTGCCTGTCACTGAAGTTTCCGGAGGGTTTTTGCGATGTCCGACGCCGTCAAGATCGGCTTCGTCCCGTTTTCCGCCGCGCCAAAGGGTGTTCTGGTATTGTTCACGGACGAATCCCTGAAATTCGGCTCCGCGTCGGCCAAAATCCTTGGGAGCGCCACCGAGCTCGTCAAGCGAGCCGCCGCAGCCAGCCGCTTCAAGGGCAAGAGCGGCAGTTCGCTGGACATCCTTGCGCCGGCCGGGCTGAAGGTCGACCGGCTGATCGTGGCGGGGACCGGCAAATCGGGAGAACTGAAGCCGGAAGATTACATCAAGATCGGCGGTGCCACGGTCGCGCGGCTGAAATCCGGTGCGGATGCGGTCACCATCGTCGCCGAATTGCCCACAGCCGCCATGCACCCGGCGGACATTGCGTCGATCGCCGCCGGCCTGCGCCTGCGCGCCTACAGTTTCGATCGCTACAAGACCAAGAAGAAGGACGACGACAGCCGGCTGAAGGCGAATGTCTCGATCGCGGTTGCCGACGTGAGCGCCGCCCGGAAGGCGTTCGCGCCGGTCGACAGCACCACCGACGGCGTTTTGGTCGCACGCGATCTCGTCAACGAGCCGCCGAACGTCCTCTATCCGGAGGAGTTCGCCAAGCGCGCGTCGCAACTGCGCAAGCTGGGCGTTAAAGTTGAAGTTTTCGACACGAAAGCCATGACCAGACTTGGCATGGGCGCCTTGCTCGGGGTCGCGCAGGGGTCCGTCCGCGAAGGCCGGATGGTGATCATGCGCTGGGACGGCGGCAAGAAGGGCGACAAGCCGGTCGGATTCGTTGGCAAGGGCGTCTGTTTCGACACCGGTGGCATTTCGATCAAGCCCGCGGGCAACATGGAGGAAATGAAGGGCGACATGGCGGGCGCAGCCTGTGTCGTCGGCCTGATGCATGCGCTTGCCGCGCGAAAAGCACGCGTGAATGTGGTGGGCGCCATCGGCCTCGTCGAGAATATGCCCGACGGCAACGCACAGCGACCGGGCGACATCGTCACGACCATGTCCGGCCAGACGATCGAGATCATCAACACGGATGCCGAAGGGCGGCTCGTGCTCGCCGACGTGCTCTGGTACGTGGCAAAGACCTTCAAGCCGAAGTTCATGGTGGATCTCGCAACGCTGACAGGTGCGATCATGGTCGCGCTCGGCACCGAGCATGCCGGCCTCTTCTCCAATAACGACGAACTGTCCGAGCGATTGGCGCTTGCGGGCCGGGCCACCGGCGAGCACGTCTGGCGGATGCCGCTCGGGCCCGCCTACGACAAGCTGATCGATTCGAAATTCGCCGACATGAAGAACACGGGTGGCCGCTATGGCGGCTCGATCACGGCCGCGCAGTTGTTGCAGCGATTCGTTGATGGCACGCCCTGGGCGCATCTCGACATCGCGGGAACCGGAATAGGTGCGCCCGCGAGCGATATCAATACTTCGTTCGGCACCGGTTACGGCGTTCGGCTGCTCGACCGTCTGGTGGCGGATTATTACGAAGGCAAGAAATGACCGAGGTGCTGTTCTACCATCTGCAGAATCAGCCGGTGGAGCGGGTGCTGCCGCCGCTGCTCGAGAAATCGCTCGAGCGCGGCTGGCGGGTGGTGGTGCAGGCAGCGTCGGAGGAGCGTGCCGATGCGCTCGATTCGCACCTGTGGACCTATCGCGACGATTCGTTCCTGCCGCACGGAACCTGGCGCGACCGTGATGCGGCAGACCAGCCGATCATCCTGGCGGTCGATGCCGGCAATCCGAATCAGGCGTCCGTGCGTTTTCTCATCGACTGCTCGGAATTGCCGCAAGACGCCGACGCCTACGCGCGCGTCGTGCTGGTGTTCAACGGCGAGGACGACGATGCAACCGCGGCTGCGCGCGCAGCGTGGTCTGCAAGCAAGGCCAGAGGATTTGAGGTCACTTACTGGCAGCCCGACGCGCAGGGCCGCTGGCAGCGCAAGGCCTGATCGGCGCAAAGTGAATGCGGCTCGCTAAGCGGTTGTGGTGTTAAGGATCTTTCCGAATTATGGTCACAACGGGAGCAGGGGTCATGGTGATGCCGCAAACCCTTTGTTCAAGTGCTGATACGCTGATTGAGTCGTTGGGGTGTTTTCGGGTTGTCACGAATGAATGAGTTGGCGCAGGGGCATCGGCGCAGCCTGGCAGTTGCGCTGTTCGCGGTGTTGCCGCTGGCAGGATGCGGCAGCATGGATTTTTCCTTGAAGGATGCGGAGTGGTTCAATCGGCCGACCATGTTCAGCCGAAGCCTGAGCATTGAGACGCCGCCGTTGTCGGACCAGCGTCCCGTGTCCACCGCCGATCTGATCAGTGCAGAAGGCTACTGTGCGGGCATGGCCGCGCCAGCGGACACCAACGCGATGGCCGCATCATCGCAAGGCGCGGCCGAGCCGATGCAAGGCAATGCCGGGATCGCAATCGGACGCACCGAATGCGAAGTTGCTCGTGCGGCCGGTTCACCGGATAACGTCGCGATCACCGGTGAAGGCGGCCGTCGCATGACGGTGCTGACTTATGTTCGTGGACCACGTCCGGGAATCTACCGTTTCGCTGACGGGCGGATGGTCTCGATGGAGCGCGGCGCTGAACCCGAGCCGCAACAGCGCGCCACCAAGGGCCGCACGAAACGTCAGGGTTGATCCTTAAGGATCAGTTCGAAGCAGATTCAAGCGACGCGCTCGCCTGCAGCCACTCGTCTTCGGCGCGCTGCAAGGCGTCGGCCGCGGCGCTGCGCGCCTTGCTCAGCTGAGCCGCCTTTGCGGGCTCGCGCGCAAAGATATCCGGCAGTGCGAGCGCCGCATCGATCTTGGCGATGATGCCGTTGATGCGCTCGATCTCGGCCTCGGCGTCGGCAATCTTCTGGCGCAGCGGTCGGTTCAGCTTCGCAGTGTTCGTGCGCGTCGGCTCCGGCGGCTTTTCATTGCGATCGCGTTCAACGTTTCGCTCTCCACGCGCCGAGAGGATCTCGCGGCTATAGTCGTCGAGATCGCCGTCATAGGTCGAGACGACACCGTTCGCGACCACCCACAGCCGGTCGGCGCAGGCGTCGATCAGATAGCGATCGTGGCTAACCATGATCACGGCGCCCGCAAAATCGTTGATCGCCTCGGCGAGCGCTGCGCGGCTGTCGATGTCCAGATGGTTGGTCGGCTCATCGAGGATGATCAGTTGCGGGCCGAAGAAGGTCGCAAGGCCGAGCAGAAGCCGCGCCTTTTCCCCGCCCGACAGACTGGTCACCGGCGTATCGGCGGCGGCCGCGGAAAAACCGATCGCGCCTGCGCGGGCGCGCACCTTCGCCTCCGGCGCATCGGGCAGCAGCTTGCGGATATGCGTGTACGGCGTGCCGTCCAGGTTCAGTTCGTCGAGCTGGTGCTGCGCGAAATAGCCGACTGAGAGTTTATCGGCGCGCGTGACCTTGCCGGAAAACGGCGCAAGCCGCCCCGCGATCAGCTTGACCAGCGTCGACTTGCCGTTGCCGTTCTGGCCGAGCAGCGCGATGCGATCGTCGTTGTCGATCCGCAAGGTGACGCGGGTGAGCACCGGCCTGTCGGTCTCGTAGCCGACGCTCACGTTGTCCACCGCGACGATCGGCGGCGACAGGAGTTTGTCCGGCTCGGGGAAATTGATCTCGCGCACGTCCTGGGTCACCAGCGCGGCGATCGGCTCCATCTTCTCCAGCTTCTTGACGCGTGATTGTGCCTGGCGCGCCTTGGAGGCCTTGGCCTTGAAGCGGTCGACGAACGCTTGCAGGCGCTTGCGTTCCGCCTCCTGCCGCTTGACCTGCTTGGCGTCGAGCAGTTCGCGCGCTGCGCGTTGCTTCTCGAACGATGAATAGCCGCCGCTGTAGAGCGTCAGCTTGGTGCGATCCAGATGCAGGATCTGGTCGACCGAATTTTCCAAAAGGTCGCGGTCGTGGCTGACGATGATGACCGTGCGCGGATAGTGCGCAAGATGATCCTCCAGCCACAGCGTGCCTTCAAGGTCGAGATAGTTGGTCGGCTCGTCGAGCAGCAGCAGGTCGGGCTCGGCAAACAGTGTTGCGGCGAGCGCAACGCGCATGCGCCAGCCGCCGGAAAACTCTGCGCAGGGACGCGATTGATCGGCGGTCGAAAACCCGAGGCCTGAGAGGATGGCGGCGGCGCGTGCCGGCGCCGCATGCGCGCCAATGTCGACGAGGCGGGTTTGAATTTCGGCGATCCGGTGCGGATCGTGCGCTGTCTCGGCTTCACCGAGCAGCGCGGCGCGCTCGCGATCGGCCGCGAGGACCACGTCGATCAGGCTTTCCGGGCCGTTGGGAGCCTCCTGCGCAAGACTGCCGAGACGCCAGCGCGGCGGGATGGCAATCCGCCCGGTTTCGGTCGGAATATCGCCGCGAATGGCCTGAAACAGCGTCGACTTTCCTGTGCCGTTGCGCCCGACGAGACCGACGCGCGCGCCGGGCGTGATCTGAGCGTTGGCGTGATCGATCAACAGCCGCCCGGCGATCCGGACCGAGATGTCGGTGAGAGTGAGCATGCGGCCTTTTCACCGCTTCGACGGTTCAAGGCAACCGCTTTGTGGAACCGGCCGCGCATGGAGCGCGCGCTTCGAGGCTAGCTGTTTCCTTGCACGCGGCCCTCGCGCGCCTCGCGGGCGCGCATTTCGTCGAGCAGCTCTTGCAGCCGTTCCGGGAAGGGGCCTTCAGGTGCGAGCGCCTTGCGCAGCCTTTCACCGATGCTGTGCGCCACCGCGCGGCTGGTCCACGCGTCCAATTCAACATCGTTCATGGTGATGCGAGCAGGCATGACAAGGTTCCGTCAAATATCGTTCACGCGTACACCGTCAAGCTGCTGGGCGAAGATTGGTTGCGGTCCGCCTTCGATGTTGTTGTGAATTGCGGTAAATTTTGAATGACGGCGTGTCTTCGCAACGCATCGCGAGTGTTCCCTGCGGCGGACGCATCGAAGCACGAGTTCCCGAAGGCCGTTCGACGGATTGCACAGAAAATCCCGGCCGCTTGCGCGACCGGGATTCTCAAGCGATCAGGTTCAATCAGAACGCGCAGACGTTCACGATACGCCAGCGCAAACCCCGCGGCGTCGGGACGAGGCGCCTCTGCAAGCAGCTCGGCGGTGCGACGAAGATCGGCGCCGGAGCGAAGAAGACGTGGCGATGATGATGGTGGTGGTGGAAGCCGCCCGCGGACGCGGGGGTCGGCGCCAGGGCTGCGCCAGCGACCACAGCAGCGGCGGCGAGGCCAAGGACGAGTTTGCGGATCAAGGTATCAACTCCAGAGGATGAGGCGTTGGACGCCAGTGTTGTGTCCCATGTCAGTTGGTCGTTGAGACTCCGGCGGCCGTTCAGCGCGCAGCGTGATCTTCCTCACAGCGGCGAGACATGGTGAACAAAAGAAAACCCCGGCCGCGATGCGCGGCCGGGGTTCGGATGGTAAGCGAATGACGTTGTTTCAGAAGCGACAGACATTGACCGGGCGGTAGCGGAAGCCCCAAGGCGTCCGAACCAGCCGCTGCTGGATGCAGCCGTGATGAGGGCGGAAGTGCGCCCGTGAGTCGTACCAGTTGCGATGCATGCCGAAGCCATGATGACCACGGTCGAAATGCGGACCGCCGTCATAGGCCGACGCGCTCGAGGGCGCGAAGGCGGCGATGCCGAGCGAGCCTGCGGCAACGAGACCAAGAGCGAGTTTGCGAAACATTGTCGTCTCCATCCACGGACGTCTTTCGTGTCCGGCGTTGCGGGCGGACCGTTCGATCGTGTGCTGCTCGATCGCTACGGCCACCCAATGCGACAGAGCCTAGACGGGTGTCGCTGAACGGCCGCGCAGTGCGCCGGTCAGACAGAGTTCATCATCGTGAATTCGCGGCAAGCTAGATTGCGCTGCTGTAATCTTCGCGCCGAAACGCCGTTCGGTGGGGCGTTTACCGCATCCGGTGGCGTGGCCGCCCGGCGGCTTGCCGCCGCACCCTCGCACCGTTATAAGCCCGGCACCTTGTTAACCATCGCACCTTCTGAAGGACCAGATCATGGCGATTGAGCGTACCTTTT
>Ga0075365_10000140_pt1 | contig 22597 bp, 25 predicted proteins | sample EndMetdeltDD1765_FD_71387 | JGI IMG/M metagenome (GOLD analysis project Ga0075365, IMG submission 71387) | Populus endosphere microbial communities from Tennessee, USA - Endosphere MetaG P. deltoides DD176-5 | ecosystem: Host-associated > Plants > Roots > Endosphere | place: USA: Tennessee... | reverse complement strand
TAAAGGAAGTGTTAAAAAACTCAAAACATCATGGATTGGGAAAGCATTCAATGCGAAAGAACATTCCGGAATTAATAATTTCAATCGAAATGGCAAAACAATTAGCAGTTATCCTTTCAAAACCTATACAGATAAAGGTATCCAGGACACACAGACAAACGTTATTAAAATTGATTATAATCTCAAAAGTAATCCTTGGTGGTTGAGAATGATTCTTGATGAAGTTGTAGAAACTGAACCACATCACTTTTTGGGCAAAGTACATCTACGGATTGTGCCAGGTCTTGTGTTTACACTTGGTTATTTCAATTTAGAGAAATAAGATAACTCCAGTATTCATTTTTCGCAACAAATAGTGTATAATTACCCTATGGCAAAAAGACCAACAGGCGTAGGGAGTAAAAAAATGGGTACTCCTCATAAATCAGCAAAAAGACTTGCAGCAAAGAAAGCTATGCTTACTGAGAAGGCAAGTAAAAATCGACGCCACAATCGTCCAATTAAATCTCTCTAATCTTCTCGCAAATACTGACCAATTTTACTACAATTGATCTGTGAGACGCATTCTTTTCCACACAAAACATATTTTCGTGCACTATGTCGTTATTCTGATAACGAGCGTGATTCTTTTGTACGGGTCATATGTAACACTAGGAATTGGGAATGACTTATATGAATGTTATGCAACGGTATTCCTTCATGGAGCAGATGAAATGCCGCCGCAATCAGTTTGTTTAGAAACAGTCAGTTATGTTGATGGACATCATAATAGATTACCAGTCGAATATCCTATCTTGGCATTAATCCCGATGCTTATTCCCACAATTGCCGGAGGCGCTCTCTATGCAGAAGCAATGACTGGGTTTTTACTAATCTTCGTTTTTATAATCTATTTTTTGTTGTACTACAAACGATCCAAAGCATCAGCTTTTACTTTCCTTTTATATCTTGTGATTGGGGGATTTGGGATCACACTTGAACGATTGGACATTATTATTGGAGCATTCATTTTGATCTGTTTATGGTTGGCAGAACAAAAAAGATTCTTTCGGGCATATCTATTGTTGGCAATGACAACGATGATGAAATTTGTTCCACTTTTTTTATTGCTCCCATTATTTCTTTCAGAACAAAAAGGGACTCATAAAAATGATCTGAAGAAATTTCATGGATTGACAGTTTTTATGACAATTGTGTTATTGACGTTTGGCATCTCATTTCTTATTGACAGCAGAGGGACAACACTTCCGTTTCAATATAATGCGCAACGGCCAATAGAACTTGAATCAGTCCCGGCAACTATCATGAACGGATTAAAAGAAGCTCATGGGGTAAATATTTGTTATGGGGCAGGGTATGGGTCATACAATATCTATGGAAATTATCACGGCAAATGCAATAATAAAGACTACACCGCGTATCAATCATTTGACCAGATTATTATCACGACGGGTACGTTTTTCTTTTTGCTCGGACTTCTTCTTCTAGCCAAACAGTTTATTAATAACAAACTAACGTTGCCACAATTCTTTTTAGGAACTTTATTGCTCTTTGTAACAACGACAAAAGTTTTGAGTCCGCAATATTTTTTATGGATCTTTCCCCTAATTGCGTACGTTTATGGCTATGATAAGGTTTGGACACCACTGACTGTAATCCTCGCATTTCTGACATCGCTGATTTTTCCTTATCTCTTCGGTGGGACGATTTTTGCACTACCCAATCCAGCTTGGCTCACTAATACCATCACCGTGAGAAATCTTTTGTTGATTGGCATTACTGTTTGTTACGTATTTAATTGTTTCAATTTACGAAACAGAAATCATCTTCGAGTTAAATGAGGTGAATAGGCGAGGACAGAACAGACGCGATTTGATTGAACTGGAATCATTCGCTGCCGTTCTTCATAATCTTTAATACTAGCAACATCTTTAAGATCTTTCTTTCTCCCTAATTGAGTTTTGCACTCAATCAGCTCTTCTAGTCCCATCAATTGAATACCATCCACTTCTGCAGACGACTTTTGTAACTCAGTGAGACTTCGTCCCATCCAGTGTTGCATAATAATGTAACCACTTCGACTTAAGATATGTTTGCCGTCATCTTGAATATATTCTTTCCAATTTGCTTTACTGAGTCGATCATAGACTTTTTTACTGACCACCAAATCAACGTCATTGGTTTCACGAATGCGCAAGAATTCGAGAACAGCGCCTCCAATGACAACGTAATCTTCAGGAGCTAATCCTAAAGCATTAATTCGATCGCGATTGGTAATGTGGCGGTTCTTATATGCTTCAATCGCTTGTCCCAAACTCGGAGAGATATTGTCTTTCCCAATCAAATCAATAAGCCCATATTTTTTCAGTATCGATCGCAAACGAGGAGAAACATGAGCGAGACAAAATTGAATATCATCGGCATTGAGTTGTCCATAAAGACGACCAAGTGCTTGGGCCGCAGTGTAATCAATATCACTGATAGCACTACTATCTAAAACAAAATATTTCACTGGTTTGTTTGATTTCTTAACAACTCGGTTGACCCGTTTCATGAAGTAAGTAGTATTTTCAAAGAACAATGCATCATTAAATCGATAAATTAATAATCCTTCAGGAGCAGTCGAGAGTTGTTTACCACCATTGAGTCGATCGACCGCCCATTCTCCGTAAACCTGATCTTGCAACAAAATCTCATCATGCGGATGATATTGTCTTCGCAGTCTTTCGATTAAAGAAAGAACGACAGCAATCATAACCCCTTGTTGCACACCCATTGATGCAACCCCAACAAGTGCAATCATTGCGATAACGAATTCAGTCTTTCGCATCAACCATATTTTTTTCAATTCCTCAATTTTGAGCAAATGTAATCCAATAGAGAAAACAACTGCTGCCAGACATGCTGTAGGAACAAAGGCAAACAACCCCGTCGCTGCAAGCAACACAACACCGATTAATAATGCCATAATAACGTTAACGAGTTGTGATCTACCGCCTGCCATTTCACCAGCAGATGTACGAGGTGGGCTTCCATTAATCGCAAATCCTCCAACCAATGCTGATGTAGTGTTGGCAAGTCCCAATGCCAAAAGATCTTGATTCTCTTTTACTTTTTCTTCATGCCGAGCTGCTGAATTGCGAATAACTGCAAGACTTTGCGCAAGAATAACAACAGCAATGGAAAACGCAGCAGGAAGTAAGGTCGTAATCATCTGTGGCGTAATATGGGGAACCTGAAACGTAGGAAAACCTTGAGGAATTTGTCCGACAACATCAATGCCAAGGGAAGGCAAGTTAAATAATTTAGTTGCACTGATTGCGAGCAGTAACGCAATTAATGCACCCGGCCAACGCAATTTCCATCCAGCGACAATAATAGCTACGACAAGTGCTGCTAAAATCATCGTCTTAATATCGATGTGACTAAAGTTCATGAAGATAAAAGAAAGTTTTTGGAGCAAATTACCATGGGCATGAAGTCCCAGCATTTCAGGAAGTTTTCCGATCAATAGCTGCACACCAACACCAGAGACAAATCCTACGAGCACTGGTTGTGAAATCAAATCTGCCATAAAACCAAATCTCGCAGCTGACATGACGAGAAGAATAGCACCAGTTACCAATCCAAGAACGGCAATTGCATTCGCGTATTCTGGAGTACCTGCTACCGCAAGCGTCGCAGCGCCACTTGCTACTAATGCAGCAGTAGCTGAATCAGCACCGACGACTAATCTTTTTGATGAAGTAAAAATAGCAAAGACAATAGGAGCGAGTAATGCGCAGTAAAGACCGGTTTGGATAGGCAATCCAACAATAACAGCAAAACCCAAAGATTCAGGAATTGCGATAGCGGTCACGACAAGTGCAGCCATGATATCTGATCGAATCCATTTTCGTTTATATCCCTTAAGATTAGAGAAAAATAGCTTTTTCATTTACAAATGATACTGCTGAGCGAGGAGGTTGTCAAGAGTTGACAACAATATAGAAGAGCTTTAGGCCAAAGCATGCCTAAGATTTGGGGTATATTTTCTTTTCAACTGATCAGTAATCTCAAACAACCATCCTTCTTCTACTCCTTCTTGAAGGAATTCATGTTCTCGTCCTAAATTAATTGCATCTCTTATTCTCTTTTTATAAACTTCTTTTGGTTGATAATGAGGTCGATGATTCCAATAGACGAGTACTTCATTTGTCTTAATAAGAGTTTCCATCGTTATGAACTTTCGTGGAGCATTCTTTACTGAAATACCTCGTTTACCGGGTGACACTTCCTCCATATCTGCTGCAAGTTTATACCATTTATCTGTTGGTTTATCCTGTCGTATCACTTGCTGAAATCCTTCGGAGGGAATTGTATACCTAAAACCTGATAATCGAGAAAAATCTGGCTGCTCATAACCATCAAAAATAATAGCAGCTTGTGGAATATCATGAAAAATGGCTGAAACGTTACGAGTTTTAACAGCAAAGAGATCGGCAGATGTTTCATGAGGCGTTGCCATTATAAGAGCTCCAGGTGGTTCTCCTTCATCTTTTTTAAAACTATGACGGCTGGGATTAAGAAAAGGTTCACGTGAATAATGAATTCCTTGAGTTGTTCCATGATAAAGCACTGGAGGCCTTTCCCGTAAGATTTCCATATTATTGTCTTAACCAGGCAGATTTCAAGAGATGAAAGCTTTCGTTTCCAATTGCTTCTCTAATTTTACTCATCAATGAAGTAATAAAAAATAAATTATGATAGGTCGCTAATTGATAGGCGAGAAGTTCATTCCCGGCAAACAGATGATGGAGATATGCTCTGGTAAAGTTTTGGCAAACGAAACAAACACAACCCGGATCGATTGGTTCAGGATCTGTTTTGAATTTATTATTTGAGATATGGAAGACAAAATTATTTTCTCTTCGTCCGCCGTTTTTTGGAGAGATAAAGAGGCTTCCGTGTCTGGCTCTTCTTGTCGGTGCGACACAATCAAAAAAATCCATCCCGCGAGATACGGATTCAAAGACATCCTCAATTTCGCCAATGCCAAGCAAATGCCGTGGTTTCTCCTCATCAAAATAGGGGACACATGCTGATACCATTTGAAAAAGCACTTCTTTAGAACTATACGAGCCGCCAATTGAAACTGCGTCAAAATTTTTATTGGTAAATGCTGCTGAGAATTTTCGTAAATCATCAAAGCGCCCACCATGTACGATGCCATACATTAGCTGGTCTTTTCGCTTATGTGCTTTAATGCTAGAAAGCGCCCATCGACTTGTCCGTTCGAGTGAAAGTTTTGTCGTCTCATGATCCCACAGAGGGGATTCATGATCATCAAAAGCAACAATCAGATCAGCGCCTAATTTTTCTTGAATCGCAATTGATTTCTCTGAATCAAACCACTCTTTATCACCATTGAGATGTGAATAAAACCACACACCATCATCCTCAATCAGGGCACTTTTTATTTTTCTTTTTTGTTTGTCTTCGGTTGTCTTTGTGATAGCAGATAATAAGGGGACAGAATCTGCTTTGTTAAGAAAAACAGAGCTACTAAACTTATTGAGTTTTCTCCCGTTATGATCTTTCATAACGACTTTCTTTTGGGCGACACCTAAAGAAAAAACTTGATATCCACCGCTATCAGTCATCGTAGGACCATCCCATGACATAAATTTAGCAAGCCCACCCATTTTGGCGATAACATCTTCTCCCGGACGAAGATGGAGATGATAGGTATTAGAGAGAACAATTTGTGCTCCCATTTCTTTTAAATCTTGTGGCGCAATACCTTTAACACTTGCCAGCGTACCAACGGGAACAAATGCCGGTGTCACAATTGGTCCATGAGGAGTAGTCAGTCGTCCAAGTCGTGCATTGGATTTCTTATCTTTTGCAAGAATTTTAAAGGTAAAAGAGGAGCTCATATATATGTTGGTAAGTATAGCATATGCTTCTTACACTTCAGCTATTGTTACTGTATAATACAGTTTATGCAAACAAAGAAAATTGCTCAACCATTTCGTTATCTTGATGCCATTACTGCTTTCTTTGTAGCAATTCTTCTTATCTCAAATGTCGCGTCTTCCAAGATCACTTCATTTGGACCATTCACCCTGGACGCTGGGACAATTCTTTTCCCACTAGCATATGTCTTTGGTGATATCTTAACTGAGGTATATGGGTTTGCTCGAGCAAGAAGAGTAATTTGGATTGGATTCATCTGTAATATCGTAATGGCAGCTATCTTTATTATCGGAGCAGTTCTTCCTCCAGCCGCAGATTGGCCAAACCAAAAAGCTTATGAAGCAATTCTGGGTTTGACTCCACGAATTGTTTTGGCAAGCATGATTGCGTATTTCTCAGGCGAATTCTTAAATTCATTTATCCTTGCAAAACTCAAACTAAAAACAAAAGGGAAATATCTCTGGACAAGAACCATTGGGTCAACACTTGTCGGACAACTGTTTGATACGGCCCTTTTTATTGGTATCGCATTCTGGGGAGTTCTCCCAACACCGGTACTTATCTCAATCTTTGTTTCTAATTACATTTTTAAAGTAGGAGTTGAAGTATTATTAACACCAGTAACGTATGCTATCGTAAACAAATTGAAAAAGACAGAACACGAAGACTACTACGACGACAAAACAAACTTCAATCCCTTTGTAGCAGAAACAAAATAACTTATGGACTTGCCAAGAGAAGACAAATCAGCACTCTACATGAAAGCACTTGATTATGCAAAAGAGCATAATTTAGATATCAATACTAAAGATGATGTCGCAATGATTCTTCAAGTACTTGATCCTGCACATACAAGTGAAAAAGAAGTTGATGATTTTATGTACCAACTAAAAAATGCCTCGCTGTTTCTCCGTATCGCAAATGCAAAAAACGAACAGAAATAGTTTTAATCCCACTGTGATACAATAAGTTTATGCTATATCTTCGTAAACATCTTTCCCTCGTCATTGGTCTTTTTATTCTCATACTTTTTGTTTTTGGAGTAGGGTATTGGTACGTCGCTCTGCGTCCAGAAAGCTATCGAATTGATGTCAGTCAAACAGCAGTAATCAAAGAGATGCGAGAGCTTAATCGGTTTGAGACAGCATCATTTACCATTGAAAAAATTATCGAAGCCGGTACCAACAATAACGCCTTCAGTGAATTTCTTTTCGGCGATCGAGTTCTCCTTATTGCTCATGGTGAAGTTGTCGCAGGACTCAATCTTGCAACATTGAAAGAAAATGCTATTACAATTAATAAAGATGAAATTCGCGCCGAACTCCCTGCACCGGAAATTTTATTTGTTCGTATCGATAATCACAAAACCAGAGTCTATGACCGCGATCAAGGGGTGTTAACAAAGGGAGATAAAGACCTCGAAGCAAAAGCCAGACAAGCAGCAGAAGAAGAAATTCGCAAAGCAGCTTGTGAAGCAAATATCTTAGATCAAGCCGCAGGCAATGCCAGAAAACAATTAACCGCCCTATTCAGCACTCTCGGCTTCAAAAAAATAATCCTCATCATCCCCGAAGCTCGATGCTAATCCCAAATTTGTCGTCGTTTTGTGGCAACTTTGCTAAATAGTGTTATAATATGCACATGCAAAGAAGAGAAGAAGCGCCACAAAGAGCAGCTGGAGAAGATTTCCGAATGAGGGAAACAACCAGAAGGACGAGGCTCAATTATTGTTGCACTCGTTGGAATACCCTCTCCTAGGGCAGTAGATGTATTTTTAAGAGAAGGCTACGTTCCATTTGCAGTGAATAAAAAACAGCATACTGCGGATATTATTGATCGAGGCCCGGATATAGGTGCTAAAATAGTTATGAGGGATATTAAAGCTCTTGAAGAGACAAGAGGGGGGATGAAGGTTCTCGTTACAGGACTAGATCATCCAGATGCTGTGAAATTGTTACAAGATAAAGGAGCTGGTGTTCTTGGAGTTACTGCTTCAAACGAAGATCAACAGCGAGGAAACCAAAATGGTTCGGTAGATTTAACGCCTCCAGCAACAGTTAGTATATTTGATGTGCTGAGAGATAGATCTCCTGAATGTGTTAAATTAGCAGACGTCGTCGTTAAAGATACGGGAGTTCCTTTCATTCAGGATGTATACAAAGGGATTAAGAGTCTGGAAGAACAAGAGAATTAATCTTCGTTAACTCAAGTATTTTGTTATACTCATTTTGTATAGAAGGTCCATCGTTGCTACTTCCTCTCAAGGCATCATAGATTACTTGCTATTATCAGTAGACAGCTAAACTCTGTTATAATATTTTAATGCAACATACAGTTAGTAACTCTGAAATTAAGGAAAAAACAACCAACCTATTAACAAAAGCAGGATTCAATGCTTCTGAAATAGAAGCTGCAAATAATACTTGGGAATACGCCGCACTTTCTGAAAAATATGATCATGGATATGACTGCATATCGTGGTTGCTTGAGATGGTTAAACAAGGAGCAGTTATTCCGAATAGCCCCACGACTACTGAAAAAAAAGGTGTGATAGCCCATATCTATGGTAAAAAATCATTAGGATATAGTGCAGCCCTAGCTGCGACACAATCGGTGATAGATTCTGCAAAAGATCAAGGCATTGGTATTACCACAGTAGTTGACTGTTTTCCAACAAGCTGTATGGGGCAATACACTGAATCAATAACCAAACAGGACCTTATTGGTATAGCTATTTCCCACAGCCCACTTAGAGTTACCGCATATGGCACCGCCGATAAAGTATTTGGAACAACAGGACACAGTATTGGTTTTCCTTCAGATACGATCCCTTATATTTATGATTCTTCTGTCGGAGCTATGACAAATGGTGATGTCATACTTCATTATGCAAATAAAAAACCATTTCCAAAAAATACTATCTTTACCAAGGAAGGAAAAGAAACAGTAGATCCAATGGATGTTTTCGATACCAATGGACTCTTCAACGGAATTATCAGTATCGCCGGAGGGAAAGATGCACACAAAATATCTGGCTTGGCAGGTAGTCTGGAATTATTAACCCAACTGGCTCTCATCAGTCGCGAAATTGATAGCAATGCTTCTGCGTACTCATTATTTATCGCGCTTAACCCTTCATTTTTTGGTGATAAAGAAGTTTACAAATCCCTTGTGACCAAACTTGAAGAAAGAATAGTTAATGCCCGCAAACAAAATGGCGTCGAAGCTGTATACTTTGCCGGTCAAAGAAGCTATAACGTTCGAAACAAAAATGCAAAAACTAACACCATCTTAATATCTGACAAAACGTATCAGCTACTTTTCTCAAATCAATACTAATTTTTATGAAAAGAATAATGATAACCTCCTCGGGATTTCTTAGAAAACCAATGCGAGAAGAAATTATAAAGTTATTACCTACTGAAAGGCCCTTAAAAGTAGCATATATTCCAACAGCATCAAAAGTAGTAAAGGATGATTCCTATGCAAAGAAAGATGTAGCAATCCTCAATGATTTGGGTATAACAGTAGATGAAATAGATATTGCTGAGGTACAGGGAAGCGAGTTGGAACAGCGGTTAAGAAACAATAATTTCATTTACGCTCAAGGTGGAAATCCGTATTGGATTTTGAAACATGTTAAGGAAAGTGGTTTTGACAAAATTGTACCGCAACTAATTGAAGAGGGGATGCTTTATGTCGGGAAGAGTGCAGGAGCGTATGTTTTGGCTCCAGAAGTCATTATTCCATCATGGTTTCCAAATAATTGGAGAACATTCGGTCTCACTGATGTAACGGCAATGGGAGTAGTACCTTTTATCTGGAAAGCTCACTTTGATCCAGCAAACACAGAGGAGTTGGAAGCAATTAAACGAGGAAAAGAAACATCAAAATATCCCGTTCGAGTTATAACAAACGACCAAGGCTTTTTAATAACGGACGATGAAGTTAAGTTTGTGGGTATTGGTGAAGAATTTAAGATTGATTAATATGATATACTTTTTAGGTGAATATACTCTTAATTGGATTTATTGCAGCACTCTGCTCTTCTTTTTTTCTTACCGATTCTTAGTGCTAAAATAAAATATGGATAAAATTACAATACCACTTACAGATATTAAAGCTGCTATTTTTGACATGGATGGCACTATGATAAACAATATGGAATATCATAAAAAAGCATGGCGAGAATTTTTCAAAAGACACGATCTTGATTTCACCGAAGATGAATTTCGGCAAAAAATATCTGGCAAGAAAAATGACGAAATCTTTGCATTAGTTTTTGACCGAAAGCTTTCTTTAGAAGAAATAGCGAAGTATACCGAAGAAAAAGAAGCTGTTTATCGAGAACTATATAAACCTGATATTAAAGAAGTAAATGGATTGCATGACGTGATTAAAACTCTTAAACAAAAAGGGATTAAACTTGCCATTGCAACGACAGCTCCAGAAAAAAATAGAGAGTTTGCATTAGAGTCGCTTCATTTACAAGGAGAGTTTGAAGTTATCCTTGGAGACGAGCATGTAACACAAGGGAAGCCCCACCCTGAAATTTATCTTGAAACAGCCAGACAACTTCAAGTAGAACCAGCACACTGTCTTGTCTTTGAAGATTCCCCTCCGGGAGTACAATCTGGAAAAGACGCTGGGATGAACGTTGTGAGTATTCTAACAACACATACAGAAGAAGATAATAAAGCGGCCGATTATTTCGTCACGGACTTCACGCAGATTCACTTTAGCTAGTCTTGGCTTTCTCAATAAGGTGTGTTTCTTTTATAAAGAAGTCAACTCCATCACTTTCTACTTTAATATACGCGGCATTTTTAATAGCATGACTATCTAGTTCACCATATGTAGCCCAACCAAGTTTAACGAGAAAATATCTCATAATACCTCCATGCGAAGCGATGAGAATATTCTTTCCTTGGTAAGCAATAGCAAGTTCTCGTAAGTGTCTGATGAATCGTTCTACTGCTTCTTGATCACTTTCTCCATCTTCATAAATCTTAAATTTCATCTTTTCCTCATCACTAAGTTTTTTCCATTGATCAAATAAATGTTTTAGCTCTTGTTGTACTTCGTTCCGATCTCGACCTTCATAACTACCATAACTTTTTTCTCTTAATGCATCAGTAGTTTTAATAGCTAATTCTCTTTCTTTAGCAATAATTTCAGTAGTTTGAACAGCTCTATCTAAATCAGAAGAATAGATTGCATCGAAGTGAATATTTTTTAATGTCTTGGCGATTTCGTCAGCTTGTTCTCGTCCAACTTCGTTGAGGGAGATATTAGTATGTCCTTGAAGACGCATCTGAATATTCCAATCTGTTTGTCCATGTCGGACGATATAGAATGTTGTATACATAGAATTAATCTTGTGTACGCCCGGAGGGATTCGAACCCCCAACCAGATCGTTAGAACCGACCTGCTCTATCCATTGAGCTACGGGCGCAGATTTATGTCTCTATTGTACCAATTAAGGCTGGAACTTGCAATTTTATTGACAAAGATCTTCAATCTCCACTATAGTAAAGACACAGAGTATGTTCCGCAGATTTTTTAACTATCTCATTAGAAACCAAGTATTACTTGCTTTATTTATTATTGCTCTCGGCTGGTTTGTTATCCAATTGCGAGATATTATCGTTTCTATCTTCTTATCGTATATCATCATGGCATCGGTACTTCCTATGGTAAACTTCCTTCGAAAAAAAGGTTTTCCGAAAATCTTTGCCGTTCTTATCCCATATCTCGGGATTATTACTGCCATTTTTCTTCTGATCTTACCGCTTGTTCCTTTTGTCATTTCTCAAATTCAATCGCTTATCACACGATTTCCGCACTTCCTTGATGATTCAACAACAAACTTTGGATTTGCTATAAACCCTCAGCAACTTGAAACATATCTCAACTCAGAATTTAACAATTTAGGACATAATGCGATTAATGTCACGACCCAAGTCTTTGGTGGACTCTTTTCTGTCATTACTATTTTTGTCGTAAGCTTTTATCTCCTCATGTACAATGACTCGTTTAAAAAAGGCTTTTCCAAATTATTTCAGCGCGAGAATCGGACGTATGTGTTAGAAGTTATTGATCGAGTTAATGACAAACTTGGAGCATGGCTTAGAGGTCAAGCAATTCTGTGTTTGAGTATTGGATTATTTTCATGGGTAGGGTTAACCCTGCTTGGCATTCCCTATGCTTTGCCATTAGCGCTTATGGCAGGTTTGCTTGAAGTCATTCCAACGATCGGGCCAATCCTTTCTGCAGTACCAGCAGCAATCATCGCACTTACTGTTTCACCAACACTTATGCTTGCGGTTATTTCATTATATATCCTTATTCAAGCGTTAGAGAATCAAATTCTCGTTCCAAAGATTATGGAGCGCGCAGTCGGACTCAATCCTGTTTTTGTTATTCTTGGTGTCATGATTGGAGCAAACATCATGGGAGTAGCGGGAGCACTTTTGGCAATTCCTTTTATCTCATTTATTATTGTAATCTTCAACAGTATCGAACAACGACAAGAGAACTAACTGCTATTTTTCCGCAATAATAAAGGTCCAAGGGAGAGGGGTTTTTACTTTTACAATTCGCAATTGTCCAGAAACAAATTTCTCAAAACTTTTCGTTGACCAATGCTGAATGTGCTCTGGATGATCTCCCAGCTTTAAGACATTTTTCCCTCGCAAGATTCTTTGAATAGTAAAGAATGGCTCATTTGGTACAGAAAGAAGCAAGTGCTTTTTTGTAACTCGTTTTAATTCTTTAAGCGCTGCTTCTGGATCTTCAAGATGTTCCATGACCTCAGAACAAATCACCACATCAAATGAATTATCTTTGTAGGGGAGTTTATAAATATCGCCTTTTTTAATCGTAATATCTGGATGGTAATGTTTGCCAAGCTTAATTGCTTCATCCATGTATTCAATGCCTTCAAGCTTTTCTCCAATTTTATTATCCTTTAATTTCTGCAACGTAAATCCTTCTCCCGCACCGACGTCGAGAATAGATTTTGGTTTTAATGACCGCATTTCTCCAAGCAGTGTCTTAAAAAAGTTATCCAAGAAAAAACGGCTGATAGGATTTTTTGTTGTATGTTTGGTAAGGTTGGTTGTTTGCATAATACTCGTGAGCGGGTGAAGGGAATCGGACCCTCGTATGCAGATTGGAAATCTACTGTTCTACCATTGAACTACACCCGCAAATGTCTTCTTCTGACCCCACTAGTATACCAAAAATTGCTACCTACCTCAACCGATCCAGCAAAAATCAGAAAGAGTTGCATTGATGAGGTATAATTACTATAGACAATATGAAGAAATTTAAAGTAAAAAACAGACAAAAGAGGAGATACATCCGAAGAAAGCCACTCAAGATGAAAGCAGTAACTGTCTCACACAGAGCTTCGTCCTCTCGCACAACAACGATTGGCATCCTTCCTGTTTTACTCGCAGCGATGTGCGTCGCAGCATTTATTATTGTGGCGATCAATCCGTTATACCGCAATATAGATTTCTCAATCCACGTCACCATGCCAACACTTCCATCAATTACTATTCCTCATTTTTGGGAATATAAAGTTCCGGCTGTACAACTTCCTAAGATTGAATTTTCGATACCACCTATTGAAATAACACTGCCTCATATCGATTTATCTCCAGCAGTTCAGATGGTTTTACAAATCGGTATTGCACGCAAATACTTTTCTGAAACGATTCTCACTTTATCTTTTGAAATAAGTAAACAGCTTTTCTTATTCGACAAACTGCTTATCCTCAACGTTTATCAGATTATTTCTAGTACGGTACAAACGACATGGATTGTCCTTTCCTTTGTCGGTAAAGAAACGATTATCGTTGCAGCATATCTACAACAATTACTCCTCTTTATTGGAAAAACATTGTGGATGATTGCATCAGCAATCTGGCAAAAATTCACTTTCGGCATGAATGCATTATTTACGTTGATAGAAAAACCCTTTATCATTCTTGGAGGATATTTTGAAAAATGCAAACCGTATCTGATGATTCTCAATGATCATGCAAATCAATCCCTTCACGAAATGTCTGGAGGAGTTTCAAGCATTAACACTGTAGTAACAGATTTTACGAAACCTTCGAAATAGTAAAGTTGAAACAAAATTGATTTTACTCTACAATACATCTAGTAAGTTCTGTACTCATCGGTACACTTTTTAACTTCTTTTCCTCCGCGAAATTTATTATGAAAAAACTAAAGAGCATGGGACGTCAGACGTTCCTTTCGTTAACGATTCGTAATTATCGTTTGTACTTTATTGGACAAGCGATATCTTGGTCTGGCACCTGGATGCAAACAATTGCCCAGGGGATTCTGATGCTGCAATTGACGGGATCGGGGACAGCATTGGGAAGTATGATGGCGTTGCAATTTATGCCGAGCTTGCTCTTTGGTGCGATGGCTGGAGTCATCACTGATCGTTATTCCAAAAGAAGACTTATCTTTATCACGCAAGGACTATCAGGAATCTTGGCACTCGCACTTGGTCTCTTAGTCGCCTTTCATTTGATAGAAGTTTGGATGGTCTATGTCCTGGCATTCTTGCATGGTTGTTTAATTGCTCTTGATAATCCCGCAAGACATGCGTTTGTGACGGAGATGGTAGGAAAAGATCTGATTAAAAATGCCATCTCACTTAATTCCAGTCAAGTAAACTTCGCAAGAATCGCCGGACCCGCACTTGCTGGTTTTATCATCGCGACAATGGGACTTGTGGTGTGTTTTATGCTCAATGCTGTATCGTATCTTGCAGTTCTTCTTGTTCTTTTCCTCATGAAGAAAGATGAATTATTTCTTACGACACCAGCTCCTCGGAAAAGCGGACAAATCAGAGAAGGCCTGCGTTATGTTAAATCGTCTTTCCCCTTAATGTATACCTTAATTATGGTCAGCATTGTCGGCACCCTCGGTTTTGAATTCCCTGTCATCTTACCCTTGTTTGCAAAGTTCACTTTCCACAACGAGACTGCAGGGTATGCCGCTCTCACATCAGCAATGGGCGTCGGAGCAATCGTTGGAGGACTTATGGCAGCACACAACAAAAAGGCAACAATACAAATGCTGACATTGAGTTGCTTATTCTTCGGTATCTCAATGACTATCGCTGCAATTGCACCAAGTCTCATCTCCGCTATATTACTAATGCTAATAGTCGGAGTCTTCTCAGTAAACTTCACCGCCCTTGCCACAACAATCTTACAAGTAGAAAGCGATCCTTCTATGCGAGGACGAGTCATGTCTCTCTGGACAGTAGCCTTTTTAGGATCAACCCCAATCGGTGGCCCAATCATCGGATGGATAGGAGAATTCTTCGGTCCAAGATGGGGAATGGCAATCGGAGGAGTTTCAGCAATACTTACAGCTCTTTGTGGAGCTTACTTCTTAAGTAAAGTGTCAGGGGAGAATGCTGAGCGTAAAAAATTCCAACTTCGTCAATAAATTCCACTGGGGCTGCTAATAATAGATGCTGTAGGTGCGATGATATGGTTTGACACCAGATTGATTTTGACTAATTAGCCATAAAGCATACGCAAGATCTGTTGCTTCATACTTTTTCAGTTTTTGTCTTATTAACTCGATACACCAAATCGTTACACAACGAATTTCTATTTCTTCTCGACTTCTTGATGGGATTAAGACATAATTATCTACCTTTTGTGCTAAGTCGGTAGTAAAGGAAATAACTCCGTATTTTCGAAACATTTGAGGAAGTTTATAATCAGCAAATGCTGTGAGAACATTTGTGTTCTTGATATGGAATTCACTATATTTTCTCTCAAGAGATGCGATATCTTTAACGCAAAGTTGCGCTCGTTTGAGAAAATAAATTTCTTTATTTTGCCATGGTGTAATATCTTTGAAAGATGAAAAATCTTGAGAGAGCAGGGTAATTATTTTCACTGCATCATAATCTGCTGCTTCCACTAAATGAATAAATTTCCCATTATATTTTTCGTTTAAAACTTTTCCTGCTTCTCGTAAATTTTGCCAACGTTCTTTGAGTAGAGGAATTGTCGTTGCTGAAGCTCCTCTAAATAAATGTTGGGTTTGTTCGAAAGTAATATTCTCTAAATAATCTGCATCAAGGATTGAGACTTTTTCTACTAACGCACGATGAAAACATTTTCGAAGACTAAACTCTCCACCTGACGTGATTGTTCCCTTCGGCCATTCAATTTTCCATTTCTCTTTATCTTTCTCAGCCCAAAAACAAAAGTTGACCACATCTTGAAGAAAAATAATCTGTACTGCATCTGTTAAATTTGTTGTTTGTCCAGCTGTTGCTTCTCCTAAATCAAATCCATCTTGCAATTTTTTAGCAATAATAGCAGCAAGTTCAGAAAGCTTTTCTTCATGGATGCTTATAGAATGCAAGTTTTCGACAATAGGTTTTGTGGAGGATAAAACTTTTAATGGATCTTCTGTTTCTATAATCAGATGCATTGTAAAATTATAACAGAAGACAAACAAACAATGGAACCGATCTAAACTGGGATGATGTTTGACGTATTTGAGCCTCTATGTTTGCTGTTCTTCTTTCCTGCTCTCCAATAGTACGTTGCCGCCAGGAAAAGGACAAAAACTACTAACCACAAGAGAGAATAAGAAACTGTCAAAAGGTTGTACTTTTCTAAAGCAATCAAGACAAGGAGCAACTTAATCATAACGAGATAATAACTTGTTAAAGATTCAGAATACGGATCGTTTCTTGTTTTTCTGACTGTTGGGATAAATGAGATAATCTCAGCAACAGTGACAATCGCCAAAGCGATGATTGGTTGCGTAATGAAGATTAGATAGGAGATAACGCCTACGATAGAAATAGCAAGGCAAACTTTGTCCATAAAAATGACATCTTTCGTGCCAAATCTAAAACAATAAAAAAGGATGATAGCATCAACGAATACACCCAGAATTATAGGGATAGCCCCAACACCTGAACCACTGATGAGTTGAATATAGGCAATGATGGCGGTTATAAGAAAAATACTAATCCATGTATAAAGATGCGGTTTATTCTTACCTTTAAACATATCAACCAAGTATGGGATATAAGCTATAACTGCAATACCAGTGGCGATGATCGACGCAATAATTTTTATCGTTTCGGACATATAGGCATTAAATTAATCATAAAAAAAGCACCTCATTAATGGTGCTTTTTTGAAAGTGTCGGGGAGAGAGGACTTGAACCTCCGACCTCACGGTCCCAAACCGCGCGCTCTAGCCAACTGAGCTACTCCCCGATATGAACGTATTATACTACAATCGTGCTGCAATAAATACTAAGTGCCGCGGGAGAGAGTCGAACTCTCACGCCCTTGCGGACGGGGGCTCTTAAGGCCCCTGTGTCTGCCATTCCACCACCGCGGCATGCTGATCAATCTGTCTCATATTGTACTCAAAATAGTAAGATTATTCAAGCTTACATAAATCGCTTACAATCTTTTAATTTTTACGTGCTATAATACTTTTTTTAATTATGCCAGTTCAAACAGAATTAGATAGAAGATTTAGCATTCAGCGTGAACAACAGAGATTCGTCGCGATAGGTCATATGACGAAGGACACTGAGCCAAAAGATCATTTAGGTGGTGGTGTCTCATATGCTGCTGTCGCTGCAAGAAGAAGTGGGGTAGAAGATGTCCATATTATTACAAAGTTTCCTCCTGGGCATCCATATATTAATCAGTTAGAGAGAGAGGGTATCCAAGTTCATCTGCTGGATTCCACACATCCTGAGAGAAAAACGACTTTTAAGAATGTCTATCATGGAGAACACGGTGAGCATCGCACACAAATAGTATCAGATGTACAAGATCAGATTTCTGCAGCAGATTTAGCAAAGTTAGAAAAACAAAATCCAGGGTTACTCCACGGAGCAGCTGTTTTGCTTGCTCCTGTTATGAACGAGTTTGAAGACGTAGGAAAGATTGTCGATCATCTTACAGAAATGAATGCTACAACAGCACTAACTCCACAAGGATTTTTTCGAGAGGCGGGAGAGGAAGAAGACGACGGAAGAAGAGTAAACCAAATAAAGTGGACTAGTTTTGAATCATATCTACCAATGATCGACACTGTCGTTTATAGCAAGGATGACCTTGATATTGGTGGGAAATTTGATGGTGATTTACATAAGAAAATAATTGATAATTCTCCCCGTGTTGCAATGACACAAGCACATGAAGGTGTCACCATCTTTGAAGGAGGAAAGCCATCTTTAAACGTGCCAGCTTTCCAAATAGAGCGTCATGAAATAAATAAAGACTATACTGGTGCTGGAGATGTTTTTGCTACAATCTTTTTTCTTGAGATGCAACATAATGGAGGAAATGTTGAAGCAGCAGCGCTCGCCGCAACATTGTTCACATCAATAAAAATCATTCAACCTGATAGTCGAACCGGAGGTTTAGATAACATTCCTGATGAGCAAAGAATTAAAAATTTCAAAGCGGAGAACCCAGAACGAATTGAAAGACATGTTGGGAGACATGCAGACATTATCTCCTTTTTGTAAAACACGAACGATTACTCTCCCGTATACTCAGGGGGTTCAATACCGAGGGACTTGAGGGAATAATCGAGAAGGTCTTTCATTTCTCCTCTTCTATTTTGGCTATTCAAGATAATCCCAATAATTTTGTGTCCTTTGTAATCAAGATAGGTAACCAGACAAAGTCCGGCTTCTGGTGTATAGCCTGTCTTAACACCTCGCACGCCTTCATAGGTTGTTAATAAATTCGTTTCATTTGCCAGCTCAAATGCCTTATGCGTACTCGTCGGTACGATTGAATGCGTATCTGTCGACACAATTCTGGCAAAGAGGGGATAATTGTCCAAAGCATATTTAGTCATCACCAGCAGGTCATAGGTGGTCGTATACTGTATCCCATCACCTTGCAGACCGGAAGGATTGCTGAACTGGGTATCAGTGAGGCCCAAGGCTTTTGCTTTGTCATTCATCGCTTGAATAAATGATGCTCTTCCTAAGTAATAATTGTTTGCCAAGACTTCAGCGGCATCGTTCCCGGAAGGGAGCATCAGTCCGTAGAGAAGCTCTTCAAGTGATAAGACCTCGCCACTTTCAAGCCCCATACTATCTTCACCCACAAGGTTGTCTTCCCTCACTACATATTTATTATCTTTACGAGGGTTTTCCATACTGATGATTGCCGTCATGATCTTGGTAATTGATGCCATCGGCAATTTCTCTCTTGGATTCTTTTCAAAAATTGTTTTATTCGTTGTGAGATCATACATCAAGACGCTCTTTGCAGTCAGCTCTGGTACTTCTGATCCACTCCCATAGGTCTGTTGAATAAACGGAAGCCAGAGGTCCAAGAGCTTAACCTGATCATTCTTTTTGACAGTCAAAAAATCCGGGATCGGAGAGAGGGAAGAAACATCATCGGAGGGATGAGGTAACAAGTACCAAAAGCTAGCGGTAAATCCTACCGATAAAATAAGAATCGCCAATAAATACGTAAAAAAGGTTTTCATCAGAAATACAGAACTTGGGTAGAATTCTATGGTATAATTTTGGGAGACAATTTACAAGCGATAACACATGAAACTATCCCTTCTTGATTTTAATACCTTCGGGACACCATTCTTCTCCCCAAATATCACCGTACGATATCAACACATCGCTCAAACGATTAACGAAGATGCGCCTGACATTGTTTGCTTACAAGAAGTGCAGTCATACTATCATCTCTTCCTTCTCAAGAAATATCTTACCTCGTATCCTCATCTTATTTATAAAAGGTACACCTATGGTCCCAAAGGGGGATTGGTGATTGCCTCAAAAGTGCCATTTGAAGACGTGAAGTATAAAAGTTTTACCGAACTCGGCTCATTTAGAAATATCTCTTTCTACACACGCTTGTTACAAAACGGGATGCTTATTTGTAAATTGAAAGATGTTCCTGTAACGATTATTAACACCCATCTTGTCTCTGATTTTGAATTTGATTGGTCAACGCATAATAAATTGTATGAGACAGTACAAGCACAAGTAGAACAAACGACGCATGAAGTAAATCGTATCGCGAAGAAAGGGCACAGCGTGATCATCACCGGAGACTTTAATATGAAAAAGAAAGCCAAGTTGTATGAGTTCTTTCTTGAGCAAACAAAAGCAAAAGACGCGTTTGCACAAGCTACTGAACCTACGTATTATAAAGATCGGCTTAAATACCGATTCAATGGAAAATCATCAGAAAGAATTGATTTTATTTTTATGAAAGATCTCGCAAAGCACTTAAAAATACAAAAGATCTCACAGCTTTTTGAACACCAAGTAACGCTTTCAAAAGATAAAAAAAGCTACTTATCAGATCATATTGGCTTAAAAGTAGACTTTGATACAGTTAATCATCATTGACAAATTATCGCTTCTATCATATCTTCATAGGTATTCTAGATTTATGCATAACTGCCTAACACATCTTTTCAATTCTCACTCAGCAAACCTCTTAGGTTCTGTTTTTGGGGGAATCTAAGAGGTTTTTTTCTTGACAATATTGACGAAAAGTTCTACTTGTATTATAGTAGAGCTATGGGGCACGAGCATGATCACATGCAAACATCTCCTAAAGAATATCTCTCCGTTGCGCAGTTACCCCATTGGTCCATTACAAAAATGAAAGATCTTATGCTCCAAGATAAAGATCGGGGTTATACACTTATTGATTCGTTAGTCAGAACTCCACAAAATACTGTTCTTATTGATACTATTTATGACTTGACTGATGATCAAATAAGAGACAGAAGAGATAACAATGCTTTTGGCAATGGCATTGGATGGATACTTGGAGTATTTGTTTTAAGTCAACAAAGAACGCAAGCTTCTTTAAACAAAAACATACCTCTTCCCATACTGCCTCAAAGTTTTGTCTCCGAATACACCAAATCGTATAACACTCATACGCAAAAATTAATGCAAACTGATTATAAGTCATCAATTAATCAGATGTGGAGCATCTTTTCAGAAAGATATACAGAAATTGCAGATTCTGTCGAAGAAATAACTGATGACCCATCATTTTATGAAGGAGTTATGTGGATTACCAGTCTTTATGAACAATTTGAAGACCAAAAGCATAACACAGGTAAGTCTATTTATTTACGAAGCAATAACAAATTAAGAAAAGTACGAACTATAGATCGAAAACTTCTTGCTATGGAAGATCGCTTTACGAAGGATCCCTCGCTTATTGTATCGCTTATGTCACCAGAAGATATTAATCAAACGATCGAAGAACTTGAAAAATAAGCGGTTAATTTGAATTCAAAACAGCACTTACCACAAAACGTTTAGAATCAAGAAAAGCTGTACAGGTATACAAGGTTATTCTATTATCATTTGTTTGCTTCAGGATGCTATTGTCTTCAGGAGAAACAATTGTTGTTGCTGTTACCGTGAATTTTTTTACCGATTTATCCGCAAAGTGTATTACTATTTCATCGCCTTTTTTAGCATTGACTAAATTTCCAAAAAGGCTTGCCCAATTATGCGCATAGATAATACTATTACCTTTTTCACCCGGAATTGGAGACGAAGTAAGATACGAGGCACCATCACCAGTCACTTCCCAAGTTTTGCCAGTAAGCCGCGCAGGAATTAATGGGACATTAATCTTGAGACTTTTTATCTCAATTTTGACGGGTTGCTCTTTCTTATTTGCAGAAACATGCTGTTCACTGTGATAATTGCTAAATGCTAAACGGTTTGGATCGTTTTGTAACCACGTGTAGTAGATTCCTAAAGAGTAGCAGAGAATACTAAAAGCGATGAGTAATCTGGCAAGCAGTTTCATGGAATTATTTACTGAGTTTTTTCAGGATCATTCCGAAGATAAGAGAGATTGCTCCAGTAATAACCAAAGCGTAGACGATCAGTGTATTACCAGTTGGTGCAAAACTTGATGTACTTGATGAACTTGAACTACTACTTGTTGATGCACTTGCACCTGCTGTTGGTGTAGGTGTTGGTCCAGGTGTCATTGTAGGTGTAGGTACTGACTCACAAACACCTGAAACTTTATAAACATCTACATCCATAGCATTTCGGTAGTAAGGAGGTGTCCAAACATCTTTACCTCGAATTAAATCAGATTGATTCAAACATGAAGAACCTTTTCCATCAACAGTGAGTTCAACTGTTTCTCCTGCTTTAACATTTACGGTTTTAGAACCAATCAATGTTTGTGCTTCAATCCAACCATAGGTGTCTTCGCCTTTAGGTGAATCGTAAACAGCGAGTGTTGCGTCATAAGAACAATCATGTTGTGAATAGTTAGTTACTTTTGCGTGGTTTTGTGAAACAGTTCCTTGAAGATCAACTTCTGCATTACAATTATCTCCTGCATAAACAGTTGGGACGTTTACGCCAGCAAATACGCCACCCATAAGTGGGAGAGCAATAGCGGCAGAAATAAGTAACTTCTTTTTGTTCATAGTATTTTACTATCAGTCTTATCAACTGTTATGGGATTATACATCAGCTCTTTGGATATGTCAATAGTAAATTTGAGGCTAAAATTAAAGAGGCTATTGAATTACTTATTGAATAGTTTCCTAATC
>Ga0075365_10000139_pt1 | contig 22628 bp, 23 predicted proteins | sample EndMetdeltDD1765_FD_71387 | JGI IMG/M metagenome (GOLD analysis project Ga0075365, IMG submission 71387) | Populus endosphere microbial communities from Tennessee, USA - Endosphere MetaG P. deltoides DD176-5 | ecosystem: Host-associated > Plants > Roots > Endosphere | place: USA: Tennessee... | reverse complement strand
CTTCTACGGCGCGGCACACGAGCAGTTCCCTCCCGACGACCTCCTGCGCCAGGCCATCGAGGCGGCCGAGGCCGGGTTCGAGGGCATCGGCTGCAGTGATCACCTGCAGCCCTGGTGGGAGCCGGGTGAGTCGGGCCACGCGTGGGTGTGGCTTGGCGCAGTGGGACAGGCCACGCAAGGAGTGGCGATCGGCACGGCGGTCACGCCGCCTGGGCCGCGGTATCACCCGGTCCTGATCGCCCAGGCGTGGGCAACGCTCGAGCGGATGTTTCCCGGACGCCCGTTCCTCGGTTTTGGCTCCGGCGAGTCGCTGAACGAGTCGCCGCTGGGCGCCGAGTGGCCGTCCGTTGGCGGCCAGGTCGACCGGATGGAGGAGGCGCTGGAGATCATCAACGCCTTGTGGGAGGGCGAGCGCCTCACCCGCGACGGCAGGTTCTTCAGCACCGACGGCGCCTACCTACACACCAACGTCGAGCGCCGCCCGCCGATCTATGTGTCGGCGTTCGGTCCCCGGGCGGCGGGGGTCGCCGCCCGCCGCGGCGACGGGCTGTGGACGCTGGGTGATCCCGAGACGGCGCCCGAGGTGATCGACGCCTATCGCTCCGCCTGCGACGACGCCGGCAAGGAGCCGGGCGAGATCGTCCTTCAGGTCCAGTTCTCCTGGGCACCGGACGACGAGGCGGCGCTCGAGGGAGCCCGCGTGTGGAAGGGCGCTCAGCCGGACGAGTTCTACACGGACGACTGGCACGATCCGAAGGCGATGTACGAGCACGGGGAGAAGCAGGTGAGCGACGAGGCTTTCAAGGAGGCGCTCGTCATCTCCTCGAGCGCGGAGGTGCACGCGGAGCGTATCCGCGAGATCGAGAAGCTCGGGGCGACAACCCTCGCGCTGATGAACTGCTCGGGAGCCGACCCTTACGGCGCGATCGACTTCTACGCGGAGCAGGTGCTCCCGGCGCTCAAGTCGGTTCGGGCCTAGCTCATCCCCGGAGCACCGACTAAGGATTTCGGGTGTTATCACGGCGTCAATTCCCCGAGTCTCGACAAGAGAGCGACTCGATGTCCGCAGCGCATTCACCCGTGCCCCCGCCAGCGCAACTCGCGGTTCTCCACCATTAATTAGCCGCGTAGGAACCAAACTGAGGCGTGCGTAGGGAACCGGCGTTGGCGCCGGCAGGCGTTCTCCTTTTTTGGAGCCTGGGGTTGTGTACCCGGGCGTTAGTCGTACAGCGGACGCTTTACGTGGGCGAACTACTCGTACTTACGGCCCACAGCCACGCAGCGCGTGCCTCTTCCTGTCGTTAGTCGCCTGGGCAAGGCTGCGGGTCCAGATCGGAGATCCACATGTATTTGGCTCCGTTCGGAATGTGTGGACGCTCGTCGTTTGGGTCGATGCAACGTATGGGGTCGATAGCCGGCCCATCGACGCCCGTATAGAGGACCCTGCGTCTGTTAAAACGGTTCTTGACCGAATGCCTGGTGACGGGGTTGTCGCCCTCGATCGGGATCCACTCCTGAGTCGGAGCGTCGTTGCCCCGTGAGGCTTTGTCGCCTTGGTACTCGTACCCGATCCAGAAGCAGACGTGGTGGTCGGCGCAAGTCGAATCGGAGTCGCGCGCCGCCGTGGTGTCGACGCTCGCGCTCCCCGCGATGATCACCAGAGCCGCCGCGCCGCCGAGCGCCAAGCGAAATCTCGGGCGCTGTTGCAGCATGAGCATGTTTCTCTCCTCTGCTCGAGACCCCAGGAGATTGTAACGCTGCGCACGAGGCGGGGAAAGGCGGCGGGCTGCGCCGGCGGGCAGGGCCGCTAGCGGGCGATAAGCGCATCTACCGGTGCTCTAGCGCCGTCAATTTCCCAAGTGCCGGTGAAGGTGGGGCTCGACGGCGTCGAGGAAGGCCGCGAGCTCAGTGGCTTCGAGAGCGTCTCCCTCGGTGCGGGCCGTAAGCGCTTGCGCCACCAGATCGGCGGGGGCCAGCTCGTGCTCGACCGCCCAGCGTCCGGCGCGGGGCTTCGATGACCATCGCCCCTCCTGCACGAAGAGAAGCGACCGGCACGCATTGAGCACGGCGTCGCTCGTCCCGGGCCTGTGTTCTCGGTGCCACCGCACCGATTCGGCAAGGGTTGGGACGAGCTTGGCAATTGCGGTGGGCGCGAAGACCTCGCCAGCGGGCGGTCCGAGAAGCGCGATCCCAGCCTGCGACAGGATGCTTCGATCGATCGCGAACCAGTGCGATCCCACATCGCCCGGATCGCTCTTTGATTGCACCAAGAGCGGTGTGCCCCTCCCGGTGTTCAGGTTGAGCTCGAACTCGGAGGCTGCGGAGCCCGAGCGCGCCGTATCGAGCCGGTAGATGACGAGTTCCAGGGATCGCGCCGGGCACGGCAGCGCCTCGTGGCGAAGCGCGCGGGCCACCTCGCGTCCCAGCTCGCGAGAGAGCGGCGATCGTACGACGGCCGCGACGTCCAGGTCGCTGCGCCCCGGGAGATAGTCGCCGAGCGCCCAGGAGCCACCCGCGTAAACGCCGATCAAGGACCCGCCCAGCGTCTCGCGCAGGGCGTCTCTCGCTTCGGCGAGGTAGGTGGACTCGGCGCTGGGGTGGGCGGTGGTTTGCAAGCGATCTGACAGGGTAGGAATCGGCCAGTCGAATCTCAGGAGGAGGAGAGATAGGCGCCTGGTGGTTCAGGCTACGGCCGGTCGGTTTCGCCGCTCTTGCGTGCGCGGCCGTCCTGGCCGCCGGATGCGGCGGCTCCGGAAGCGGAGGTCCGGTCACCCTGAACTGGTTCGTCGCCACTCAGCCCGGCGGAAGCATCCAGAAGGTCGCGAAGGACTGCAGCGACGCTTCGAACGGGCGTTACAACATCGACGTCCAGCTCCTCCCGACGGATGCAAGCCAGCAGCGCGAGCAGCTCGTCCGCCGGCTCGCTGCGAAGGACTCGACCGTCGACCTGATCGGCATGGACGTCATCTGGACCGCCGAGTTCGCAAACGCCGGCTGGATCTCACCATTTCCTCAGCCCGAGGCGACGGAGGTGACCAAGGACGTCTTCCCGAGCGTGAAGAGGACGGCGTCGTTTGAGGGCAAGGTCTACGGCGCGCCCTTCAACTCCAACACCCAGCTTCTCTGGTACCGCAAGGACCTCGTGAAGAAGGCGCCCACCACGTGGGACCAGATGATCAAGGAGGCGGATCAGCTCGCCTCGCAGGACAAGCCGGCGTTCATCCAGGTCCAGGCGAACAAGTACGAGGGGTTCACCGTGTGGTTCAACGCGCTGGTCGCCTCCGCGGGCGGGCAGATCCTCACGGGGCCGACGACCGTCGATCTGCCCGAGGGCCCCACCGAGGACGCCATGAAGGTGATGGGCACGCTCGCCGCGTCTCCCGCAGCCGCGCCGGACATCTCCACCTCGGATGAGGACTCGGCTCGGATCGGCTTCGAGAGCGGGACGTCGGCGTTCATGGTCAATTACACGTTCGCGTTCGCGAGCGCGAAGGCGAACGCACCCGACATCGCCAAGAACATGGGGTTCGCCAAGTATCCGGGCGTGGTGGCGGGGAAGCCGAGCAAGCCGCCGCTCGGCGGATTCAACATCGGGGTCGGCGCCTACTCCGAGAACAAGGATCTGGCGTTCGACGCGGCCTCGTGCATCGGCGGCGACAAGAGCGAGCTGACCGCGACCGAGTTGGACGGGCTCCCACCGAGCCGTGAGCATCTCTACACGAACAAGGTGGTGACGAAGGCGTACCCGGGCTTCGCCCAGCTGGTGAAGAAGTCGATCGCCGATGCCGGGCCGCGGCCGCAGACGCCCGCCTACCAGGACGTGAGTCTCGCCATCCAGGACACGCTGCAGCCGCCCGACAAGATCGATCCCAATGACGTGACGCCGCTGTACGACGACCTGAAGTCGAGCCTCGACGACGCGGTGAAGGGGGAGGGGCTGTTTTGAGCGCGATTGCCGAGCGCCTGCGGCTGGGTGGGCGACGTGGAGGCGTTTCCGACCGCAGTCGCGAGGAGCGGCGGCTCGGCTGGATGCTCTGCGCTCCCGCGGTGATCGTGATGCTTCTGGTCACCGCGTATCCGATCGGCTACGCGATCGTCCTGTCGGTCCAGCACATCGACCTGCGGTTCCCGGAGGAGGGCGGCTGGGTCGGCCTCGACAACTACAGGGCCGTGCTGACCTCCTCGCTGTGGTGGACAGACGTGTTCAACACGGTGTTCATCACCGTCGTCGCAGTGGCGATCGAGCTCACGATTGGCATGGCCCTCGCGCTGGTCATGCACCGTGCGATCTTCGGCCGTGGGCTTGTGCGCACTTCGGTGCTGGTGCCCTACGGAATCGTCACCGTGGTCGCGGCCTTCGCGTGGTTCTTCGCGTTCGATCCCGGCAGCGGCTTCGTCAACCACCTGCCCCTGATCGCGGACGACAAGGCGTGGTTCGGCGATCGGTGGAGCGCGATCGCAGTGATCATCATGGCGGAGGTCTGGAAGACGACGCCGTTCATGGCCCTCCTTTTGCTGGCCGGGCTCACCACGATTGACAGCGGTCTCTACGAGGCGGCCAAGGTCGACGGCGCCAACGCGGTGCAGCGCTTCTTCCGCATCACCCTGCCGCTGATGAAGCCGGCGATCCTGGTCGCACTGCTGTTTCGCACGCTCGACTCGTTCCGGATCTTCGACACGATCTTCATCATGACCCGGGGGGCCCAGAACACCGAGTCGGTGTCGATCCTCGGATACAACCAGATCATCACCCGCACCAACCTGGGTCTCGGCTCCGCGGTCTCGGTGCTGATCTTCATCGCCGTCCTGATCATCGCTTTCACCTTCGTGAAGCTGCTCGGCGTCCGCATGGCGGAGGGGAGGCCCGGTACCTAGATGAGACGAGGCACGAAGGAATACTCGGCCTGGAGCTTCGCGCTGATCCTCGTCCTGGTCTTCTCGCTCCTTCCCATCGTTTGGATCATCTCGCTGTCGCTGAAGACGCCGAAGACGGTGGGCGACGGTCGCTTCCTGCCGGCGGGCGGAGAGTGGACGTTCAAGAACTACAAGGTCCTGTTCGAGGGCGGGTTCGACCACAGCCCGTTCCTGCATCCGCTGATCAACTCGATCGCGATCGCCCTGATCGCGACGGCGATCGCGATCGTCCTCGCCGCGTTCGCCGCCTACGCGATCGCCCGGCTCAACTTCCCGGGAAAGACCCTGATCCTGGGCGGCGCGCTGGCGATCGCGATGTTCCCGGCGATCTCGACGATCGGCCCACTGTTTGACATGTGGCGCTCGATCGGCCTCTACGACACGTATCCGGGCCTGATCATCCCGTACCTGACGTTCTCGCTTCCGCTTGCGATCTACACGCTCGTCGCCTTCTACCGCGAGATCCCATGGGATCTCGAACAGGCGGCGCAGGTGGACGGTGCGACGCCGTTTCAGGCGTTCCGGAGGGTGATCTTGCCCCTTGCAGCTCCGGGGACGTTCACGGCCGCGATCCTCGTCTTCATCTTCTGCTGGAACGACTTCCTGTTCTCATTCACGCTGACGTCATCGAACAACGCGCGCACCGTCCCCGCCACGCTGGCGTTCTTCACGGGCTCGTCCCAGTTCACACAGCCCACGGGCAACATCGCCGCCGCGGCGGTCATCGTCACCATCCCGATCATCATCTTCGTACTGTTCTTCCAGCGCCGCATCGTGGCCGGTCTGACTGCGGGCGCGGTGAAGGGGTAACGGTGCGTTGTCGGCTCCCACGCGCACGTCTGGCGGCGCCGCAGCGCGCCAGGCGGCGTCCTCGCCGACTCGCGTGGCGCTGCCACGCCACGCCGGCTGCGTCTTTGCCCGACGCGCAGCCGCACTCGCCAGCCGCACACGCGGGAACCAACAAAGCACCGTAAGGAGGAGAAGGAGCCAATGGCCGAGATCGTTCTCGACAAGGTCACCAAGCGGTATGCGGATGGCTTCGAGGCCGTGCGGAATATGGACCTCGACATCAACGACGGCGAGTTCATGATCCTCGTCGGCCCGTCGGGGTCCGGCAAGTCGACGGCGCTGCGGATGATTGCCGGGCTCGAGGACATCTCGGACGGCGAGGTGAAGATCGGCGACACCGTCGTCAACCAGATGGCCCCGAAGGACCGCGACATCGCGATGGTCTTCCAGAACTACGCGCTCTATCCGCACATGAGCGTCAGGGAGAACATGGCGTTCCCGCTGAAGCTCGCCGGGACTCCCAAGGAGGAGATCGATCAGAAGGTGCAGGAGGCGGCGAAGATCCTCGACCTCACCGAGCACCTGGACCGCAAGCCGGCGAACCTGTCCGGCGGACAGCGCCAGCGAGTCGCGATGGGCAGGGCGATCGTGCGGAATCCCAAGGCGTTCCTGATGGACGAGCCGCTCTCCAACCTCGACGCGAAGCTCCGCGTCCAGATGCGCACGGAGGTATCGCGCATCCAGTCGCGCCTCGGCACCACGACCGTCTACGTGACGCACGACCAGACCGAGGCGATGACCCTCGGCGACCGCGTGGCCGTTCTGCGCGGCGGGGTGCTCCAGCAGGTTGGATCGCCCTCCGAGCTCTACAACCACCCCGTGAACCTCTTCGTGGCCGGCTTCATCGGGTCGCCGTCGATGAACTTCATGCCGGCGACCCTGGATGGGGACACGGTCCGTCTCCCGATGGGGGAGGTCCGCCTGACGGATGAGGCGCGCAAGCGCGCCGCGGGCGCCCAGCCCGGGCAATCCGTGGTCGCCGGGATCCGTCCGGAGAGCTTCGAGGACGCGTCGTTTGTGTCCGACGACGTCCGCGATGCGGGCGCGACTTTCAAAACCCAGATCGATCTCGTCGAATCGCTCGGCGCGGAGAAGTACGCCTACTTCAGGGTCGAGGAGTCGCAGGTGGAGTCCGACGAGCTTCGAGAGCTCGCCGAGGACACCGGCGCAGCCGAGCTCGGCGCCACGGAGGGCCAGGTCGTCGCCCGCATCGAGGCCGCCAGCCAGATCGAGCGCGGTGCCGAAGCAGAGCTCTGGGTCGACTCCCGGACGATCCACTTCTTCGACCTGGAGAGCGGGCGAACGCTGGCGACGTCCTGATTCCGCGACCTAGTCGGGTCAACGATTCAGGCGAACCGCTACCGAAGCTCCTTCCGTAGCCGGTGCACCATCGTGTCCTCGTCGCGCGAAGGTTGGCGCAGCTCGGCGCGGAGACGTTCGACCACTTCGTCGCTCCACTCGTGCGTTCGCAGCAGCAGGTAGCGCAGGCCGGCAACCCGCAGGTACGCCTCGGTCTCGGTGCCGGAGCCGATCAGGTCGGCCTCGCGAAGCATGTTCGCCACCGGGTCGTACTCGTCTCGGAACCAGCGCTCCGCGACTTCCTCGCGTGTCATGAACTCCCCGAGGCCCTGCATCGCGCGTAAGCCCCACGCCTCGACGCTCTCCGCCAGCTCGGCGTAGCGCCATTCGTCGGCGAGCTGGATCCGCGTCCGGAGATCCCTCGGCAGCGGAACGCGTTCGAAGAAGAGGCGCTCGTGGCTCTTCAGGGCGAGGTCGCGAAGCCTGGTTCGCTGGTCGGCGCCGACTGCCGTGACGATCTCGGTGACGTAGGCGTCGATGGTGTCCAGCCCCATCGCCCTCGCCACGGAAACGCGATGGTGCCCGTCGCGCACGAAGTGCATCTCGCCGATCCGGTAGACGTCGATGGGCGGCATGGACTTCCCGCGCCTGATCGCCTCGGCGATGCCCTCCCATCGCCGGCGCACTCGGCGTGACGTCGGACGGAAGCTGCGGTCGAAGTCGCGGGATCGATCCACCGTTCCGACGATGGAGTCGAGCGGGATGACCTTGAGCCCCAACCGCCTCTCCCCGCGCCAGCCAAGCGCCTCGACCACCTCGTCGAACGGGAGGATGACGTTGACGTCGTCGGGCTCGCGACGGAGCCGCCGGGCCAGTCGCGACAGGGCCTGCCGCCTGCGCACGCGGCTGAAATCGCTCTGCGCGTCCTGCGTCGGAAAGCCGGTGTCGGGCATATATGTGGGTGAGGGGCTTTAGCCCCGAAACTGGCTGGTGCCGTTAGTGATGTTGTGGGTGAGGGGCTTTAGCCCCGAAACTGGCTGGTGCCGTTAGTGACTTGAGCGTAGCTCCGTCTGGACTAGCTCGGCTCGGCTGTGACCGGCGCCTCGGCCTCGGCGAAACGGGCCCGCAGGACCTTCTTGTCGAACTTGCCGACCGAGGTCTTCGGGACCTCGTCGATGAACTCGATCCGCTCCGGGATCCACCACTTCGCAACCCGGTCGGCCAGGTGCTCGCGAATGCCGTCGCCGTCGAGGTCGGAGCCGTCCCTGAGCACGACGCACGCGCATGGCCGCTCGCTCCAGCGCTCGTCGGGGACCGCGATAACGGCTGCCTCGACAACGTCCGGATGCGCCATCACCTCGTTCTCCAGCTCAACCGACGAGATCCACTCGCCGCCGGACTTGACGAGGTCCTTCGTACGGTCGACGAGCTTGATGTAGGCGTCGCGCTCGAGCTCGGCGACGTCCCCCGTTCGCAGCCAGCCGTCCTCGGTGAACTTCTCGCCGCTGTCGGGGTCCTCGTAGTAGGCGCGGGCGATCCACGGGCCGCGGACCTGCAGCTCGCCGCCGCTGTCCTCGTCGATCCGAAAGTCGATGAGCGGCAGCACGCGACCCTGAGTCGCGCGCAGAGCGTGCGCCTCGTCCTCAGCGAGCTCGATGTCCCCGGGGAGCCGGGCGGTTGCGGCGAGGGGGCTCGTCTCGGTCATACCCCAGCCCTGCACCAGCGGGATTCCGAAGCGCTCGGCGAAGCCGCGGATCAGGCTCGCCGGAACCGCCGATCCGCCGGCCTTCAGCTCGCGCAGGCTGCTGAGATCCGGCGGGGGGTCGAGGTGGAGCATCCCGTTCCAGATCGTCGGGACGCCCGCCGTCCAGGTGACGCGCTCCGACTCGATCAGGTCCGCCAGGCCCTGCGGGGAGAGGTCCGGCCCGGGAAGTACCTGCCTGGCGCCGACCATCGTCGCCACATAGGGGATGCCCCACGCCATCGCGTGGAACATCGGGACCACCGGCATCACCGAGTCGGCCTCGCGGATGCCCATCGAGTCCGGCAGTCCCGCGCCCAGCGTATGAAGGACTACGGACCGGTGGGAGTAAAGGACGCCCTTCGGCCGGCCGGTGGTGCCGCTCGTGTAACACATGGCCGCCGCCGTGTTCTCCGGGAGATCCGGGAACTCGAAGCCGGGATCGCCCTGGGCGATCAGCTCCTCGTAGTCCAGCGCTCCGTCGCGCCCGCCCGGCCCATCCGGCATCACCACCTCGCGGTCCGTTGACTCGAAGCTGGGCATGGCGCCGGCGAGCGAGGCGTCCACGAAGACGATGCGATCGTCGGCGTGCGTCGTGATGTAGCGAAGGTCGTCCTCGAAGAGCCGGACGTTCAGGGTGTGGAGGACCGCACCCATCGACGGCACCGCGAGGTACAGCTCCAGGTGGCGGAGGGAGTTCCACGCGAAGCTCGCGACGCGATCGCCCGGTTGGACCCCGAGCTCCGTGAGCGCGCTCGCGAGTCGCCTCGCCCGTTCGACGACCTGCCCGTAGGTGGAGCGCTCGATGCCGTCCTGCGTGCGCGCGACGACCTCCCGCTTGGCGAAGATCGCCTCGGCGCGCTCGGCAAGCTGCTTGACGAGGAGCGGGCGATCCATCATCAGCCCGTCCATCACAGATCCCTTCGCGGCGGTTGCCTTCTAGTCGTGGGTTCGCGCGTCGCCCGTGATCTGGTAGCTCAGGTACCAGATGATGTGGCGCGTCGCCCCCACACCCAGGTTAAGCGGGACGAGAATCCTCTTCATCGACATCGAAATCTACCTACCCGCGGCGTGCCGGACTTACTCCCCGGGGGCGGAATCGGTAAGGGTTGGGCCATGCACGTCCTGATCGTGGGGGGCTCTGAAACGACCTCGCTGGGTGGGGAGCTGGAGGCAGCGGGCCTCGCCGTGGAGAACCGTGCCGACGAGGCTCCGCCGGGCAGTGGCCCGGAGGAGATCGCCGAGATCGCCGCGGGTCTGCGCGAATTCGAGGCGGTGTTGGGCGATCGGGGCGTGGACGCGGTGCTAGTCACCTCGGATTCCCCGGCGGCGCTTGCGGCGGTCCTCGTCGCAACGAAGGTCGGCGTCCCGGTCGCGCGACTCCGGCACGCGGACGGCACCGCGGATGGCGGCGCGAACGCCCGACTGATCCGCCAGCTGGCGGACACCGCTCTTGCGCCCGAGCCCGCCGCGATCGTGGAGTGGGTGCGCGACGGCTACCCTGCTCGGGCATGAAGGTAGGGATCGTTGGGCTGGGATACGTGGGGCTGCCCCTGGCGGCCGCCTTTGCTGAGGCGGGCTGCGACGTGGTCGGGGTGGACACCGACGCGCGGCGCCTCGAGCGGTTGCGTCGCAGCGAGTCCGACATCGAGGACGTCCCCTCGGAGCGCCTGCTCGCGATCGTAGAGCGCTTCACGGCAACCGACTCCTACCGGGACCTCGCCCAGTGCGAGGCCGTGATCATCTGCGTTCCGACACCCCTGGCGAACCACCGCGAGCCGGACCTCTCCTATCTGGTCGACGCCGCCGGGCAGCTCTCGCGGGTGCTCCACGAGGGCCGGCTCGTCGTCCTCGAGTCGACGACCTACCCGGGGACGACGCGCGAGCGCCTCCTGCCGATCCTGGAGGAGTCCGGACTGGCCGCCGGGCGGGAGTTCAACCTGGCGTACTCGCCCGAGCGCATCGACCCGGGTCGCACCGATCACACCGTTCGCACCACGCCCAAGGTCGTCGGAGGTCTCACGGATGAGTGCCGCCGGCGCGCCGCGGAGCTCTACAGCCTCATCTGCGACGAGATCGTCGAGGTCTCCTCGCCGGAGGTCGCCGAGCTCACCAAGCTCCTCGAGAACATCTTCCGGTCGGTCAACATCGCGCTCGTCAACGAGCTCGCGCAGCTCTGCGACCGCATGGGGATCGACGTGTGGGAGGTCGTCGACGCGGCGGGCACGAAGCCCTTCGGCTTCATGCGATTCGACCCCGGCCCGGGCATGGGGGGCCATTGCCTGCCGATCGACCCGTTCTATCTGGCCTTCAAGGCGCGGGAGCACGACTTCTACACCGAGTTCATCGAGCTCGCCGGCAAGCTGAACCAGGCTCAGCCCCACTTCTGCGTGGAGAAGATCGAGCGTTCGCTCAACGAGGCCTCCAAGCCGGTCCGGGGATCTCGTGTGCTCCTGCTGGGCGTCGCGTACAAGGCGGGCGTTGGCGATCTGCGGGAGGCGCCCGCCCTCAAGATCATCCGGCGACTCCGAGAGCTCGGAGCGGACATCGCCTATTACGACCCGCACGTGCCGGAGCTTCCGGAGTACGGACTCGAGTCCGTCGATCTCGACGGCGAGGTCGCGAGCGCGGACGCCGTCTGCATCGTCACGGCCCACCCCGAGGTCGACTACGAACGCGTGGTGCGCGAGGCGCAGCTCGTGCTCGACTTCCGCGGCATCACCCGCGGGATCACCGCGTCGAACCTCGTCCGCCTCTAGCTTCGGCGTGCGATACGGACTCGAGCGGATCCTTCGTCGCCGCCGGGCGCGAACGGCCGACCGGCTCACGGTGGGCCTCGCCGGGGTCGCGATGGCCACCGCGGGGACGGTGATGGCGGGCGAGGGAATCCGGCTGGCTTGGCGGCGGTTCCACCGCGAGCCGGCGCCGGAGCAGCCGCTCGAGCGTGCCGAGCGGACCATCGAAACCACGGGGCGCGCGACGCAGGACGCGGTGGCGGTCCTGGTCGAGGGCTACGAGGCGACCTCGCGGACCGAGAAGGTCCTCTTCAACATGCTGACCGGGTTCGTCTTCGCGTTCGCGCTGATCAGGCTCTCCACGGCCGGCATCCGGGGCGGCTGGTGGCCGGCGGGCAATGTCCGCCTCGGCGGCCGCCACATCCACCACTTCATCCCGGGCATCCTGATCGCCTTCACGTCGGGAGCGCTAGCGCTGCTGACGCGCAGCGACAAGCTGGAACGAAGGCTCGCCATCCCGTTCGGCGCGGGCATCGGCCTGACGTTCGACGAGGCGGCGCTGCTGCTCGACTTGCGGGACGTGTACTGGACCCGTGAGGGGGTCTTGAGCGTCCAGGTCAGCTTCGGCCTGGCGGCCACCCTCGGCGGGACGATCCTCGCGCTGCGGATGCTCCGCCGGGGCGAGCAGCGGGCTGAGACGGCGGGAAGGATCCCGCCCGCTCCACCCGGCTACTCGTCGGCGCGCGGGACGCGGTAGCGGGCGAAAAGCTCACCGTCCGAGTCCAGCAGCCACACGAGCTCGAGCGGCCGCTCGAGCTCGGGAAGGTCGACCACCAGACCCGGCCCGTCGCCGCCTCCGAGCTTGGGCGCCCGCGTGATGAACAGCTCGTCCACCAGCCCCGCCTCGATGAGCTGGGCATGGAGGCGCGGGCCGCCTTCGCACAGCAACGCGCGGACTCCACGTTCTCGGCGCAGAAAGCCGAGCGCCTCTCGTAGGTCCACGGCCCCCTCGTGGCGGACGAGGCGAACCTCCGCCACGGTCTCCGGAGGGTGGGCGTCTGAGTTGGTGAAGATCAGGACCCGGGCGCCACGATCGCTGAACACCGGTGCGTCCCACGGGATGTCGAGCCTCCCGCTGACGATCACCAGCAGCGGATCCTGCGACAGCCCGCGGCGCTCGCGGCGCCCACGCTTGCCCGGGTCCGCCACCGGACGTCCATAGCGCTCCGCGCGCATGGTCCCGCCGCCGATCATCACCGCGTCGACCCTGGTCCGCAAGCAGACCAGAAACTCGGTGTCCGTGCTGCTGCCGATCGGCCCGGAGCGGCCATGAAGCGTCGCCCTGCCGTCGACGGTAAGCGCGAAGTTCGTGACCACGTAGGGCCGATCCGTGGGCGCCTCCGCGATCAGGTCAAGCTCATGGACGGCGTCGACCACGGCCGTTGGGCCGGGGTCGGGATAGAGGCGCCGTATCGATGAAGTTGTTTCCACCCCTGCGGTCGTGCTCGTCATTGTCGCCTTCGCTAGCGGACGATGCAGCCATCAATACTCGCGCTGTCAACTGACACATGCAAGCTATCAACGTAGGGGTATGCTGAGCAATCGGGGAGAGTGCCGGCGGCGATGCGCAGCCAACCGAAATCGCAACCTGACGCTGGAATCGGCGAGCGGCTGACAGCCGCCAGGCGGCGCGTGCGCTGGACGCGCGAGGAGCTGGCGTTCCGTGCGGGAGTCAGCTGGCCCGCCGTGGCGCAGATCGAATCCGGCCGGCGCACACACCCGCGTCCGGCGACGCTCTCGGCCCTCGCGGAGGCATTGGGAGTGACGATCGACTACCTCGTGCGCGGCGTACCGGGCGATGCGCCCATGCTCGAGCACGTGGCCCTCGTCTACCGGAACGACGACGAGTTTGCCAGCAGCGTCACGCGCTTCGTCACAGAGGGGATCGAGCGCTCAGAGGCGGTGATGGTGGTCACCCGGCCGGCGAACATCGAGCTGGTCCGAGGGAGCCTCGGCCGGTCCGAGCGCCGGGTTCAGTTCGTCGACTCGGAGACCTGGTACGCGGAGCCCGCCGTCACGCTCACGGCGTACAGGGACTATGCGAGCGCCAAGCTCGAGGGCGGCGCACCGTGGGTCCGGGTCGTTGGTGAGCCCGCCTGGACGGGGAAGACCGCCGCGGAAGCGCGGCGGTGGGGCCGCTACGAATCCCTCATCAACCTCGCCTTCGCATCGTGGCCGGTCACGGTCCTCTGCCCGTACGACGAACGCTCCCTGCAGCCGAAGATCCTCAGTCAGGCGCGCGCGACGCACCCCGAGACCCTGGCCGGGGGCGTACCCGCTGCGTGCCCGGACTACGTCCCCCCGGACGGCTTCGTGCTCGACGCGGGGGCCTAGTCCCGTTCCGACTCGAGCTCGGCCAGGTGCTCCACGTTCGCCCGGTCGTCGGCCTCGCCGCTTGGCGCCGCAGCGAACCAGGCGTCCAGGATCTCGGTGAGCTCGGCCTCCGAGGTTGCGCGAAGGCTCAGGGCGAGGACGTTGGCGTCGTTCCAGCGGCGCGCGCCCTCAGCCGTGGCGGCATCGCCACACAGGGCAGCCCGCACGCCCCCGACCTTGTTGGCCGCTATCGAGGCACCCGTGCCCGTCCAGCAGCAGACGACCCCCTGATCGGCCCTCCCGGCGGCGACGTCCCGGGCCACGGCCTCGCTGGCCCACGCCCAGTCATCGCGCCCCGAGTCGCTCAGCGCTCCGTGCGGGATCGGCTCGTGTCCGCGCTTGCGAAGCTCCTCGACGACCGCTTCGGCTACGCCCACCCGCTCATCGGCCGCAACGGCTATCCGCATGCTCCGAAGCCTACGACCCTGTGCCCAGCCAACCGAAGCGCCGTCCTGTCAGCTCCTCCAGCCGCGCGACGTCGTCCCTGAAGAGGTCGACCAGGCGCTCCCTCAGTTCCCGAGGTACGGCCGGCTTCGGCGCCTCCCCTCGCCCGGGGTCGTGCACCAGCCGCTCGACGACCCAGCGAAGTGATTCGGGCAACCGGTCGAAGTTGCGGTCGAGCGTGCGCAGGCCGGGCAGCCGGACCGCCCGGTCCATCACCCGGAAGCGACTACCGGTTTTCGCCACCCCCGTCTCCCACTCACGCTCGAACTGCTCGGACGTGAAGTCGGTGTCGACATCGCAGAAGGCGAACACGCGGCGCATCGTCTCGGGGCGGGCGCTCTTCAGGTCCTCGCGGCTCACGATCTCGATGCGCTCGGCGCCGAAGGTCTCGAGGTAGGGCTCGAGCTGGAAGAAGTAGCGGCTGCGCGTGACATAGCTCGACGCCGGATCCGCGAGAGCCTCCTCCAGCGGGCGGTCGTCGTAGCCGCCACCCACGTTGTGGAGGTAGTGCGAGAGCATCCGGTCGATCGGGTCCCGGACCACGTAGATCAGCCGAACCTCATTGCCGAGGACTTCTCGAATCCGTGCCGGCACGCCCGCGAACGCCGGCCGGTTCGTGTAGTGGGGCGAGCTCTCTCCTCGAACGGGGGCCTTCGGATCGAAATGACCGGCGTACCAGTCCGGGCCCAGCGGCCAGTTCAGCTCTGCGACGAAGAAGTTGAGCTCCTTCGGCCGCGACATCGCGATCGCGGGGTGGAGGTTCAGATAGTGGTGCAGGCTCGTGGTCCCGCACTTCAGCCCGCCGATGGTGATCAGGTTCGGGAGCGCTCCCGAGCGGCGAGGCCGCCGCGCGCGCCGCCTCTCCGCCGCGAATCGCTCGTGCGCCCGGGCGACCATCGCCCGGTCGGCGGGATCCGTCAGCTCGCTGAGCGTGGAATCAGCCTCCGGCGCCAAGCCGCTTCGCCGCGTCGCGAAGGTTCTTGACCGTGGCCGATGGCGCCTTGCGCCCCTCGAGCTTCTCACCCTTGCGGTTGACCCAGATCACCGGGACGTTCATCTTCAGGCACGGAGCCACGTCGGACTCGTACCCGCTCGCGATGTGCAGCCATCCCTTCTTGCCGCCGATGCGGCGGGCGCACTCCTTGAAGTGCGCCGGGTCCGGCTTGTAGCTGCGGACCTGCTGCGCGGTCACGACGAGGTCGAGCTCGGTGCGAAGGTGCCGTCGCGAAACGCCCAGCAGCTTGTCGTCGATGTTGGAGACGATCCCGACCTCGTAGCGCTTGCCGAGCCGGTCCATCGCTGCGTTCGACTCACGGAACGGAAGCCAGCTCGGAACGCTGTCGGGGAGGAACTGCGCCCGGGATGGCTCGAGCTCCCAGCCGATCTCCTTCGCGGTTCGAACGGCGGCGCGCCGCAGGACCTCGGCGTAGAGCTCGTACGAGCCGCGGACGATCTCCGCCTCGATCTCGAAGAACCGGTTCAGGAAGGGCTCCTCCTCGAAACTGAAGCCGTCGCGATCGGCCTCCCTGCGGAACGCCTCGATGATTCCCTTCTCCCAGTCGATGAGGGTGCCGTAGCAATCCGTGGTCACCCACTTGATGTCCTTGAGCTTCGGGAGGGCCATGAGCCGCGGGATTATGCCAAGCGGCACGTTTCCAGCCCGGCCCGTCCCCGCTCGGATAGTCTGCCGCGCCCATGGATCTCCTCGAGTACCAGGGCAAGCAGCTCTTCGCCAAGCACGGCGTTCCCGTTCCGGAAGGGCGCCAGGCCGACACCGTGCCCGCGGCCGTAGAGGCGGCCGAGGAGCTCGGCTACCCGGTCGTTATCAAGGCCCAGGTCCGCATCGGCAAGCGCGGCAAGGCGGGCGGCATCAAGATCGCCAACGACCGCGACGAGGCCACGAAGCACGCAGAGGCGATCCTCGGCATGGACATCCGCGGCTTCACGGTCCACGAGATCTGGGTCGAGCGGGCCTCCCGCATCGACGCCGAGCACTACGCGTCGATCATCCTGGATCGCTCCGAGAAGAAACTTTTGGCGATCCTCACGCGCATGGGCGGGATGGACGTCGAGGAGGTGGCCGAGGCCGATCCCGGCGCGCTGATCAGGCGCCACATCGAGCCCGGCGAGGAGTTCAACACGGCCGTCGCCGGCCAGATGGCGATCGACGCCCGGATCGACGACGACGTCACCGACGGCGTGGCGGAGCTGCTCACCAAGCTCCACGACGTCGCCCTTGCCGAGGACGCGACGCTGATCGAGGTCAACCCGATGATCGTGACCTCGGACCGCGAGGTCGTCGCGCTCGACTCCAAGGTCACGATCGACAACAACGCCATGTACCGGCACGAGGACCTGGCCGACCTGCGCGACCTCTCCGCCGAGGACCCGCAGGAGCGGATGGCGAAGGAGAAGGGCCTCACCTACGTGAAGCTCGGCGGGAACATCGGGATCCTCGGCAACGGCGCCGGCCTCTGCATGTCCACGCTGGATGTGGTGGCGCAGGCGGGCGGCAAGCCGGCGAACTTCCTGGACGCGGGAGGCGGCTCCAAGGCCGATGCCATCGTCGACGCGCTCGAGGTCATCACCTCCGACGAGAACGTCAACGCCATCCTCTTCAACATCTTCGGCGGCATCACCCGCTGCGACGAGATCGCCAAGGGGATCATCGAGGCGTCACGGCGGATCGACATCGACATGCCGATGGTGGTGCGTCTTGACGGAACCAACTCGGAGGAGGGGCTCGGCCTCCTTGCGGATGCCGACCTGCCCAATCTGCACGTCGAGAAGACGATGCTCGGCGCCGCGGAGCGCGTCGTGGAGATCTCCCGGAACTGATGTCCATCATCGTCGACACCGACACGAAGCTCGTGATCTCGGGGCTCACCGGCCGCGAGGGGTCCTTCCACGGGCTTCGCAACCGGTCCTACGGCACGGACGTCGTCGCCGGCGTTACGCCCGGCAAGGGGGGTCAGGACGTGGAGGGAATTCCCGTTTTCGACGAGATCGCGCAGGCGGTGAAGGAGCGCGGCGCGAACACCTCGATGATCTTCGTCCCCGCCCGCTTCGCGGCGGCCGCGATGGAGGAGGCGATTGACGCCGGCGTCCACACCGTCATCGCGATCACCGAGGGGATTCCGGTGCTCGACATGCTGCGCATCTACTGGAAGGCGAAGGAGGCGGGCGTCCGGCTCATCGGCCCCAACTGCCCGGGCGTCCTGTCGCCCGGCAAGTCCAACGTGGGGATCATCCCCGCGCAGTTCTTCGACCCGGGCTCGATCGGCGTCGTGTCGAAGTCCGGGACGCTGACCTACCAGATCGGTAACGAGCTGAAGCAGGCGGGCGTGGGCAACTCATCGATCGTCGGCATCGGCGGCGACCCGATCGTCGGCTCGGACTTCATCGACGTCCTCGAGCTGTACGAGGCGGACGACGAGACCGAGCTGATCGTGATGGTCGGCGAGATCGGAGGCGATGCGGAGGAGCGGGCGGCGGACTTCATCGCCGAGCAGGTGACGAAGCCGGTGGTCGCCTACATCGCCGGCTTCACGGCGCCGCCGGGCAAGCAGATGGGCCACGCGGGGGCGATCATCTCGGGCTCCTCGGGGACCGCCGAGGCGAAGAAGGAGGCCCTGGAGGAGCGGGGTGTCAAGGTCGGCCGCTCACCGACCGAGACGGCGCAGCTCGCGGTCGAGGCACTGCAGGCCGCGCGCGCCTAGCGCCTTCGAGCGTCGACCTAGTTCACCCAGAGTGCACTAACTCGACTCTCGTCGCGTTTCTCGAGGGGTCCCCGACGCCACTGACGTTCCTATACTCGGGCGGCCATGGCGCCCGAGCTCATCAGCTTCGCCCGCGGCGCGCCCAGCGCCGACATCCTGCCCGTCGACGCGGTCCGCGAGGCCGCGCAGAGAGCGCTTACCGACGACTGGAAACGGGCGCTCTCCTACGGCACGGGGATCGGGCATCCCGGCCTCTGCGAGTGGATCGCGGAGCGCCACGGGCTTGCCGATCCCGCGCAGGTGATGGTCACGAACGGCTCCCTCGAGGCGGGCGCGATGCTCTTCCAGCACCTCGTCGGGCCGAGCGATCGGGTGGTGGTCGAGCAGCCTTCGTATGACCGGACTCTGCTCCTCCTCGAGCGCCTCGGCGCGGACCGGGTCGGTGTGCCGCTCGAGGCCGACGGCATCGACATCGACGGGCTCGAGCGCGCCGTGGCCGAGGGCCCGCCGGTGAAGCTCGTCCACGTGATCCCGAACTTCCACAACCCTGCCGGATGCACGCTCTCCGCGGAGAAGCGGCAGCGCCTGGTGGAGCTCGCGGCCGAGCACGGCTTCTGGATTCTCGAGGACGATCCCTATCGGGAGCTGCCGTTCGACGATGCCCCGCCGCCGACGATGCTCGCCCCGGACTCGGATCGCGTCATCCACGCGTCCTCGTTCTCGAAGACCGTGAGCCCGGGCGTCCGCGTCGGGTACCTGGCCGGACCGGCCGACGAGATCGCGCAGCTCGCGAAGCGGGCCAACGAGATCTACATCTCGCCGAACATGCTCGCCGAGTCCGTCGTGTACGAGCTGTGCCGCTCGGGTGGGCTGGACGACAACATCGAGTTCGTGAAGGGCGCCCTGCGGGAGCGCCGCGACACGCTTGTCGACGCGCTGCGGGAGCACATCCCGGAGGCGGACTTCGTCGTTCCCGGGGGCGGCTACTTCCTGTGGCTCACCCTCGGTGAGGACGTGGACACCGTCGAGCTGCAGGCCGCTGCGCTGGAGGAGAAGGTCGCCTTCATCGCGGGCCCCGACTTCATGCTCGAGGGCGGCCGCTCCAGCCTGAGGCTGTCGTTCGCGAGCGTCCCACCCGATCAGATCGGCGAGGGCGTGCAGCGCATCGCCCGCGCGCTCGACCGCGTTCGCGCGGCCAGCCCTGCATAGGATTTTTACCGCGTCGTTACAACGGGCTTAGGCGGCGGACCTAACCTGGCTCGCGGCGGACAAGACACCCCGAGGAGGTGACCATCGATGACCCCGATCACCGTCGTAGAGGGAACGCGAAAGCTGGATCCGGTGAGTGAACGGAACATCGCCGAGCGACGGTTCTCCGCGCTGGCGTCGGCCGTTCGCGAGCACGAGGCATTGGTGCGTCGCCGCGAGTACGCGATCCGTCCGCAGGACCAGGCGCTCTACCGCCGGCTCCGCCAGATCTGCGGGGAGCTCTAGGCCGGCGGCGTTGGCCGCGCAGCAGGCAGCCGAGGGACTCCGGTTCCGCCCGCCGCGGCTAGCGGCCGTAGCGGTCGCTCGAGAGTTCCAGCTGCTCCGGCAGCGGCGGCCTGGGCGGCGGCGCCGGGTCGGCGCGGACCGAGACCGTCTCGGCGACGCTCCGCGAGACGACATGCCGCCCGTCCGCTGAGGCGACGACGACCTCGTCGTCGTCCGAGCTCTCGATCGTCCCGTCGAGCCCCGGACTCAGCCCGGCCTGCCTCAGGTAGTGGAGGAGCTCCTCGGCCTCGTTCTCGAACCGGAGCACGTGAACCTTCGCCTCGGGCTCGACGTCCGCGAGCAGAGCCCCCTCCTCTCGAACCCCCTCGACGAGCGGATGGCCGTGCGGGCAGGTCTTCGCGTCGCCGATCGCGGCGAGCATCCGCTGCTCCAGGACCGGGGACATGGCGTGCTCCAGCCGCTCGGCCTCCTCGTGGACCTCGTCCCACGGGATCCCGAGGACGTCGGTGAGAAAGCGCTCGATCAGGCGGTGGCGGCGCACGATGGCCTGGGCGTGCTCGCGCCCGCTGGCCGTGAAAGTGAGCGACTTGTCCGGTCGCCGCTCGACGTAGCCGTCGCGCTCGAGCCGGCCGATCATCTCGTGGACCGTCGGGGCGGAGAGCTGCATCGCGCGGGCGATGTTGGCGCCCGTGATGGCCAGCCCCGCCTCCTCGAGCCAGAACATGATCTGGAGGTACTCCTCCTCGGCGACGGTGGCTTGATCGTTGGCCATCGTCCCGATACTACGCGCCCCGTGAAAGGATCACGGAGTGCGCATCCAACCCGGCACCAGGGTCGTCGTCACGGGCGCGTCGCGCGGCGTCGGCCGCGCCCTGAGCGCCGAACTCGCGGGCCGCGGCGCGCGCCTCGGCTTGATCGCGCGCGGGAAGGAGCCGCTGGAGGAGCTCGCCGCCGAGCTCCCGGAGAGCGCCGACGGGCCGCATGCGACCGCGGTCGCCGACGTCTCCAAATGGGGGCAGACGAGCCGGGCTATCGACCGCCTCGCCAAGCGCCTCGGCGGCATCGACCTCCTGGTGGCAAACGCGGGGGTACTTCACTACGGCCCGTTCCTCGAGCAGGAGATCGAGGAAGCCGAGGCCATGGTCAACGTCAACGTCTTCGGGGCGCTCTACACCGTCAAGGCAGGGCTTCGGCACCTGATCGCCGGCCGGAACGGCCACATCGTGATCATGTCGTCCGCCGCCGGGCTGCGGTCGTTCCCATGGGGCGCCGTTTACGGAGGAACGAAGGCGTTCGGCCGCGGCTTCGCCGAGGCGCTTCGACATGAGCTCGCGGGCACCGGCATCTCGGTGACGACGGTCTACCCGGGCGAGTACGGGACCACGATCCTCGACCACCAGCGTGATCGCCTTCCGGCCTGGCGGACGAACGACGAGGAGCGACCGGTGGAGGAGCTCGTCGAGGCGATCGTCGAGGGGATCGAGGCAGATGCCCGGGCCGTATACGCCCCGTCGGCCGTCCGGGTCCTCGGGCTGAGCGGCATCGCCCCGCGACTCACCGACCAGATCCTGGTCCGGATCCGCGGCCGCTCGGCGGCACCGCGTTTGGATTAGGTTCGAAGGGCGGCGACCTTGTCGCCGCAGCAGCATGTGTCGTCAGGCGGCGAAGCCGCCGTGTAGGTTCCTGGCCCGTGACCACGGTTCGCGAGGCCGCTTACGAGCTCTTCCGCGCCCGCGGGATGACGACCATGTTCGGCAACCCGGGCTCGACCGAGCTGCCGATGCTTCACGACTTCCCGGATGACTTCGCGTACGTGCTGGGTCTCCAGGAGGCGGTGGTCGTGGGAATGGCGGACGGCTACGCGCAGGCGTCCGGAAACCCCACGCTCGTCAACCTGCACACGGCGCCGGGGGTCGGCAACGCGATGGGCGCCATCTTCAACGCGCAGGCGAACAAGTCGCCGCTCGTCGTCACCGCCGGCCAGCAGGTCCGGGCGATGATCACGCTGCAGGCGAACCTCACCAACCGCGACGCCACTCGGCTCCCGCACCCGCTCGTCAAGTGGAGCTACGAGCCTCCGCGGGCCGAGGACGTGCCGCTCGCGCTCGCCAGGGCGGCGCACGTGGCCACGCTGCCGCCGAGGGGCCCGGCCTTCGTCTCGATCCCGATGGACGACTGGCGGGCCGAGGTCGACGAGGGGGACGTCCGGCACGCCATCGCGCGCTCCGTCACGGGGCGGGCCGCTCCGGATCCGGCGGCCGTCAGGGCGCTCGCCGATCGGCTGGCGAGCGCGACTAACCCGGCGATGGTGGCCGGTCCCGACGTCGACGCGAGCGGCGCATGGGACGCCGCGGTGAGCCTGGCCGAGCACCAGCGCCTGCCGGTGTGGGCCACGCCCGCGCCGGGCGGGGGGCGGATCGGCTTCCCCGAGGGGCATCCGCACTTCCGCGGGACTCTGCCGCCCGCGATCGGGCCGCTCGGCCAGATGCTCGAGGGTCACGACCTCGTGCTGGCCCTGGGCACCTCGATCTTCCCGTACTACCCCTACATCCCCGGTCCCCTCCTGCCCGACGGAACGGACCTCGTCGCGGTCACGAGCGATCCGGACGAGGCCGCGCGCGCGCCGATGGGCGATGCGATCGTCGCCGACGTGAAGCTGACCGTCGACGCGCTCCTGGAGCTCGTGCCGCCGTCCGACCGGTCGGCCCCCGAGGCGCTGGGGGATCCAGAGGCGCCCCCCGAGTCGGATCCGCTGAGCCCGTCGACGGTGCACGGAACCCTCGGCGAGGTGCTCCCAGATGACGCGATCATCGTGCTGGAGTCGCCGTCGAGCACGATGGCGCTGCGCAACCAGTTGCGTCTGTCGCGGCCGGGCAGCTACTACTTCGGAGCTGGCGGGGGCCTTGGCTTCGGCCTGGCCGCGTCGGTTGGCGTGCAGCTCGCGCAGCCGCAACGCCCGGTTGTGTGCGTGATGGGCGAGGGCTCGGTTCAGTACGCGGT
>Ga0075365_10000138_pt1 | contig 22703 bp, 26 predicted proteins | sample EndMetdeltDD1765_FD_71387 | JGI IMG/M metagenome (GOLD analysis project Ga0075365, IMG submission 71387) | Populus endosphere microbial communities from Tennessee, USA - Endosphere MetaG P. deltoides DD176-5 | ecosystem: Host-associated > Plants > Roots > Endosphere | place: USA: Tennessee... | reverse complement strand
ATACAACGATGGGCCCGTGCTAATCAACTGCGAGGTTGCCAAAACCGACAACGTCTACCCGATGATCCCGGCGGGCCGAGGCTACGCACACATGCTTACCGCCGCACCAACAGAACAACTCGACAAACCAGTAGGGAGTACTTAAAATGAAGAAAGAACACGATCACACGTACGTATTGACACTGACCGTGCGCAACAATCCTGGCGTGCTAGTACGGTGCACACAGGTGTTTAACCGACGTGGCCATAACATCGAGGCACTTCAGGTTGCCAACACCTCCAACAGCGTAGCGCGCATGACCATCACGGCTTTTGGCAAGCGTGAGACGATCCACCAAATTACATTACAGCTTAAAAAACTCGTCGACGTCATTGATATCACGAAAAAGGAGCTTTAGATGAGTACGACATACGGCCCTTATACGCCCCTGCGAGCTGTTGGAGCAATGGTTTTTATATCCGGCCAAATTGGCGTCGACCCTGCTACAAAAACCGCCGTAACGACTGTGAGCGAGCAAACCGCCCAGGCGCTTAAAAATATGGAGGAGCTTTTAGCCGGCGAAGGCTTGACACTGAAGAATGTCGCCAAAACGACCGTCTTTTTAGCAAGCATGGATGATTTTAACCAGATGAACGCTACCTATGAAAAGACATTTACTGCACCGCGCCCAGCTCGCAGCACTATCGCCGTCCGCGAACTTCCACGGGTCGGAGGTGATACGCCGCTACTTGTAGAAATCGAAGCGATCGCCAGCAAGGAGCTGTCATGAGCGCACAAGCCTCTTCCCGCGTATATGACGTGGCCATCAAAACTCCGCTTGAATTTGCCGTGAAGTCGAGCGGAGCATCAGGGAGCGCCGTCTACTTAAAACGTGAAGATCTTCAGCCGGTTCATAGTTTCAAACTTCGCGGCGCGTACAACAAAATTTCGCAGCTGACCAAAGACGAGCGGGGGAGGGGTGTCATTGCCGCAAGCGCCGGCAACCATGCGCAAGGAGTCGCACTGGCAGCCCAGAAACTCGGCATTGATGCGCTCGTTGTGATGCCACGCACTACGCCGAGCATCAAGATCGACGCCGTCAAAGCCTACGGCGCAACCGTCGAGCTTGCCGGAGACAATTACTCCGAGGCCGCCGAACATTGTAAACAGCGTATCCGCGAAACCGGCCGAACGTTCATTCATCCGTTTGACGACCCGCTGGTCATTGCCGGACAGGGAACAATCGGCCAGGAAATCCTGGAACAACTACCTGACGTGACGCATATTTTTGTTCCTGTTGGCGGCGGGGGACTTATCGCTGGAATCGCGCAACACGTTAAAAAGCTGCGTCCCGACATACAAATCATCAGCGTCGAGCCGCAGGACAGCAACGCGCTCCAGGCAAGCATCCGCCAGAACGAACGTGTCACGTTGCCGCATGTAGGTATCTTTGCCGATGGCGTGGCGGTCAAACAAATCGGCGAGACGACTTTTAAGATCACACAGAAAACCGTCGATGATTTTATCACGGTCACAACCGACCAAATCTGCGCCGCGATCAAATCGATATTCGAAGATACGCGGAGTATCGTCGAGCCAGCCGGCGCACTCGCTCTTGCAGGTATCGTACAGTACGACTTACCAAAAAATGCGCGTGCCGTTGCGATTTGCTCGGGCGCTAATATGACATTCGAGCGACTTGGACAAGTTGCCGAACGAACCCTGCTTGGATCGGGCCGCGAGATTGTCTTGGGTATAGAATTGCCCGAAGCGCCGGGCGCGCTTGCAAAATTTTGCACCGAAGTCGTTAACGGTCATACAATTAACGAGTTCAGTTACCGTAAAGCTGCCGAAAATGCCGCCCATGCCTTTATTGGCCTTGCCGTAAACGACGCTCCTGACAAACAGCACCTCATGGACAAACTGCATAATCATGACTATACCTACACGGATTTTTCCGGAAGTGACGTTGCCAAAGAACATACCCGACATATGATCGGCGGACGGACGACAACGGCCATACACGAGCATATTTATGAGGTAACTTTTCCGGAACGACCACGCGCGCTGGCAGACTTTTTACATGCGATCGGCCACACTTGGAACATCAGTTTGTTCCATTACCGTAGTGCCGCCAGCGATTATGGTAAAGTGCTGATTGGCTTTGAGACAGTTGATCAAAAAGCACTTGAAGCAAAGCTTCGCTCCGTCGGTTTCGACTTCATGCAGGCAGACGCAGACGCCAGCCTGAAGTTCTTCATCCGCTGACTCTTAACAAAATTAACAACACTTTTGAAACTACCCCTGTAATCAATGTGGAAAAACAACGTAACATTGACAGTTTTCCACCCGGCTGGTATATATAGGGGTAATATCACTACAAAAATAGACAAAAGGAAATTGCGAGTTACCATGTCTGAACTACCAGAAAAACAAGTCAAACGACTGCGTTCGCTGATCCAAGAGGCCGAAACCAACTTGGCGGCAGCCAAAGAACTCCTCATCAGCATCATCGGTGACGACGGTAACGTCGTAACGCCACGAAACAGCCAGGAAGACGTCAGCGGCAAGATCGTTGAAGGCGTTTTTGACGGACAGATCATGATCGGTCCTGACGGCAAAAGTTACCCCGTGCCAGCTAACTACGCCAGCAAATCAAAGCTGGTCGAAGGCGACATTCTAAAACTTACCATTGCTGACGACGGCAGCTTTATCTACAAGCAAATTGGCCCAATCCCACGCCGCCAGATTATCGGAACACTCGTTCAGCACGACGGTGCGTACTATGTTGAAGCAAATGGCCGCGAATACCGCATTTTGCTTGCCAGCGTCACGTACTTCCGCATCAACCTGGGCGACCAAGTTACCATTATCGTTCCTGAAGACAATCCTGAAGCCACCTGGGCAGCCGTCGAAGCGGCGCTATAGTCTTCATGCCAGAGGCGGGCGAATATCTTTTGTCCCACGTAGGCTTCTCGCCATCCGAGAAGCCTGTTTTGGTTCTGCAAAAAGATGGCGAGCTCGTTAACTTTGAGCCGCTGGGACATACGCTTGGAATCGAAGTTAATACCAATAACAGACACTGCGTCGGCTGGCATGATCTTCCAACTGGCAAATCCTTCCCATGCCCCGATAGCCAAGACATTGAGGGAAAATACGAACAGTGTGCCGCCTGCCAAACGCGCACCGGCTTTAATCCGGCATTCTATAACGCCAATAGCGTCTCTCCACAACAGGAGGCTCGCAACCAAGAGCCGCACATCCTTTATTTGGCGCATTTTGGAACTGGCACGGTTAAGGTTGGCATCTCGCACGCCAAGCGAGGGAATGGACGCCTCCTGGAACAAGGCGCGCGGAGCGCAATTATTTTAGAAACGTTCCCAACGGCGCACATCGCGCGCCAGTACGAGGCAAAAATTGCCGCGCTGCCGTCGATCGCCGAGACAATCCAGCTGCGCAAAAAAATCCAATCACTTAGCGCCACATACGCCGATGCGGCCGCCAACCAAGAGCTCGCCACAACACGAGAAATGATCGAAAAGACCCTCGGACTCCTCTTTGCCAACCAAGAGCCGCTTCATTTAACTACTACATTCTTTCCAGATGACACGCCCGATCTGACCGCAGCACACGACGCCACAAACGATCTAAAAATTAGCGGCAAATGCACCGGGATGCTCGGATCGCTGTTGTTTTGCCATTACCAGGATACGCCGATCTTTTTGCCACTCAAGAAATTCGTTGGTCACAAAATCACCCTCCATCGTTCTGAAATTCCAATCACATTGCCAGCCAGACAAGCGACGCTATTTGACTTCTAACCATTTTTTAGTATTTAATATTAAGTGACCCTCAGGCGATCGGAGCGATATGAAGATCATCATCGTCGGCCTACACGACGACAATGTCTCTCGTCCCAGCAAACCGGTGGAAGCCGAAGCATCCACGAGAGAAGAGGTCGAACAGGCGATCAACGCCTGCGAACTTCCGCCCAACTACTACGCGGCGTACGTGCTCGTCGGTCGCGTTACTGTCTGGAGGGAGGGCACCTGGACCGAAGCGGGATCATCTGTCAACTTCGCCTGAAAGGCACACCCGGCCACGGCTCACCGCGAGCCCTGGCCGGGCCTTTCACATCTGCACATAACACAACACAGAATCCGCAAAAAACCGCTACAATAGAAACAGAAACGTGAGGGGATAAAAGTGAGTAAGGCGTTGTATCGCAAATACCGCAGCAAACGGTTGACTGAAGTTGTCGGGCAAAACCATGTGACCGATATTTTGGCACGCTCGCTTGCAGCCGGGCGGGTTTCACATGCCTATCTTTTGACGGGGCCACGCGGCGTTGGTAAAACCAGTATTGCTCGTATCTTGGCACATGAGATCAACCAGCTGCCTTATGACGAAGAGTCGACCCATCTTGATATCATCGAAATTGACGCAGCAAGCAATAACGGCGTCGAGGACGTTCGCGACCTCCGCGAAAAGGTTCAGATTGCGCCAGTGTCGGCTGCTAAAAAAGTCTATATCATCGACGAGGTGCACATGCTTTCAAAAGCGGCGTTTAACGCGCTGCTAAAAACGCTCGAGGAACCGCCAGCCCACGCTGTTTTTATTTTAGCAACCACTGATGTCGACAAATTGCCGCCCACAATTATAAGCCGCACACAACGCTTTAGCTTCCGGTCGATCACACCCGCAGACGCAGTTGCACACCTTAAACACATTGCAAAAGAAGAGGGGATTACGATCGACGACGAGGCACTCGCGCTTATCGCGACCCGTGGTGACGGTAGTTTCCGTGATAGCATCAGCCTACTCGACCAACTGCGCGGACTCTCCGACGACCAGACGGGCATCACACGTGAGCTCGTCGAACAGTTCTTAGGGCTCGCACCAACCGAGCTTGTCGATCAACTGATTGCTGCGTACGAGACAAAAGATCTCAAAACGCTCGTCGGACTTCTTGATGCCAGCGAGGCGAGCGGCGCGCAGGCCACCATCCTTACGTCACAGCTTATTGCAGGCGTACGTCAGAACATCGCGACAAAGCCACAGCTTATTCCACTGCTTGACCAGCTGCTTGATGTCGCAAAATCGTCACAACCAGCCATCAAACTATTGACCGTGCTTTGTGCTCATGCAGCACCAAAGCCAAAAACCGTCGCGCTCGCTGCGCCAGTTGCAGAGGTTAGCGCGCCAGTTGCCGAGCTTGAAAAGCAGGCGACAAAGCCTACACCAATCGTCAAACAGCGAGCTGCAGCTACAACAAGCCAATCGACTTCACAGCCACAGACCAAAAAGCCATCGCCAGAAGAAGTGTCCCAACAAGCAGCTCCGGCCCGAGTTTCGGACGGCACGGCACTGACACTCGACTGGGAAGCGCTCATCGAATACACGCGTGCGAATTTCGTCGCGATTCACAGTGTCCTGTCCAAATGCACCCCGGAAGTCGAGGGCGATAAACTAACGCTCTACACCGGCAACGCATTTTATAAAAAGAAGCTCGATGATGCCAGGCACCGCACCAACCTAGTCACGGCCATGATCGAAACGGGTGCTGGTGACCTCGTAATCGACACGATTGGAACGCCACCTCCACCAAAAGATAGCACTGCTGCTGCCGTTGCTGCTATTATGGGTGGAGGAGAAGAGGTGAATGTCGACGCATAGTCGGCCAAGATTGATGATATGGCAGTAAAAGAAGTTCCGACAGGTAAAATTCCGCCCCAAAATTTAGACGCAGAAATGAGCCTGCTTGGTGCCGTTTTGATTGACGAGGAAACACTTTCCGACATTAGTGAACACGTTACGACCAAGGACTTTTACGATAAGCGCCACGCAACAATCTACGGCGCAATGATCCGCCTGTTTGAGCGCCATAAGCCAGTCGACCTACTGACACTTACCGATGAATTAAAAAAGAAGGACGAACTCGACGCCGTCGGTGGTGCCAGCTACCTAACCGATCTGACAAACTACGTGCCGACCGCCGCGCACGCCGAAGCGTATGCCGAAATGGTCGCACAAAAAGCAATCCGCCGTCGCCTCATCAAGGCCAGTAGTGAAATTTCGGAACTTGGATTTGATGAAGACCAAGACGTCCAAGAATTACTCAGCCGCGCCGAGCAAGAGCTGTTCTCAGTCAGTGACCAATCACTCAAGCAAGATCTTACCAGCATCGACCAAATTTTGACCGAAAGTTTCGACCGCATGGAAGAGCTGCACCGCAACAAGGGCGCGCTCCGCGGCATTCGCACCGGTTATCGCGACCTCGACAACATGACTGCCGGACTACAGCGCAGTGACCTCATCATCCTGGCCGCCCGACCAGCCATGGGTAAGACCACACTAGTAACGAACTTGGCATACAACGTCGCGACCGTCAACAAACAATCCGTCCTGTTTTTTAGCCTCGAGATGAGTAAAGAGCAGCTGGTCGACCGTATGCTCGCCGACGCGTCCGGCGTCGATGCGTGGAATATCCGCACTGGTAATCTTTCCGACGAGGACTTCAGCAAGCTCTCTGAAGCAATGGGCGAAATGGCCGAGGCACCGATTTTTATCGATGACAAGCCGGGGCTTTCCGTGCTAGAAATGCGTACCAAAGCCCGCCGTGCCGCTCATGACGCGCCGCTTGGTCTCATTATTGTTGACTACCTCCAGCTGATGCAGGGAAGCAGTAAAAGTAGCGAAGGTAACCGTGTGCAAGAGGTGAGCGAGATTTCACGTGGTCTCAAACTGATCGCCCGCGAAATGAACGTGCCGGTTATCGCGCTCTCGCAGCTCTCACGTTCCGTCGAATCCCGTAGTCCGCAAATCCCGCAGCTAGCCGACCTGCGTGAATCGGGCTCCATCGAGCAGGATGCCGACATCGTGATGTTTATTTATCGTGAAGCCTATTACAATCCGGAAACCGAGCGCGAGAACATCACCGATCTAATTATCGCCAAACACCGTAACGGCCCCGTAGGTAAAGTCGAACTTTACTTCCACCCGGAACGCCTGCGCTTTATGTCGCTCGACAAACGGCACGAATAAAATCCATGGTATAATCGTAAGTAATTTATGGGCAAATACATTACAGATTATTTCCTTTATCGTTGGCGCTATATCCTTGGATACAGCATCACCGGGCTTGCACTTTTGGGACTCCTGATTATTGCCGGGCTCTACGTGCCTGGCGGCCTTAGCGACGCCGAAATGCGTTCGGCTGTCGCTAGTCACGCGCTCTCTGGCATGTTGTCGATCGATACGTTCCAGCCAGAAGCAGTCATCAACCTGCCGTATCACCTGCTGCAATACGCAAGCCTTAGCTTATTTGGTGTTTCGGCCATCTCTATCAAACTGCCGTCTCTTATTTTAGGCCTTGCGTCCGCAGTCGGAATGTTCGTGTTGCTACGCACGTGGTTCCAGCAAAACGTCGCAGTCATCACCACCATTCTAGTCATTACAACCGGGCAGTTTTTGTTCATTGCACAGAGCGGGTCAGTCGGAATCGTGTACATTTTTTGGTCAATCTGGCTGCTTGTCGCCGCCATGATGATCTCTCGCCGAGCGCGATTTAGTACATTTTGGAAGATCATACTGTTTGCCATTGCCGCACTTAGCCTGTATACACCACTTAGCTTGTACATCCTGATTGCGCTCGCTAGCGCTACGGCGCTTCATCCGCATCTGCGCTACATGATCCGCCGCCTGTCAAAAGCTAAGCTGATGATTGGCTTTACAAGCGCGCTTGTTTTGTCGGTTCCGCTTGGATATGTACTTTTCAAACAGCCGAGTATCGCGTTTACTCTTCTTGGCATCCCAGACGAGATGCCGAATCTGCTTGTAAACTTTACACAGCTTTCGCGGCAGTACTTTGATTTTATTTCGCCAAGCAGCGGGGCAATGATGACGCCGATTTATGGCCTCGGTTCAATGCTCCTCATCGTACTAGGAGTGTACCGGCTTGTGACGACAAAATACACCGCGCGAAGCTACATTATCACCGCTTGGCTTGTGCTGTTGCTGCCGATACTCGTCATTAATCCTAATTTCGTCAGCATTACGTTCGTGCCATTTGTACTACTTATGGGTATGGGGATCGCCAGTCTACTTAGCCACTGGTACAGACTCTTCCCTCGCAACCCGTACGCACGTGTCGCGGGACTCATCCCGTTATCTATCCTTATCGGCGGCATGGTATTCTCTGGAATCGACCGCTATATGTACGGGTACCACTACGACCCTCAGACGGCAAACTACTTTTCTAACGATCTAAGCATCCTTAATACGCAGCTACGCGCAGCTAATCGCGGCGCGGTGACAATCGTGGCAAGCAATGCCGAACAGCCGTTCTATAAAATGGTGGCCGATTACTCGCCAGACATCACCGTAATTACGCCATCGGGAGCAACGACGACGCCTACCATCATCGTTACTCAGGCAGCTCAGCGTGCGGCAGCATACAAAACACCGCATCGAATACTCACCGACGACGGTAGCCGCGATGCCGACCGATTTTACATCTATAAAACTGATCAGAAATAACGTATACTGGGTAGGTAAAACACGGAGGAGTGAATCATGGCATTTGACCAGATGAAAATGTTGAACCAGTTGCGCAAGGCGCAAAAAGATCTCGCAAAAGAGATCATCGAAGTTGAAGCGGGCGACGGTGCGGTTGTCGTTCAAATCAATGGCGAACTAAAGATCAAAAGCGTCAAGATCGATCCGAAGATGGTTGATCTAGACGACATTTCAGAGCTTGAACACTGGGTTGAAATCGCCATTCGCGACGGAATGGCAAAAGCACAAGAAGTCGCTGCTGAAAAAATGAAGCCGCTTATGGGTGGTCTAGGCAACCTCGGACTGTAGGAGTAGTTTTGACACAACTCCTTCCATCTGCGCTGACACGCGCGATCGATGAACTTGGCCGCCTTCCTGGTGTAGGCGCCCGTACAGCAGAACGCTACGCGTATTTTTTGTTACGCGCCGACACGCATACGACCAGCAAGCTAGCATCGGCAATTTCCGAGCTGCATAGTGGGGTAAGAACATGCCCGATAACGTTTGCGTTGATCGACTCCGACCAGGAAGTCTCGCCGCTTTACGCCGACAATGGCCGCAACAAAAAGCTGGTCGCCGTCGTGGAAGAGCCGCTAGATATCGTTGCGCTCGAGCGCACTGGCCAGTTTCACGGCACCTACCACGTGCTAGGCGGTGCGATTTCGCCAATCGACGGCATCGGTCCAGAGCAGCTGCATATCCCAGAGCTTATTGGGCGCCTGCAAGACGACGAGGTGGAAGAAGTGATTATCGCCACTAATGCGAGCGTTGAAGGCGAATCAACAGCGCTCTTTTTGCAGCGCCACATCAATGAATCTGGTAATGACGTTAAAATCAGTCGCCTGGCACGGGGAATCCCAGTTGGTGTCGACCTCGAATACGCCGACCAAATCACACTAACGCACGCACTGGAAGGAAGGCGGTTTTTATAATGTACGACCCAGCTACGCAGCTTATTAACGAGGCTAAAAGGATCGTTGTTATCCAGGCCGAAAACCCTGATGGCGACAGCCTGGGTAGCAGCCTCGCGCTCGAGGAAATCCTAGGTGATCTCGGCAAAGACGTCGTGCTGTACTGTCCAGTCGAAATTCCAAAATACATGCGCTACATTACCGGCTGGGACCGAGTTATCGCCGATTTTGACACGACCGCCGATTTGGCGATTATTGTCGACACCAGCGCGGACGTTTTGCTGACAAAAGTTCTTGAAACTCCTGGCGTGCGGTCATTCCTCGAATCACATCCGGTTTTAGTTATCGATCATCACACGACCGGATCAACGCTCAGCTTCGAGCACACGATGCTTTCAAGCGACGCCGTCGCCACAAGTGAAATTCTTTACGGGCTTGCCAGCGCTAACGGATGGACGATCAACTCTCAGGCAGCTGAAAACATGCTGACGGCCATCCTGTCCGATAGCCTCGGGCTCTCTACCCAAAATGTCACGCCGCAAAGCTTTTTTGTCGCCGGCAAGCTGACCGAACTCGGTGCATCACCCTCACGCATCGAAGGCCGCCGCCGCGAGTTCATGAAGAAATCTCCCGAGATCCTCGCATACAAAGGCGAGCTCATTAGCCGCATCGAGTACCTGCTTGATGGTAAATTAGCCGTCGTGCACATTCCCTGGGAAGACATTCAAAAATACAGCGACCAGTACAACCCGAGCGTACTCGTACTTGATGAAATGCGTCTGGTAGAAGGCGTCGAATTGGGTGTTGCCATCAAAACGTATCCGGACGGGAAAATCACAGGAAAACTACGCGGAAACATCCCAATCGCCGAAGAAGTCGCTGGATTCTTTGGCGGCGGTGGCCATAAATACGCGGCTGGCTTTCGCGCTTACGAAGAGTACGATACAATCGTTACAGAATTAGTAAGTGCCACCGATAAAGCCCTGAAAGCGTACGAAAATGATCCTGAAACTCCACAACACCCTTAGCAAAAAGCTTGAAACATTTACGCCCATCACCGACGGCGAAGTCAAACTTTATACTTGTGGTCCGACCGTTTACAACTACCTGACCGTCGGCAACTGGACCGCCTACATTTACTGGGATACGCTTGTGCGAACGTTAATTGCAAACGATTATCATGTTGAGCGCGTCATGAATATCACTGATGTCGGCCACCTCGTAAGCGATGCGGACGAAGGCGAAGACAAGCTCGAGAAAGGTGCCCGACGCGAAGGCAAAACCGCCTGGGAAGTAGCCGAATTCTATGCGGAAGATTTTTTGGCTGGCATGGAAAAACTTGGGATGCTGATGCCCGAGCATATCGTCCGCGCAACCGATTTCATTCCGCAGCAGCTGGAGCTTGTCCGAATCTTAAAAGAAAAAGGGTATACCTATCAGATCGAAGATGGCATTTATTTTGATACGAGCAAGTTCCCGACCTACGCTGATTTTGCCGGACTTGATCTGGAAGCGCAAAAAGCTGGCGCGCGCGTCGAATTTAATGCCGAAAAACGTAATTCGAGTGACTTTGCGTTATGGAAATTCACACCAGCCGGTGAAAAACGTGACATGAAGTGGGAAACTCCGGCTGACTTACTCGATCGTGGCACCGAAATTTCTGAAACATCTACAGCCCGAGTTTCTGCTGATGCGTACTCAACAGAAACCCGGAGCGAAGCCGTTTCCGAAAGTTCGAGTGACAAGAGCGACGGTCATCAAGTAAAAATGGGCTTCCCAGGCTGGCACCTCGAATGTTCTGCCATGGCAATGAGCATTCTTGGCCCCACCATCGACATTCACACTGGTGGCATCGACCACATTCCCGTACACCATACTAACGAAATCGCTCAGTCCGAGGCCGCCAGCGGACAACAGTTCGCGCTCTTTTGGCTGCACAACAATCATATAAAGGTTGATGGCACGAAGATCAGCAAAAGTCTTGGCAACGGCTATACGCTTGAAGATTTAGCGGAACGCGGCTTTACTCCGATGGATTTTCGCATGTTTATCCTGCAAAGCCAGTATAGCAACGAAGGTAACTTTACCTTTGACAATCTGACAGCTGCCAAAAATCGCTTGCACCACTGGCGCAATGTCGCTGCATTGCGACATCAAACACACGACACGCTCCTTAACGACGAGGACAAATCAAAAAGCGACAAAACCATCTCGCTGCTGGCCGCATCTGGTGCGATCCGCGAAGCGCTTAGCAATAACCTTAACACACCCGAGGCATTGCGCGTCGTGGACGAGGCATTTTCAAAGCTTGACGGCCGTTCACTCGATGCTATTCACCAGCACGGCCTTGGCGAACTGCTTGATACCATCGACCAGTTACTTGGATTACAGCTTCTTGAGAGTACGCCCGACATCGACGACGATACAAAACAGCTTATTCTGGCCCGCGAGCGCGCCCGTGACGAACGCGACTGGAAAAAATCCGACGAACTACGCGATCAACTCACTGAGAGTGGCGTCGTGGTCCGCGATACTTCCAGCGGCAGTATTTGGGAATACGCTGAATAACCTCTTTGTAAATTTCGTGCTATGATATAGCCACTGTCCGTATCAGCACGCAGGAGAGGGTGACGATGGCAAAGAAGCGTCGCAGAAATGAGCCACCTCGTCAGCACGTCGACAGGTATGCCCGTCAGGCCGCAGAGGCACGGCGAGAGCGCGAACGGCTGGAAGCGAAGGTGAAGCCTATCGCCGCAGAGAGCACCGACTCTACCGATACCGAAGAGGAGGCTGCCGCCTGAGAAACACGGCCTACATCCGCCGCCAATACGGACATGCCCCGCAGTCATCTTGCGGGGCATTGTTCTTTATTAGGCTTCGTTTTGCAATTTCTTGGCTAATTTCGCCAATGGCTTTTCGCTCTGTTCGCGGTTTTTCTTGGCGCGAGCCAAGTAATCCTCGAGTAGCACCTTTATACAGCCGGCAATCGGGATGGAGATAATGCCCCCCGCCAGACCAAAGACATACAGTCCGATAGTTACCGAAGCCAGGACAGCCAGAGCTGAAAGCTCAACCTTCTTTGCCTGAATCGTCGGCGAAATAAAGTTATTTTCAATCTGCTGGTAAATAATAAAGTAACCCGCAAACACGATACCGGCCGTCAAGTCATTAAACCCAAGAAGCAGCGCGACCAAAATGCCGGCGATCGTCGCGCCAAACATCGGAATTAGCGACAACGTAAAGGCGATAGCGACGGTCGGCAATGCTAGGTTGCTTGGGACGTTAAAGAACAAACTGATAATGAACACCGTAATACCCGCAAGTGTCGCGCCAATTGCCGAGACCGTCAGCTGGCCGGTAACATACCCTGTCACCACAGTGTACATACGATGCGCCAGGTTGCGATGCGCCTCCATTCGTTCCTGGTCGTTATAAACACCCCAAATACGCTTTAGCCACATTGGGCCCTCAACAAGCATCAGGAAGGAAAGGACAAGCACAAGGAGCGTCGAAGCCACTGTCGACGCGATCGAACCAACGCCGGATAGGACGTTCTGACCAAGCTGGCCCGCCCAGTTAACGGAATTATTCTTTAGCGATGTCATAGCCTGCTCAACCTGAGGCTCCAGGTGATATTTGTCGACAATCTGATCCAATCCTCGCCACTGTGTCGTCGCGCCGTCTACCAGACTAGGCACGGACTCGGCAAACTTAGCCGTCTGCTGGATGATCGGCGGCATCACCAAAAAGACGAACGCCGCAAGAAGCGCCACTACCATTACGTAGGCGATTGCCGTTCCGCCTACGCGGCTTTTACCCGGCAAATGGCTCGCCAAATAACTCACCGGAGCGTTTAGTGCCATCGCCAAAAAGAATGCTGACGCCAACAAAATCAGCGCCGTTCGTGCGCTATACACCGCCATGATCGCAAAAGCAAACCCAATTACCACCAGCCAAAACCGGACAAAGGTTTTTGTATCTATCTCAATTCGTACTTTCATATGGGGTTATTATAGCACTATTTACAATGCTATACTAAAAGCATAAGGGGATATTTACCATGCATCAACCACTCACTATCGCCGTACTCGCAGGAACCACGCGCCAACAGCGCCGCTCCATCCACGCCGCTCGCTGGATTGCAGAGTTTGGCAAAAAACTAGATAACATAGAGATCATTTTCGTCGATCCAACCGATTTTACGTTTGAAGGGGACGGCAACGACCCGGAAGGGAAGGACCCGCGCTACACCGACATCACCGAACGCGCCGACGCATTTTTTGTCGTAACGCCCGAATACAATCACAGTTTTCCCGGCAGCCTGAAGCGCATGCTCGACAGCGAACTTGCCAATTACAATCACAAGCCGGTCGCATTTGCCGGCGTTAGCGACGGAAACTGGGGAGGCACGCGCGCTGTGGAGTCACTCGTACCCGCCGTCCGCGAAACCGGCCTGGTCGTCATGAGTTGGGATGTCTTTTTCCCGTACGTACAAAATATTTTTGAAGACGACGACAGCATGATCGCCGAGTTCGTGCCGCGCTACGAAAAATCCGTCGGCAAGCTCTACGACGAACTCATCTGGTTTGCAGATCTGCTAAAAACTGCGCGAAACGCTGCCAAAAATTAACCTAAAACACGAAGGCTTCGCGGACGGATTTCGTAGTGAAGCGGCGAATTTATTTTGTCCACTTCACCGTCATGCGAGACGTTAAGTCGTGAATGTTTACTAGCAATCGTCAGCACGTGGGCACTGCGAACATCAAACTCTTCTAGTGTATGCGCTCTGCCGACAAGCGAAAATAGGGCGATTTTTAGCAACCCTAGACGCGAAGTCTCTTGCGTCATAAATACAGACAAAACACCTCCATCTAGGCGCTTCCTTACGGGTGTGCCGGGTTTAGCTATGTCGTACGTATTATTGCCCATAAAAATAAATGGCGTATGGAATGTCTCGTCATCAACAGTTACTGCGTAGCTTGGTAATTGCACCAGAGTGCGCACGCCCGCGATAACCGCAGCCGGCCATTTTCCTAGCGCGCCCTCATGACGACTGCGCTCACGGAGTGACGATGGATATAGGCCGATGCTTGAATTATTAACGAACACCATCCCATTCACTGCGGCGACATCCAACCGTCGTATCCTGGCTGTTTTAAGCGCCGCAAGCGCTTCGTCAATATCCTGTGGAATGCCACAGTCCTTTGTAAAGTGATTGAGCGTCCCTCCCGGCAACGGGGCTAGTACCGCGTCACTCCCCGCAACCAGCGCGGCGACAGCACTAATCGTACCGTCTCCACCAATGGTGACGATCGTTGCACCGTTCTTGACATGTCGTCTAAGTTTTGTCTTAAAACCGTTTTGAATAGGAACCTCAGCATCAATTACTAGGCCGTTTACCTGACACTTGCCACGCAGTTCCTGGAGTGACATTCCGTTGCCAGATTTTAGGTTATACGCTAAAACGATATTCATACGGCAGGCTGCACCGCATAGAGAATAGCTGCCAAGACCCCGCCGCCAAGCAGCCATCCAGCCACAACATCACTAGGATAATGCGCGCCCAGATATACTCGAGACAGGCCAACCAAAACAATAAGCAACACCATACTGCTACCCATGACGACAGACAGCAGGCCGTCGTAGGCCGAAAGGGCCAGCAGCGCAAAGGTTCCGTATGCGACGGTTGCGCCAACGGTATGCCCGCTTGGAAAGCTGAACGTTACTATTAATGATCGTGTTTTGTATGTCACCGGGCGGGCGCGACGCAACACGATTTTCAACAAAGAGCTAAGCAAAATCGCCAAAAGTACTAAGATTCCCGCGCCCGTAACCGAGTCGTTTACCTGCAGGCCAACCAAAATGACACCGATCGCGATGGTTACGTACGGGTGGCCCGCATTAGACGCAAACACCATAATAATACGTATCCACGATGGCAACTTCTGAATCTTCCGAATAATTCCACGGTCAAACCGATGCAGCAATGTCCTCATGTATTTAGTATAATGGAAGTATGCCAAGTTTTTCTTTTGATATAGTCAGCGAATTCGACAAAGCCGAAATGAACAATGTGTTCGCCGGTGTTGAACGCGAAATTAGTAACCGTTACGATTTTAAGGGAACGCCAGCAGCCATCGAGTGGCTGAACGATAAAAATGGTTTCAAGATCACCGGGGCAGGTCAGTGGCAATGCGACGCCGTCCTTGATATCGTACGCAAAAAACTCGCCAGCCGCGATCAGTCCGCGAAAGTCCTTGACCTTTCAAAAACGCCAATCGAGAGTAACCTCAAAACTACCTGGGAGATTCCGTTTAAGCAAGGCCTTAGCCAAGACAACGCCAAGCAGATCACCAAGCAACTCCGCGACGAAGCGCCAAAGGTAAAAGCACAAATCCAGGGCGATACGGTGCGCGTTACAAGTAACAGCAAAGACGAACTGCAAAACGTTATCGCGCTCCTTAAAAACGCCGATTATGACTTTGCGCTACAGTTTATCAACTACCGTTAATCTGTTACTATAATTAGCATGAGCAAAACCACTCCACTTGTTAGTGTCAATCATTTCCGTATGGATTTTGGCGACACAACGGTCATCAAAGACCTTTCATTTAACGTTAAGAAAGGCGAGACCTTCGGTTTTTTGGGCAGCAACGGCTCTGGTAAAACGACCACCATCCGTGCCATGCTTGGCATTTACCAGGCAACAGACGGTGAATTGCTTATTGGCGATAAACCCTATACTGTTGACGGCGACGTAAAGCTAGGTTATCTGCCAGAAGAACGCGGACTCTACAAAAAAGAGAAAGTCCTCGACATCATGACATACTTCGGCCAGCTAAAAGGCATGTCACGAAGTGACGCAAAGAATTGGTCACTAGAATACCTTGAACGCGTCGAGCTCCAAGACAAAGCAAAAACCTATCTCGACAAACTCTCGGGCGGACAGCAACAAAAGGTGCAACTTGGAATCACGATCATGGGCGATCCCGACCTACTAATCCTAGACGAGCCAACCAAAGGCTTCGACCCAGTCAACCGCCGCCTTCTGATGGATATTATCGAGAAACATCAGCGCCGCGGTGCCACAGTCATTTTTGTTACCCACCAGATGGAAGAGGTCGAACGTCTCTGCGACCGCATTCTTCTGTTAAAAGACGGCGAGGCGAGCCTCTATGGCACGATTGCCGAAGTAAAAGAAGAGTTCGGCGGACAACTGCTTGAAATCGTCGCCGACAAACCGATTCCGGTCAACAAAAGCCTGTACGAAATTGAGCGCAAGCGTGGCAACACCGCCATCCTTACACCAAAAGCAGAGCTCGCCACAATCGCTCGCGCAATGATCGGAGCCGGAATCACGTTCACCAAATTCGAGCTCAAACGCCCATCGCTTGACGACATTTTTGTCGAAGTCTATGGCACCAAGGCTGCAAAGGAAGAAAACTACCATGCATAATCTTAAGACAGTTATCCGTTTTGAAATCATCCGAACCTTAAAAAAGAAGAGTTTCTGGATTGCCGGGCTGGCGGTACCCGTGGTTATCGCGCTGGTGGGCGTCATTATCTTCTTCTCGAACAAAACGACCGATGAACAGGCGCAAAATCTGGCAAAAGAATCGTTCTCGGTGGGCGTGACAGACGATTCGCAGCTGATTGAACCGGCGCTGCTTGGTGCGGTCAAAGCCCAAAAAATCAAAGATCCGGCCAAGGGCGAGGAAGCGGTCCGCACCGGCAAGCTCGACGCGTACTTCTACTATCCAAAAGACGTCGCCAAGGATCCAGTAAAAGTGTATGGCAAAAACGTAGGCCTGTTCGACAACAATCGGTACGAAGGCCTCGCCGAGCAACTCCTGCAGCAGTCAACTACCCAAATGACTAGTCCCAGTGTCCAGACCATCCTAAAAGGCGACGTGAACTTTGCAACCGTTACCTATACAGAGGACGGCAAGGTAGACAAAGGCTTCATGAATCTCATTGCGCCAGGCCTGTTCCTTGTGCTGTTTTACTTTATGATCGCAACGTTCGGCAACCAGATGCTCACCAGCGTCACCGAGGAGAAAGAGAATCGTGTCATCGAAATGATTCTCGCCACTATCAAACCAACCACGCTTCTTGTCGGCAAACTGTTTTCACTTATTACGTTGGCACTTATCCAGATGCTCGTTATTCTGGTGCCGATCGTCGTTGGATACTTTGCGCTCCGCCATCAGCTGACGCTGCCGAATATCGACCTGGCAAGTATACCGATCGATCCGCTTCGCATAAGCCTTGGCGCAGTCATTTTCCTCGTCAGCTTCCTGATGTTTGCCGGAATACTTATGACAATTGGCGCCGCCATGCCAACCGCCAAGGAGGCTGGAAGCTTCTTTGGTGCAGCTATGACACTGCTATTTGGGCCACTCTACGCCGCACCGCTCTTTATTTCTGCGCCAGACTCGCTCATCGTGCAGACACTTAGCTACTTTCCACTTACCGCACCCATCCCATTACTGTTGCGAAATGCAGTAGGAAACCTGTCGCTATTCGAAGCGTCGGTTGCACTCGTTCTGCTGGCAGTTACGACGGCTATCGTTATCCGTATCGGGGTACGTATCTTCCGTTTCGGCGCGCTCGAATACAGCCGAAAACTCAGCTTCAAAGAAGTCGTCCGACGCAAGAGCTGATAAATCAGACCAAAATAAAACATCCACCGCATTGGTGGATGTTTTGAATGTATACGGGTTTTAGGCGTAAAGCGCGATGACCGCGACCAGCACAAGGCTGACTGCCGCTAGTGAAGCGACTGCGACGCCCATCTTTGTAGGCTCAAAATCAACTTGCTTAGCCTGGGATTTTTTAGATGTAGTTTTAGCTTTCGTTTTTGCCATATCACCAGTGTAGAGTATTTCAAAGGCGCCGACAACCCGCTTATGTAAATAATCTCTCTGAATTTACGCTTATGTTTGACGATACACGCTAGACAATGTATAGTATTACTATGACTACCGAAGCACAAACTGTCGGATGCCTTGAGGCCGCCACGGACATCCTCGGTGATAAGTGGACGCCACATCTTTTACGCCATTTCGTTAACGCCGAAACGGTTCGTTTCTGCCAACTACAAGATTTGACCGGGGGTATCAATCCCCGAACGCTTTCCGCGCGCCTTGCATCGCTCGAAGAAAACGACATTATTGTAAAACTAACGACGAATTCTACCAGCCGCTGTGAATACCAACTTACACCGAAGGGACGTGATCTCCTCCCTATACTACAGAGCATGCAGGTATGGAGCGACAAGTACGCCGGAGCGCAAACTTAAGATTCATCTCAGTAAACGACCCTAGACTTAAATATATGAGAATTTTATTGATCGAAGACGAGCACAAAATTGCACGGGCCTTAAAGAAAGCGCTCGAACAAGAAAGTTACGCTGTCGACGTTGCATATGACGGAGATGAAGGCTACGCCATGGCAACCACCGAACCATATGATCTCGCCATTATTGACCGTATGCTTCCTGGTGAACACGACGGCATCGCCATAGTAAAAGCTATGCGCGAACAAAAAATCCATACGCCAATCCTACTATTAACCGCGCTCGGCAGCGTTACCGACCGTACGTTCGGCCTGGATAGCGGAGCGGACGACTACCTCGTCAAGCCATTCGCGCTTGAAGAATTATTAGCCCGTTCACGCGCGTTACTGCGCCGTCCGGCAGAGCAGCAGCCGACCGTACTTACTGCCAACGGCCTGTCACTTAACACCACTACCTATGAAGTAAAACGCGAAGGAAAGGATATCCAGCTTACTGGCAAGGAATTCGCGTTGCTCGAATACTTGCTACGTAACCAAAACCGGCCATTGCCAAAAGAGCTCATCATCGCTCATGTGTGGGACTACAATGCCGATATCCTGCCAAACACTGTTGAGGTATATATCAAATACCTCCGCGCCAAAATTGATCAGCCATTTGAAAAAGCACTCATCCACACCGTACGCGGCTTTGGCTATAAGCTAGCGGCCGAGGCGTAACGCACACATGTTCCAGTCCGCAACCGTCAAGCTTACGGGCTGGTACCTGCTCATTTTAATGAGCATCAGCATACTCTTTAGTATTATCATTTACCAAGTTGCCTCGTCCGAGATTAACACCCGGCTCGAGAGCTTACAGCAGGGATTGCAGCGTCAATCGGTCATTTACGCGCCGTCCCAATTTGATTTTCGTACGCTGCGAAATTACCAAACGCACGAAGCGGAAGTTAATCTGTTCGTCGGGCTGTTTTACGCCAATGTCCTGGTGTTAGGAGCGGGAGGGGTTGGGAGTTATTTGCTTGCCCGCCGTACGCTGGAACCCATCGAACGGGCTCACATCGCCCAATCGCGCTTTACGAGCGACGCCAGCCACGAACTCCGTACGCCTCTTGCCGTCATGAAAACCGAGCTGGAAGTTGCGCTGCGCGACGCTAATCTGTCAAAGGCGGATATGCGCGAGCTCCTTTCAAGTAATCTAGAGGAAGTCGACAAACTCACCCGACTTTCACATACACTACTGCAACTCTCTCGGCTAGATCATAGCGGTATCAAGAAAACGCGCGTCAACCTAGACAAAGTCGTTACCGAGACGATCGAACGTTTTGATAAGACAGGAGAGAGAATTCGGTTTACTCCTCACGCCAAGCCTTTGTTCGTTGACGCCCATCTTGGCAGCGTCGAAGAACTTATGACGATCCTTATCGATAACGCACTTAAATACAGCCCTGCCGGATCTCCCGTCACGGTCGTTCTTGGCAAGCAAAACAAAAAGGCGAGCGTCGAGATCACCAATGGAGGCAAGGGCATCAAACCCGAAGACCTGCCGCATATTTTTGACCGTTTTTATAGGGCAGACACCTCTCGCACCAGCGGCGCACAGTCCGGCTATGGCCTGGGGCTCTCACTCGCCAAAAAGATCGTGGAACTTCATCATGGTGAACTTAGCGCAACCAGCGCACCTAATCACGAAACGAAGTTTGTCGTTTCTCTGCCAATTTTCAGCAAACATAAAGCTGAAAATCAGTAAGATAGCTTATCCTCAAGTTGAAATCACTTTAATTTAAGGAGAAGAATATGAACGTTTTTACACGGGGCGCAAAAAATACCTTGCGTAGCCCGCTAAGGTCGGGGGCAATCATCGCCATGCTGGCTATCAGTACAGGGCTGATACTTGCAATGCTGGTCGCACGCAGTAGCGTCAATGCCAAAATCGAGGAGGTAAAGGCTTCGGTCGCGACGCAGATCACCATTAATCCTGCTGGTATGCAGGGCGGGATGGGAAGTGGAGATCCGCTTACTAACGATGAGGTGGAAAAAGTTAAGGCCACCGAGCACATCAACAGTACTGCGCTCACTCTCACAAAACAACTTACCGACAACACTTCACTTACCCCATCTCTAGAACCACCCAAATTACATATAATGGGCCCGACAGGAGAAAGTTCGCAGGACGTCCCCAAACAAAAGGCACCGATCATAACGACGGGCACGACAGCACCGGCTAACACCATTGCCGAGGACAAGCTGACCAGCGGTTCTATGATCGATGGGACGGGTACTGCCCGCGAAGCGCTCGTAGGCAAGCAGCTGGCAGAGAAAAACGATCTTTCAGTCGGCGACACTTTTACGCTCTATGACAAAACGTTTACCGTTAAAGGCATCTACTCAACCGACAACCGTTTCCAAGACGGTGGAATCGTCCTGCCTCTGGCTACGCTGCAAGATGTCAGTGACCAGTCCGGCGAAGTTTCAAGCATTCTGGCAACCGTCGACAGCAGTGACAACGTAGCTTCAACCGTTACCGCCCTCAAAGAAAGTCTTGGAGACAAGGCTGACGTCACCAGCCAGGAAGAGCAAGCGGAGACCACGCTCGCACCCCTTACAAGCATTGCCGACTTAGCCCTTGGTGGCGTTATCGCTGCAACTATCGCTGGCGCGGTGATCGTACTCCTGGCCATGGTTATGGTCGTTCGCGAACGCCGACGTGAAATTGGCGTCATCAAAGCGATCGGCGGAACTAACCGCAGTATCATGACACAGTTCATTACCGAAGGAGTTACATTAACGGTCATCGGCACGATTATCGGCATGGGAATAGGCGTCGCAGCCAGCGGCCCACTCACGCAGTCACTCGTCAACAACCAGTCAGATGACAGTTCACAAACACAACGCCAGGGCCGCATGCAACAAGGACCAATGATAAGCTCGAACGGATCGGCAGGCGGGCCAATGATGCGCATGGGCGGACCAAGCGGGTTCACAAACCAGCTGAATGCCAATCTGACATCCGTCACCAGCTCGGTCACACCACAAACCTTCGCTATCAGCGGTGCGATCATCATCTTTATAGCAATCATAGGAAGTGCTGTCCCGGCATGGTTTATCGCCCGGATCCGACCAGCGGAAGTATTAAGGACAGAATAGGAGGATCCCATGTCACTTACCGTCAAAGAAGTTACAAAAACATTCCAGGCCAGCCACGGCAACGTCACCGCGCTTAGCGACGTGAATTTCAGCGTCAAAACCGGTGAATTCGCCTCAATCATCGGCAAGAGTGGAAGTGGAAAGAGTACACTACTAAGCATTCTGGGCGCACTCGACACGCCAACGAACGGGGAGGTAGTGGTTGATAATGTCAACATCGCGCAGTTAAACGCCCGCGACCAAACCGCATATCGAGCACACAAGATCGGCTTCGTTTTTCAGCAGTACAACTTAATACCAAATCTCACCGCGCTTGAAAACGTCATGCTGGCGCTTGAGTTTGGCGGCATGCCGGCAGGAAAGCGCAAAGCTCGCGCCGTGGAGCTGCTAAATGAAGTAGGCATCGAAGACGAGCAGCAGCTCCGCAAACCGACCCGTCTTAGTGGCGGCCAGCAGCAGCGCGTGAGCATCGCCCGGGCGCTCGCAAACAAGCCGGCAATCATCCTTGCGGACGAGCCGACCGGAAACCTGGACAGCGAGACGGGCAAAAAAATCTTCGACCTGCTCCACTCACTCTCGCGTAGTGAGAATACGACGATCCTTGCCGTCACGCACGATCTTGATATCGCAGGCAAGACCGACCGCACCTTCAAACTAAAGGACGGCAAAATTCAAACTCGCTAGCGTCATTTTAAGAAAACATTCAGGTTGTTCTGCAATACTGAATCCAGGCAATCGCGGGTGTAAAACCTTCACCGTTTTCCACCCGCGAAGCCGCCACTTAAAAAGACAGAAGGAGGAGTCATCATGAACACCAC
>Ga0075365_10000137_pt1 | contig 22743 bp, 22 predicted proteins | sample EndMetdeltDD1765_FD_71387 | JGI IMG/M metagenome (GOLD analysis project Ga0075365, IMG submission 71387) | Populus endosphere microbial communities from Tennessee, USA - Endosphere MetaG P. deltoides DD176-5 | ecosystem: Host-associated > Plants > Roots > Endosphere | place: USA: Tennessee... | reverse complement strand
ATTGGGACAACCTCGGGAGCGGTCGTGATTGCACAGCGTCTTCGAGCCATCGGGCAGAACCGCTTCATGCGGGCAGCCGTGGGCATCCAGGTCTACAACGTATCGGCCAAGAACGTCCGGCGTCGCCTCTGCATCGCCCTCACGTTCAGCGGCATCATGCTGTTGGCATGCGGTGCATACGGCGGGTCTATGGGGCATGTTGTCGGTCGCACTGTCGTGCAGATCTGGGAGGTCAAACACAACCAGCCTATGGATCATGAGTGGATCGTCGTCCATACCTTCATCGCATTCTACATCCTGCTCATGACCACCGGCAGCATGGGAGTCGTGGGATACATCGTGCTTCTGCTGACGAAGCGCTACTACCTCCATGCCAGCTATGTCAACCTCAAAGGAAAGCGAGTCCACATCGCCCACGACGACATCAGGGAGAACCTGTGGGTACTGACCGTCGTCTGTGTACTTGGTGGCATTGCAGGAGGGTTGCTGACACTCTTCGGGATGTCGAGCTTCATCGACTATGTCACTCGCTGACCCCGTTCGGACGAGCGAGCGCGCCTGGAGTTAGTCACATTCGTGACACCCAGTGCGCGCCGCTTCCCAACCTGTTATTTTGTTGCTTTTATCTATTATTATTGTATAATTAAAACATTGCCTCGAGGCATCTTTTTTATACCTCGGCAGTACTTTACCAGTCCGTTACATATTGTTAGTTTTTTGAACTTATACGGACTGCTATGTGCACATTTTATGCTTGTAGTGGTCCGTATAAGCCATATACGTTAACCACTTTCACCCGTTTTCGACGAAAGGACACCGCGTGTTTACGCGAATGTCTCTCCGAACGCGTCGGCTGCTCATGGCAGTTGCCGCGCTCCTGGGACTCACCCTCGTGGCTTCCTGCACCAGCAGCAGCCAGGACAAGCTCCTCCGCAGCGACATGCCCATCATCGGCATGGACGGTTCGGTTCGCTACGGCATCACGGCAACGCCAGATGGCTCCAGCGAGACCAACCAGGCCGTCCTGACCGGCATGAACGGCGAATCGCCGATGCCGCTGACCACCACGTTCGGCAAGGGCGCCGGCAGCACCACGCAGCTCGTCCAGGCCACTGGCCCCGACGGGACCGCCAAGAACGTGCTGAGCATGACCAAGCAGACCATCACGTTCGGCCTGACCAACTACCTCAAGGCCGACGTCGCCACCTACGAGATGAAGGACGCCAAGAGCGCCCGAGTCTGTGGTGCGAAGGTCCGTCTGAACTTCCAGCCCAACGCCATCCAGATGTTTCACGATCACCGCGGCTACGACGCGCTGTGGTACTACTCGATCCCCTGCTCCAAGGACGACCCGCTCCAGAAGCTGGACATCGCCAAGGGCAAGTTGATCGGCGTCGTACTCAACCAGCAGACCACGCCGCGCATCACCGGCAAGCCCATCTTCTTCAACCGCGGCCACAGCGTCACGGCGGTCGGAGGCAAGCTGGAGTCACTGCGTCCCGGCTGGTGGATGAACAACGCCAAGAAGGGCAGCAACCAGAGCATCCTGGGCGCCGCCGACATGACGATGGACATGGTCAAGGACCTCGACAAGAGTCCCCAGCCCTGGCTGTCGTTCAACCCCTCCGGCTCGTTCGCCACCTCTGGCACCGGTCTGGTGTACAGCGCCGGCGACGCCGACGTCTACAAGTCGTTCAAGCGCATCTTCTTGAAGCGCCAGTCCGACTACATCGTGCACTTCCGTGGTGCGGTGACCGACCCCTGGCGCTCGATCGTCATCCACCCCGAGTACAACAAAGAGTGGAACGACTTCGCCCAGAACTTCAAGGCGATCAAGGACTTCAACCCCCTCAAGGTCGACGAGAAGATCAACAAGGACGGCTTCCCCAAGGACCCGAACGACGGCGTCCTCAAGGAGATCGAGCGCAGCGGCTGCCAGAACTGTTCCAACGCAGAACTGGAACAGGTCCAGTGGCGTGACGGCGACACCGGCAAGATCCTGTACGCCAACACGCTGCGGGCCTACATCGGCGCCGAGAGCACCCTCACCATGTTCGGCAAGGTGCCGAACAGCGGCCTCAAGTCCCTGCAGCAGCAGGCCGAGAACAGTCGCAAGGACGAGGGCGTCACGCAGTGCCCGGTGCGCTACAACGACAAGGGCGAGAAGGCCGACGACCAGCTGAGTCAGAAGCAGTGTGCTGACCTCCTGCGCGAAGGCGCAATGTGGAACCTGATCACCGAGAACCCGGACAGCCTGGGCCTCGACATGGTCGGTCAGTTCCGCGTCCGCGACAACAGCACCTGGGCCAGCGTCTGCACCGGTGAGGGCAAGGACACCTCCTGCTCCCTCGTGGCGCAGAACCGCAAGCTCGACGCGTCGTACCTGTTCAACCAGACCGACACCTCCAAGCCGTGGAACGTTCTCCAGACGCTCGGGGAAGTCGGTATGCGCATGCTCGGCTACTCCTACGTCTCGGGACCCGGCACCGGCTCCGGTCTGGACTTCGCGATGGCGCAGGCCGTCGTCAGGCAGCAATACCAGAACGGGATCACCAACCCCGAGACGATCTTCGCGCTCGACGCCCGTGCCCTGCAGCTGCCGCAGACCCTCAAGCAAGCCACCCAGGCCCTCTACGGCCCGGCCGCCTGACCCAAACCCCTGACAACGTCGGAGCGGAGGTAACGTAACAATCACCGATATGTAGCGGCGATGCCACCAGATGAGACTCAACAAGTGATGCTTCGGCATTCTCTCATCTGGTGGCACGCTCTACACACCTGCCACACGGCGTTTCAAAAGCAAAAGAAAGCCCACTTCTATCTAAAAGCTAGCTTTCCCAGTATTTTGAAAAATATGCTACAATCTGTAGCAATTAGGAGATATACGTATGGCAGAACTACAGCCATTAGGGTTTGAACCCATCGAAAGAGTTACAGAGGAGCGTGCAGAGCCCGCCCTAGAACGAATGCTAACCGGACAGCTGCCGGCATTTATAGTACATCACACCACCTATGATCGTAATTGGCTGCCCACCTATCGCCAGACACTAACCAAGCATGGTTTTGAGGAGCAAGGCATGCAGCATCGCCACTTCGGTGTCGGAAGTAGCACGACTGACCTTGGGTGGCACAATGATGGGGAGCCCACGCCAAACATGCCAGTGCATGTCGTCCACGATCACATAACCGCAGCCGGACACTCCCTCGTCAAGCTGGCAATTCCCAAGCCCAACAGAGACTTATCTTTTGAAGAAAAGATCGCCGTTGCAGAAAACCTCAAAAATGGTGATCTGATTGATCCGGAGGTATACGAATCAACCGGCCTTATTGCAAGGCTGCAACCAGGCAACAGACTTTTCTTTGTAGCCCGCGGTTTTCAACCGTTGATGCACTCCTTTGTGACCCTGGAAGGTCCACGAGACATTAACGTACGTGTTCTCCGAAAAGGCTACTAGGTTAAACTAGAACAGCTTTGATGCGACGAATACCAGCGCTTGAGGCTTCTTCTTTTTTGATCTTAAATCGTTTGCCATCTTCGGCAAGTTGACCAGTGTGATCAACGTGCGGGCCACCGCAAATCTCGAAGCTAAAGCGATCGTCGCCCTCACCCATCTGATAAATCTTCACAATATCGCCATAGCGATCACCAAAAGCGCCCAATGCGCCCAATGCCAATGCTTCTTTAGTTGGATATTCCTTCCAGAAAATTGGCAGGTCTTTATCGATCTGTTCGTTGACCATATCCTCAACCTGCTTGATCTGTTCAGGGGTCATTTTTTCGTCGTGCGAAAAGTCAAAGCGGAGACGCTCTTCGGTAATGTTTGAGCCGCGCTGGATGACGTGATCACCCAAGACATGGCGAAGCGACTGGTACATCAAGTGTGTTGCGGTGTGGTATTTCTTGTGAATAAGTTGCTGGCCGCCCAAACCGCCCTTGAAAGTACCTTTTGCAGCACCTTGCGAGCGAGCCTTTTGTTCGGCCATTTTGGCGTCAAATACTGCCTTCCAGTCATCGGCCAAAACTGCACCATCGTGCATGGCGATAACTTCTTCAGAAAGCTCTGCCGGGTAGCCATAGGTGTCGTACAGGGTAAACACGAAGTCGCCAGGAACAGTCACGTCTTTGCCTGCTTCAGTCTGATTACGACTAACGTACTTGTTGAGCTCGGCAAGGCCCTTGCGGAGTGTTTGGCGGAAAACCTTTTCTTCTTTAACGAGCACTGCAATAACTGTCTCACGCTTGGCGGCAACCTCCGGGAAGTCTTCGTGATACAAATCTGCAATAACTGGCACGATTTCTTCGAGGAAGTTCTGCTCAATACCAAGGTTAAATGATCTCATGATGGCACGACGAACCAGCCGACGCATAACGTAGCCCTGCGTCTTATTGCTTGGCACGATACCATCGACAGCCAGGAAAGCTGCGCCGCGAAGATGGTCAGCAATGATACGCATTGCGTTGGTGTTGCTGTCGTATTTTTTGCCAGAAAGTTCTTCGAGCTTTTGGATAATCGGCCATAGCAAGCTGCTGGCACGGAAGGTATCAGGCTCATCGTTGAGTGCCATAGCTATACGCTCCAAACCCGAGCCATGGTCGATATTTGGCTTTTCGAGTGGCACAAACTTGCCTTCAGATTCTTTGCGATATGCCATAAAGACGTTGTTGCCGAGCTCCACAAAACGACCGCAATCACAGTTGGGGTGGCAGAATTCGCCGTATTCCGTATTGTGTTCGACCTGAGGAAAGAGATAAAACATTTCGCTGTCAGGGCCACATGGATCACCAATCGGCGTCTTTTCCGGGCCGCCGTTACGGCTCCACCAGTTTTTACTGCCGTCGTAGTAAAAGATACGCTCACCCTCTTTCATGCCACGCTTGTAGCCATCTTGTTCGGAGCCTACGTCAGCGGTGGCAGTACTAAGCCCCTTAGCTTCGAACAACTTTTGCCACATTTCGGCAGCTTCGGTGTCTTTGGGGATGTTATACTCGGGCGCACCAATAAAGCAGGTGATGTACAAGCGTGATGGGTCAAGGCCAACAACATCAGTTAGGAATTCAAACATCCATGGCACTTGTTCGGCCTTAAAGTAGTCGCCAAAGCTCCAGTTGCCCAGCATCTCAAAAAATGTAGTGTGGCGGTTATCGCCGATTTCTTCAATATCTTGTGCGCGCAAACAAGTCTGACTGTCCACAATTCGGGTGCCTGCCGGATGTTCTTCTCCCAGCAGATACGGGATGATCGGCTGCATGCCTGAACCAGTAAAGAGAGTTGTTGGATCGTTTTGAGGCACTAAAAGTGCGCGTGGAATTACCGCGTGACCACGTTGGTTAAAGAAATCGAGATAAGCAGTGCGGATTTGTTGTGCATTCATGCAAACAGTATAACAGAGGTCAACTAAATATTAAACCGCCTAAACAGATCGGTAGTTTTGACAAATGCGCAAGTCTATCCTTAAACTAGGGAGTCCGTATCTTTGTGTCACAGAAGTTTCTCTACAGCCCGCTTCATTACACGCCCCATACCCGAGGAAAACCCATGCCCCGATGGTCCAACCCGGATGCTGGCGATGATGATCAAGACAAGGTCAACTCCGAACAAGAACCAAAAATAACACACGACCCCCTGCTTTCCACCTTTATGTGGTGGCTTGTTGTTCTTCCGCTCGGCATAGCGACTGCTGTTGTATTAGCGATTCGCTACCACCTCTTTCCGTAACACAACTAAACCATAACGGACATCGCGTGCAGAGTTTCTGGTAATTGCGTTGAGTAATTGAGTAGATAGGCGCCACTGGCCCATACATATCCTCAATCTTTCACTCCGCCCTTACACTCTGCACGCTTCTCCAGGCATAATCATAAGCAGTATACACATACTATGTGTTGACAATTCCAAAGTGCTAGCGCTAAACTAAAGTGTCCGCACATCCGTGTTATAACGTACTTTCGTAGATTACACACAACTCGCCGTCTCCTCTCTCTGTTTTCCGTCCCCCACACCCCACCTCTTTGAGGAGCTCCCCATGGCTTTCGCCGTTGAATCGCTGCCCTATGGCCCCGGTATCTTCGTGATTCTCATCACCCTGATTTCTATGGCCTATCGAACGCTGGTTGTTGCGCCTGCGCGCTTCGTCAGTGCACTGTGGTGCGCCGTCAACTGGGAAGCCGTTCGAGGCTTCTGCTTCGCCGTGGGAATCGTCCTCTTGAACGTGGGCGTTGTTGTGCTCCTTGTAATCACCGATACGTCGTATTCACCCGGATAGAAAGATGGTTAGCCAAAGACCACTTGTGTGCGGATTGTCGTGCAGCGTTTCAGGCGTAAGGTTGAGTAATGGCGGCTCTGATAATTCATCGAATTATCGCCCCTTTTTATACACTCCCTTTCCGCGCCTGCACGACTTTCCCTAGCCTCATTAAACGTTGCCACTTTGACAGCGTTCTATTTTCTTGTTATAAAAAAATGAGTTCGTAAGAGCTTGAACTTTATTGGAGGTGAGTTTTTCTCCCCGGTTCCATCCGTCCGCACTACCGATTCTCTCATCTAGTATGACCATCGCAAGACCGCTTTACAAGCACGAGGGGGAACCATGATCGGAAACCTGGGTACCACGACCGGAACCTTCGAGCTGCTCATGCAGAGCATGCTGGCCGCTGTCATCTTCGGCCCGCTGCTGATGCTGGTCTCGATCGCTCTGATGGGCTACGACAAGAAGCTGCGCCACCTGCCGGCTCTCAGCGTCCAGTTCGTCGGGCACTCCGCGTCAAAGATCATCCCGAGTTCCTGGTTCACCGAGGGCGCCGCCCCGTCCATGTCCTCCGACACCGACGAGCACGACGACCTCTTCGTCATCCACCGCGGCATCGACGAATCCCATGCCACCCGCACGCCCGTCAGCCACCGCAGGCCACGGTCTACCGGCGCCCACAGGAGGTCGCGCCTCAGCGGACTGCACACCGCAGCTCGCACCGCCGCCTGACCCGACAACTCACCCAACCGACTCGACACGAACTGGCCTCACGGTCGCGCACACCGTCACCGACGGTCCCTGCGCACCGTGAGGTGTCGTGCGAACAGTCACTGTCCGTGAAGATAGCAGGATTGTAACTCCGTTACTCTAACCTCTTTTCCTGATACATTGTTCGCACGCCCACCCCACGCATAATAAAAAATCACCTCGTTTTGTTGAGGTGATTTTTCGCTTTTATCGGATCTTGATGCCGCGATCAGCGTACTGTTGTTTTTTCTTTAAGAGTTCAGCAAGTTCATCTTGCTCTGAAGGCGATAGCTTAGCAATCTTAGCGTCATTACGCTGATTCTTCTTGACGAGCATTGCGCGATCGGCAATGTCGGTAGCTTCCTTAGCGGTCATTCCTGGCTTACAAATTGCGTGGCCAATGCTAGCGCCAAAGGGCAGATCAAGGTCAGCAGCAACTTTTTCGATGCCATTAACGAGACGACTTTCGATGGCTTCTATCTGTTGTTCGGGCGTAAGGTTCATAACGCGGCGGCCTTCTGGTGAATCGTCAGACCGTTCCTGGTCTTCGGGGTGCAGAACAACGAGCGTCAGGAACTCATCACCGCCTTTACGGCCTGCCAAGCAAGGAGCAGGAGTGTCAGCGTCAGGGTCAAAGCGACCGAGCATATCAGGCTGTGAGTTTCGCGGATTAACACGGACGTTGTTACGGAGATACTGGCCAACAGCCTGCAGAGCCTCATCACCTGCCTCATGGCCACGAGTATCGTTAATATGCTTAAAGCCATCAAGGTCAGTAAACAAAATTGCCGCTATATCACCCGGCTGCATAGCATTGAGCTGCCGGTCAAGCTGTTCTTTCCAGCTCCGCATATTGCGCAAACCGGTCAGTTTATCGAAGTTGGCTTCATCTTCTCGCTGCGCTGCCTCTTCAATTGTACCCATCCAGCTATCACGAGCTTCAGATGAGGCACGAACGATGTCGAGCTGCATACAAACTACCGATTCTGGTGCTTGGATCGCTAAATTAGCAACGTCACGAGCAACTTCTCGTTCACGAGCATCTCGAAATTCTTCCTCGGTAATGTCGCTATCGGGGTTGTATTCAAATGCAAATGGTGAGTGTAAGTGGCTAAATTCAGTCATACTAATCAAAAAAAATAATAGCCCACGACAGGGCTACCGCTTTACCTTGTTTACGTAAGCAGTATAAACCTACACATCATATGTGTCAATCCTAGTTTTTTATACAACGATGCCTCCACCAACAACACGTTCACCCTCGTAAATGACAGCAGATTGGCCCGGCGTAATAGCCCGGACTTCTTCGGAAAGCTCAATTGTTATGTGATCTTCATCCTGAAATGTCAAATTTTTGATCTCTACCAGTGGTGCACGATAGCGCGTACGCACTGAGTAGCGCCCGCCTGGCCGTGGAGCTTCAGTAATCCAGTGCAAACCAGTGAGCTGCAAACTTTGTTTCCATAGACGATCATCTTGAAGATTGGTCGTAACGTACACTTCATTTTTATCCATGTCTTTGCCCACGACATAGTATGGCAAACCACCGCCAACGTTCAGGCCGTGACGCTGTCCGATCGTATAAAACAACGCGCCATCGTGTTCGCCAATATCATGCCCAAACTGGTCAAGAATACGGCCAGGCTCAGTCGTCACAAACTGTTGTAGAAATTCCTTGATACCCACTTTACCAACAAAGCAGATGCCCTGACTGTCTTTCTTTTCGGCGGTCGCCAAGCCAAGCTCCTTAGCCATTTCACGAATTTTCGGCTTCTCGAAATCACCAATTGGCATCAGCGACTTGCTCAGTGCATCTGTTGTCACCCGGTACAAAAAGTAGCTCTGGTCTTTGTTGGTATCAACACCCGTTAAAAGCTGCCCATCCTTGCTGCGAGCATAGTGCCCCGTGGCTATCAGGTCAGCCCCGTCAGCAAGTGCTGCATTCAAGAACAGCTTAAACTTTACTTCCTGGTTGCACATAATGTCAGGGTTAGGTGTCAAACCGGCCTTATAGCCTTCGAGCATATAATCAACGACTTTGTCGCGATACTCTTTCTCAAAGTCGTACATCTTGAATGGGATACCCAATTGCACGGCTACACGCTTGGCGTCCTGATAATCTTCCTTCCAAGGGCAATCAAAGCCAGGTAGGTCCTGACTCCAGTTTTTCATGTAAACACCAGTCACATCGTAGCCCTGCTTTATCAACAACGCTGCGGTTACCGAGCTATCGACGCCGCCGCTCATACCAACAAATACTTTCTTAGCCATATATTCTTTATTTTAGCAAATTATACGGTGGTGCGCCACTGCTAGTACTCAGTATTTTCAAAGTGTTTACGAAGCGATGAAAGTTCATATTTACGGCCCAGCCAGAATGCAACCAAAATAAGCGGCAACAACATAGCCGCCGGTGCCCAGATAACCTTTGTAACAGTAAGGATGGATTGCTTGTTGTCTGTTGAACTCGTTGAAGATGTAATTGCACCGTTTGCCACACCAACCACCTGCAAATACGCTGTCAGGCCGTTTTTGTCGGTTGCCTTGATCGTAATATTGTAGACGCCAGCCGAATCATATACATGGCTAATATTAAACGAGCCGGCGAATGACTGGCTGAGCAAGTCAGTAGGCTTTCCGTCGCCCCAGTCAACACTGATAGCGTACGGGCCGGTACCACCCACTATAATAATTGGCCATAATAGTGTCTCGCCAGGATTTGCACCGCGGCGGGCATAGTCACTCGTCAGATACATCAGCGTAGATCCAACGCTATTAAATTGCTGGTCATTAAAGGTAATTCGCACGATATTCGAATCAGGGCTGGCCTGGTCAAGCGCGTCGTATTGACGAGCCAACAGATCGTTTTGGCCACTAAAGAGATCGATTTTGATACTGTAACTACCGTTTGCGCAAACTACGGAGCCCATAAAGACATTGTTGCTAAATACCTTTACCAAAAGTCCAGTGGTACATAAGCCAGATACGGTCACGGGTGTTGCGGTAAATGTCTGGCCATTTGTCGGCGAAGTAATAGTTGGCCCTGTTTTGGGTGGCGCACTACCAATCTGACCGGTTAAACCGGTCGAACCACTTTGTGGGTTATCGACCGCCAGGACTTTGGACGATGCAGAAAAAAGCATCACCGCACTGAGCACGACAGCAAAGCTGGCGATGGTAAAGCTCAGATAACGAGTGATGCTTTTCATGAGGTTGTGGCTGTGGAAGGATTATTTCTTCTTCTTGGTGCCAGTAGCTTTCTGTACAACGCGGTTGTTGTAGCTCTTAATCATGCGCGGCAGGACAAAGATCGCAAACAGGATGAGCAAAACTACGATGCCCGTGATGATTAAGATAGATACAGGCACAATATAGAACGTTGAAGATGCTGTGATCAGCTGGCCCTTCGTACCATAACCAAGGTTAGCTTCAAGGGTGTATTTTCCAAAAGATCCGAGCTTATCAAGACCAAATTCAAAACGGCGGATACTGTCAGGCAACACATTGCCGCGCGGCTGGGTGTCGTTAATTTCATAGCTACCCATAACCTTGCCTGACTTCTTCACGATCACCTTACCGAATGGCTGAACCTGGACGTTACCGGTGTTCTCAATACGAACGACACCCGTAAGGTCTTTGCCACTCGTAAAGAAACTTCCTGCTTTGTTGTCTTTGCGCACGTCCAATGATGCAATGTTGGCGGTTTCACGGAGGTCACCAGGTACGCGAACGAGCACCAGTGACCCTACGCTTGCCGAAAGACTCAACGTCTTACCGCTGTCAGAGTCAGCAGGCGTAAAACGCACGGCGCCAAAGTAACCACCAGCATCAGCATTAGCTGGAATGGTAATTGTCACCTTAACGTTGTGCTGCTCGTTTGGCTTTACTGTAAATGTTTCGAGTGGTGAAACATACTGTTTAAAGCTACGGATTGGTGCCGATTTATTTTCGTCCAAAATAATGCTTGGCGAGCCTGATTCGTCTTTGTTAGCGACAAAGTCGTTAACAATTGGCTTGATTTTGACATCGGCATTCGACAAGTTCTGTACATAAATGTCAATGGTCTGGCTGGCGCCTGGTTTGATTTCGAGGTCATTGCGAACCGGAGAAACTCGGAGTGCATTACCAGTACCGGTGGCAGTCGTGGCTGGTGTTGTTGCCGCAAAGGCTGTTACTGAAGAGCTAGCTACGATGGCAATCGCACCGAATACGAGCCCCATAGATGCAAATAATTTGCGTCGTATCATACATATCCCTTTTTTAAATCTTCTTACGCTTAATGGTAGCATAAAGCGCTAGAAGTTTGCTATGCAAACGTAGGTTAGCGTTGTAGAATACACACCCGGTGATTGGTCTTTACTCACGTTAACAACATAACTAATCGTGTACTTTCTGTAATCCTGCGCAGCAGTAGCTGTCGCGATTTTGTCATTATTCACAAATCGGAAACGGTTTGTCTGGTTATACTGTGGCATTACCGTAGCAGTGCCCGGGCCAGTAACATCTTGTCCGATATCTGGTGAAGTATTAGATCGTAAGTTAAGTCCAAACTGACTCGTACCGACTTTCGATGTTTCGGTTAGCATTGCCGGAATTATGTTGTTACCAGAGGTCATAGTTGTACCATTTACGAAAATATTGTAGCCGCTACCAGCATTCGTGGCAGCCACGATCTGAGACTGTCCAACACTGCTGGTTGCCGAGCTAAACTGTCCAAAGTCAATAAGATCACCCGCTGCACTACTACAGTCAAAATTGGTTATGCCGACACCATTACAAAATGTCAGATAAGGTGGCACTTCGGCGCTCACATCAAAGCCCTTATTAATCGAGAATGCCATAGCGCCATAATCGATAGATGACCCGGTGGCATCATTGGTGCCATACGTAATAACACGCAAATAGTACGAGTCTTCGTTTGTAGGATTAACAATATTGCTAAAATCAAAACTTGCCGGACCATTGATAGTACCAGATGGGGATTGCGTCAGAATAATATTGTTCACATCTGATGATGCCGACTTTATATAGCCACTCGTTCCGCCCTGGCTGGTGACTGTTGCATTCAGTGCATCAAAGCCGAATGGCGCAACACACGGATCAACCTCGAGCGCAGAGTTACCGCAAAACTGAAAACGGATTGATCCGACTGACCCAGGCGTACCAACCGAAAAACTTACCGAGTAGGTCACGTTGTGCTCACCAGGCTTGGCGCTACTGACCATTAGACTACGGTTCGTTATCTGGGCACCGTATGCTTTTTGAGCATGAAAAGGTCCCGCCCCCAAAAGGAGCGAGACCATGCTAAAGACAATGATCACCCTATGTGCGCGTGCTTTGAGCAACACTGTTATGCTCTGCGCCATAGAACACGTGCCTTTAGAATTTACCTGTGGCAATCAGCTGTTCTGCGGCCGTATAAATACCAGCAGGCGTGGTGTTAGAGGCAGTAGCACCAAAGGTAACAGTAGTAACTGAGCTGTTTACCGGTGCCGCCAGTGTCGCAATAAGATCACCGTAGGTGCCAGTTACGTTAGCAGTAACCAAGTTGAAGGTACCGCTCGCACCGCTGTTTCCGTTACCGTTATATGCAGCGGCAGCTGACATACCCGAGCCAAGGCCTCCCGAGGTAACAGCCAAGCCAAAGTTCGCTGTTCCGGCAGTAATGGTGCCCGGGGTACCGGCATTGTTGACGGCAGCAATTGAGTTAGAGCCACTCTTGAGCGTGTCACCCTTCCAGCGCACATCAGCGCCAGTCTGGGCATTTGTCGAGATACTAAATTTAGCCGTACCCGTATCAACGGTTGTGGCGTCCAAGATTGAGTTCGTACCGTGACCAAGCGTTAAGCTAGGGTCATCACCACACGCAGTCTTGTAGACACAGAAAGCTAAGCTTTCCATCACACGAGCAGTAACGTTAATGACCTTACCAGTGCTCATAGCCACTCCACCGTAGTCAGTAAAGTTGCCTTCAGAACCAGGCGCATAGGTAGCTGCGCTGTCGGCACCAGATGAGTTAATGTAGGTCAAAATACGAGCGTAAAAACTGTGGTTATCAGTTGTTGGGTTTGTAGCTGTCGTTAAGGTAATAGTAACTGGTGTTGACGCAGGAACTGAAGTACCTGCTGAGTTGGTTAATGTTAGCGTACGGCTTGTGTTAGCAGCCGCTGCCGTCCAAGTACCCGAGATAGAGGTAGTAGCGGTTGGCGTACCCACAGAAAATCCTGTAGGTGCCGTACAGGTAGAGTCACCAATGATTGGCGTATTGTCACAAAAATCTATCACGATACTCTTCAATGTGGCGGTCGTTGCCGGAGTAAAAGTCATAAGATACGTGGTGTTTGTTGCACCAGCGTTTGAGCTGCTCATCTGAATACTGCGTGTTGTTACCTGGGCAGCGCTGGCATTTCCTCGAAACCCCGGGACCAAGGCAGCAACCGCAAGAGAAAGAGCGGCCAGTCCGTATGCAGCTCGCAGAAAGCCACGTTTTTTCATTTTCATCAGTTTTCTCCTGATAGATTATTTAGTTTTTTAATTTTAATCAGAACCTATGGCAAAACTTTACCATGCTTATGCTTCTGCTGCAACTGAACCGTACCTTACTTATCCACAGTTTAATAGGTCGAGGTTGCGACCATTTCGTGGTGCAGTTGGTACTCACCAGCAGCGGTTACATTGGAAATGTTAAAGAGGTATGAAACGGTATAGTCAGTCTCACCAGTGCTACGAGAAGACTGTGCGATAGTGTCGCCTTTTATATACTTAAAAAGGTTGGCCGTGTTGTAACCGCTCGCGACCGTTCCATAGCTAAACGTACCGTCTGGCACCTGGATAGGTGCTGCACCAAAGTTGGTAGGGCTGGTATTGGCGACTAGATTAATACCGAACTGCTCAGTCCCCGGGCTTGATGCCGTAGGTGAGCTCAGCGGATGGAGCATAGGCTTGTTCGGAAGCGTGTTCGTCGGCGGATCAGAAACTGTTTGTACGACGTAGCCGCCCGCTAGATAGGTCTTGACGGCGAACGTTCCAGTTGCCGTTGCCGCATTACCGATCGACAAGACTCCGAGATCAGTCGTGCCACCCGTCACACTAAAGGCAAGGTATGGCGTACGATCTGTATTAAAGCCTGCTTGCGCACTAAAAGCGTTGCTTGCAGCATTGCCCACTGCAGTCTCACCAGCGCTCTGTTTTGAACAATACGACGTTGAGCAGGCATTCAACTCGCCACCAGTGCCAAAGTAGACTTCGTTCACTGAGTAATTTGTAGATGACGACTGCTGTGCGCTTACCATAGGACAAAGTGCCACAATAAATACAGCAACTAAGCCAGGCAACCTTCCAAGTCGTCTTTTCATGCCTCTATTGTGCGATACAACGCCCACAAATACAATCCGTTTACGCTTTTTGGCGGTTTTATGTATTATAAACATAAGACAATATTATGGATCCATCAGCATTACAATCAGATCCCGATAATGACGTGCACTCGCTCGAGGGCAATGATACTGTTGTAGAGCCAAATGCCGCACGACCAACACAGCCGCCGCAAGGTGGCGTCACGCCTGCGCCAATATCACCCCTCAACAGCGACCAACCGGTTGCACCACTATCGCCACCGACGGGTCAGAAGAAACCAAACATCTTTAAGCGCCTCTGGGGAAAGCTTAACATCTACCTATTACTATTTATTTTGGTTGTACTAGTAGCATCAGCCGTCGTTATTGTCATGACCGTAAAAGGTCGCCACGACGCCACTACCGCCACGAATACTATTAATTCGCAGGGGCTGAACGAAGAAACGCTTAAAAAACTCGCCAGCAGCGAGACAACCATCGGTAGCTCCTCGCAAATTCTTAACATCGAGTCAAACGCCATCTTTTCGGGCTCAATCCTGGTCAAAAAAGATCTTGAGGTGGCCGGTAGCATTAAAGTGAATGGCGCGCTTGCCTTGCCGGGTATTACCGTGTCTGGCACCAGTTCGTTCAATCAGATTCAGGCCAGCACCCTTAGCCTATCCGGTGCGGCAACAGTTAACGGTACGCTAACCGCCCGCAATGGCCTGAGCGTTAACGGCAATGGTAACTTTACCGGAAGCGTTTCTGCAACGCAGCTAACAACCGGTTCGTTACAATTAAACGGTGATCTTATTCTGACACACCACATTACCGGCGGCGGCGCTATCCCGGGTCTCAGCCAGGGTATTGCGCTCGGTTCTGGCGGCACGGCCTCCGTAAGTGGCTCTGACACCTCCGGATCAATTGCAATCAACACCGGTAATTCACCGGGTGCAGGTTGCTTCGCCACCATTAACTTTACCCGTGCTTACAACGGAACCCCACACGTTGTTGTAACACCGATTGGTGCCGCAGCAGCTTCACTTGATTTTTATGTCAACCGTTCAACCAGCAGTTTTAGCGTCTGCACCACCAGCCCGGCAGCGGGCGGTCAATCATTTGGCTTCGATTACATCATAATGAACTAACCACGTTCTTATTCTCTTCCTCGTATTAAATATCGAGGAAGACAGTTACGCGGTCAGCTTTGACATGCATCAGGCCGCCAGAAATACGGATCTTTTGCTCTTCGGTGCCACGGGCCGGTCGAATAACCAGCTCGCATACGCCAAGCAGTGTCAAAAAGTTGTGGTGATGGGGCAGAATATCAAAGGGGCCAGTTTTGTTACTGCCCGAAATGCTGTATCCAGCCTCGTCAAAATAAACTTTAAACGGCGAATAAACCTTGATGTGCATCGTAGGTGGTGCATTGGGATCTGGTTTTTGATCAGAGGCATCAGAAGGCTCGGCAACAACCTCACCAGTCGATGCATCAGTTCGACTCATACGATAATTTCCTCAATACCTTTCAGCATTTGTTCGCGGTTAACAAACTCACCCTTCTTGCCATTCATGTCTTCCATCACAAACATATCCTGCGAGAAGTAATTGATGAGCTTTTTAGCCTTTGCATAATCAGATCGGTCAACTGGCGATAGCTCATTCTCACCAATAATTGCAATGATCGACTTCAGCGACTCATATTTCTGCAGCAGCGCTTGAACCTGAACACTCAACAAATAGTGTCGGTCACCAACAATTTCCGGCGTCAACAACGACGAAGTGGTATGGAGTAAGTCTACCGCAGGGCGAATGCCCTGCTCGGCCACGGCTCGGCTCAGTACAATCACCGAGTCAAGCTCATGCTGAATCATTTGCACAGCCGGATCGCTCATGTCGTCGGCAGGTACATAAATGGTCTGTACAGCCGTAATAGAGCCGCTGTCAGTCGAGCTCAGCCGATCCTGCAGCATTTTTACGTCGGAGAAGATAGTTGGCTCGTAGCCACCTTCTGATGGCACCTGGCCGAGCATGGTTGCAACCTCGTTGCGGGCCTGCACATAGCGGTACATGTTATCGGCAAAGAACAGAATATTCTTTTTTTGGTCGTCACGGAAGTATTCGGCTAACGTCACAGCACTCAACGCAATCAGCGCACGGCGGACCGGGTTTTCGTTCATTTGGCCAAAGAACATACAGGTGTTCTTGAGGAGGTCGCGCTCTTTGAGTGTTTCGTACAATTCATGCCCTTCACGAATACGCTCGCCAATACCCGTAAAGAAGCTAAGACCCGAACCGCTCTGCGCAACATTGTGGATCAACTCCATTGTCAGCACAGTCTTACCCACACCGGCACCACCGACAATACCAATCTTACGGCCCTTTACAAACGGTGCAAAGAAGTCGATAACCTTGATGCCGGTTTCTAGGATTTCCGGTGCCGCTGCCGTAAAGTTGCTACCGCGAGCCGGTGTCTGGAAAATTGTACGGTGCACCATATCGTCGTCCTTCACCGGTGGCTGGCCATCGAGTGGTTGTCCCAGCGCGTCTACCACGCGACCGATCATCTTATCACCAACCGGAATCTCAATACTCTTTTGCGTGCGCTTAACGTGCATACCTTTTTGAATCGAGAGATCAGATTGGATATTCAAACAAAGCGCCTCGCCACCAGGCTGTAAGCTATCGACCAACAATGGTGTTTGCGTTTCATCAACAACAATAATTTCGTGAACGTCTGGCAGCACGTCGTCAAAGACAACTGTCACCAACAAGTCTTTTACTGATCGTATTATTCCCTGGTTCATACTGCTCTTGTTGTCCTTAGTCCGTTGATAATTTCTTTCAGTCGCTCATCCTGGATACGGCGTTTTGTTCGATTGTAATCTGCAGTCAAATCGCCAAACCATTCATCTGCCTTATCGTTAGCCATACTCATCGCTCGGAAACGACTGGCATACTGTGCCAGTTTGGAGTCCAGAATAACCTGACTCAATGCGATCTCCATCATAGAGCGTTCTAGGTGAGCCATAACGTCAAATGAAGATGGCTCAAAGATATAATTGCGTTCGCTAATAACTTCGTCAGCCTTTCCGGCGTGTTTTCCTTTTTCCTGCACTGCGCGGTTGAGCTCGATACGCTTAATGTCCTGCACCATCAACGATACGTATGTCTGGTAGAAAACTACGGTGCTCTTGTAGCGGCGAACTTCTTTAATAAGTGGCTGCACATTAATATTCCGATCACGTGACGGCAATGTAAAATACTTCTTAAAACTAACACCCTGTTGAATCAGCTGTAGTGCTCCGTGGTGTCCGATCACAATAATATCCTGCTTTTCGGGATCAAATTGCGTTAGCATCCATTTAATCAATTTTTGGTCGATATCACCACTAAAGCCACCTTCGGCTGTCACTACAATATATAGCTGTTTGTCGAGCGCCTCTTCGGACTGTGTGCGACCAAAGCGGAACAGGTTGTCAATTCGAACCTGGCTGTACATCTGCCAGAGTTCGTCAAAGAAAGCCTGCGATTGCAGCACCTGATTTTTGGTTTGGGAAATACGCATACTAGCTAGACCTTCAAAGACACTCGTCAAGTTAACAATGGTACTCATTGCCCGACGCTGTGCGCCAACCTCTTGAAGCCGGCTCATTTCTTAACCTCAACCAATGACTTGAGCTTGAGAGCATCACGAGTTGGCTCAAAATCCTTGTCTTCTTTGTACTGTGCTGCAGCCTCGACAACGTTCTTCTTGAGCGCCTCAATACTAATGGCTTCGCCCTCTTGAATATTCAGTAAGATATCGAGCATCAGCGTCTGTGCGCGGGTAGTGTATCGCTCACCCGGAAGCTGGTTCATCATCTTGTATAGCAAATCGCCCCGAGCGAGATCCTGTTTGGCACTAACTGCCAGTTCAGATCCAAAGTGTGCAAATTCTTGTGCCTGAGCATAGGTAGTCAAAGCCTTGAACATCTGCCCACCGAGCAATTTTTGGCGCATATCCTGGCCACGGCCACCGACACGAGACACACTCAAGCCCACACTGATGGCCGGACGCATGGTGTCACGGAATATGTCCATGTCCAAAATCCACTGTCCATCAGTAATAGACATGATGTTCGTTGGCAGAAAGGCCGTGATATCACCACTTGCCGCAAATACCAAGGGGATCGCTGTCAATGTTTTGTGATTACGATTCAGCTTGCCGGCTCGTTCCAGGAGAGATGAGTGTACATAGAACATATCACCAGGATATGAATCGCGACCCGGGCTCATACCCGATAGCAGGGCAATCTCGCGATAGGTATGCGCATGCGCCGTAAGATCATCATAAATGACCATGACATCCTGATTTGCTTGCTGCCACAAATATTCACCCATCGAACAGGCAACATACGGCGCCAGATAACTCATGATTAATGAGTCCGCCATGGTCGAAACAATAACAATCGCCGACTTGAGCGCATCATTCGCCTGCAGACGGGACAACAGTTGGTCAACATCACTCCGTCGCTTGGCGATCAGGACGTACACCACGATGATATCCGTGTCTTTTTGGTTCAGGGCAATCTGCGTAGCCATTGTCGTCTTTCCGGACTTGCCGTCACCCAGCAAAGCCATACGCTGACCGCGCATTAGTGGAAAGAGCGTATCAACAGTCGTTACGCCGGTCTCCAGCTGCGTATCAAGTGCTTCTCGCTCATAAAGGAGCGGCGCCGGATTGAAAACCGGCCACACAGCATCAGCCGCGATAGGACCCTTGCCATCAAGCGGCTCTCCAGTCACCGAAACAACGCGCCCAATAAAGTCCTTACCCACTTTTGTGACAAGCTTTTCGTGCTGCACCACAGCCACCATACCAACGCGCACTGTTTGAATGCCCAAGTGCAATACGACCACATGATCTTCATAGATGTGGTGCACATAGCCCTTGCTGCCGTCTTCGAATAGCACTAAGGAGTGGAGGCTGACGGGCTGCATACCCTTAACGCGTACCAAAAAGCGATCAACAGCAATAACTTCACCAACCGGCTTACCGTTAGTTATTAACTGGTCAAAGTGACGATTGTCGCTCATGACGATTCTGCCTTTGCAGCTTTTGCTCGACCGTCAAGTGTCGTAATCAGCACTTCTTTTTGCGCCGCAAACTGATTGCGCAAACTAAGATCAAAAATGTGGTTCGTCGTGCGTACTACACAACCGGCTGCAATTGTCGGCTGCAAGCCAAGCTGCAGGAGTGCCAGCGGATGAATTTTTGCCCGCAACCAACCAACGATTTTGGCTGTAAATGCCGACGAAGGATCGGCGGCAAAGCTGATATGAATAGCCGGCGCTTTTTCGGCGCAATAGGCCAAAAACTCTAACAGTTCAGCCCGGTGAGCACCTTTGAGCAAGTCACGACTATTTTCGCTTGCCAGAGCGTCGAGCATACGACTAACACGAGGCATTTCGAACTTAGTTTCCCTTCGGATAGCCATGCCACGCAAGAATTCATCCAACGATTCAAGTTCGCGTCGAATGCGCCGAACCTCAACAATACCAAACACCAATGTTGGAAGCACCATCTTGGTTGGGTCAAGCGCCATTGGTAATATCCTCGATGATCGCTTTCTTGTTGGCCTCGAGTTCACCCAAAATGTATTCCAGCTGATCGTTCAGATCGATCTGGTTTCCAATTGCATCGAGTACGTAGTGGTTGATAACTTCGGCCATGTTTTCATCGAATAGCCTGATTCGACGCAGCTTTTCTTCGGAGATTTCTTTTTCGAGCTGGTCGCCCATGGCCTGACGCTGCTCATCAATAGCGGTTTTTGTCTTTTCAATCGATTCAACAGCCAGTTGCTTAGCATCACCAATAGCACTTTCGTAATTGGCGAATGCTTCTTTCAGCTCTTTGGTAATTTCCTGCTTCATGTAATCATTAAGCTGCGACGTTGTCAGGCGCAAGTCCTGCTGCAGGAACATGGCATTCTCGCCCAAAATCTTCTCAAAGTGCAAACGGCCACGGTTACGTAGCTCTTCACGGAACTCTTCGTTAAAGATATGGTCTACATCCTCTTCGGCCGCCTGCTGCGCAGACTCGCTCAAGGTTGGTCCATGTGAACTCTTCGAACCGCTACTCAGTTTTATGACAATATAAATAAAGGCACTGCCCGCTGCAAGAATGAAGCTAAGGATAAGGAGAAGCCACCAGATTGTCATTATTATTTTTCCACCCCTCGTTTCAACTGCTGGATCGCTTATTGCATAAGCGTTATATCTTCAGTAATAAATATACCGCAATCAGGCCAATTATGAAAATAATCAGGCCAATTAAAATGACCTGCAGTAGGTTACGAATAATAGACTTTTTGGCCAACGGATTACGGCCAATGGCTACCATACCGGTGCGCACACCAGAATACAAGATAATGCCTGCAATAATCACCGTCAGGAGCAGCACAACAACACTGGCATAGATACGCACAGCACCCACTGGCTTGTCGGTAACAACCTGGGCTGCAGCAGACAAGAATGTCGGTACTCCCGCCTGGGATTCGGCAGGTGGGTTGTAAGACGGATTGTGGGCAACGTTAATATTGACCGGAATTCGACCAATTGTCACTGTCGTGTCTCCTCCCGAGCCCTTGAGTGTTGCAGTGCTCTGGGCATCCGTTCGGCCATTGTAGCCCTCGACAGCCTTGCCTAAAATAGAGGCGCGACCACTGTCTGACTTCATACCAACACCGTCAAGTGACGAAACAGCGATAGCGTCGCCGGCCTTAATCTCACCATTCTGGTTGCTAACCAGCACATCGTACTGGCCATATGTTGCAACATAGGTTTGGTTCTTATTGGCGTTGTTAGAAAGTGCGACCGGTGCGTCAGTTGGGGCGACAACCACGCCGAGCATATCCTGCTCGGATGATTGGCTCAGCGCCTCGACCTTATTGGGGTCAGACGGCTTTAATTGGACTATTAAACCCTGCTGAAGCGTTGTATCCGTCAGATACCCCTGTGTCACGTCTTGGGCAATCGCCTTAGCGGCCACCACAACGAACAGGACCAGGCCCGTAACAATAAAGAAATACTCGAACAATCGCTTACGCTTAAACATTACCTCAAGTATACATGAATACAGGGGCAGAGGAATACTTGTTTGTACGATTTACAGCACTTGTTTTGCGAGCTCGTCAACAACCGCGTGAATCATCTGTTCAGTCGTCTGAAAACCAAAGGTAAATCGCAGGCTAGATTGAGCTTCGGCATCGCTCAATCCCATTGCTTTCAATACATGAGAAGGCTCTTCGTTACTTGCACTACAGGCGCTACCAGCAGCGCAGATAATTCCAGCCTCATCAAGCGCCATCAAAATGCGCTCATTGTCATGATCGGGCACGGTGATATGGATGTTATTAGGTAGTCGACGTGAGGTAGAGCCGTTAACGACTGCCTGCGGCACTTTTTCGGCCAGCAGCTTTATAAACAGTTTTTGGAACTGCTGCAAACGTTGCCCTTCTTCGTGTCGACGCTGTTGCACCATAGCAAGTGCAGCACTCAGCCCAATACTGCCCGCAACGTTTTCGGTGCCACTGCGCAGGCCGCGCTCTTGCCCACCGCCGAGCACCTGTGGCACGAGACGTACCTTGCTGCTAACAAATAATGCGCCAGATTGCTTTGGGCCGTAGATCTTGCCACCGTTCAGCGTCATAAAATCGACGCGTAATCGTGCCGCATGCAAATCCAAATAGGCAGCTGCCTGTGCTGCATCACTGTGCAAATAAATCGGCAATGTAATACCACGTGCACGACGATCTTTGCGAACGTCTTCGATCATCTGACCGATCTGACCAATTGGCTGTATCGTACCAACCTCGTTATTAGCATACATAACGCTCACCAATACCGTGGTATCGTCAATAAGCTGCGCAAGCTTTTCAAGGTCAACAACACCTTTGGTGGTGACTGGCGCTTCAACACAGTCGTATTCGTGTGCTGGGGCCAGGACCGACTCGTGTTCAATTGCGCTAACGATAACCTTTGCGTTTGGGTACTGGCGCATGAGCCCATGAATGACCAGATTGTTGGCTTCAGTTGAACCAGCAGTAAACGTGATTTCGTTGGGGCGTGCGCCAAACCAATATGCCACACGGGCACGGGCTGCCTCAAGATCTTTTTTGACACCTTGTGCTACCAAATAGGTGGCCGAAGGATTATAAAACTTCTCGGTAAAGTATGGCCGCATAGCCAAGAAGACCGATTCATCCATCGGTGTCGCAGCAGCATAATCAAGATATATGGATGTAGTCATGATTGTGTTTTGTAATACTCTGTGGTTTTCGAGGTGCCTCCGCGCGAGCTCCTTCTATTGGAAGCGTACTGCGGAAACTGTCACTAGCAGTTTACGGGACCAGCACCGAGAAAGCTATAG
>Ga0075365_10000136_pt1 | contig 22872 bp, 22 predicted proteins | sample EndMetdeltDD1765_FD_71387 | JGI IMG/M metagenome (GOLD analysis project Ga0075365, IMG submission 71387) | Populus endosphere microbial communities from Tennessee, USA - Endosphere MetaG P. deltoides DD176-5 | ecosystem: Host-associated > Plants > Roots > Endosphere | place: USA: Tennessee... | reverse complement strand
GCTCATGGCATTCCTCCTGCCATCAAAAAGCCAGATGTAAATAAAATTATATAATTATATTAAAATAAAGTCAATGTCAAAAGCAAAACACCCCGCCAACCGGGCCGGCAGGGTGTTTGCTGACGCACGGTGGCGAGGTTATGTGTTGGCGTGGGCCAGGCTCTGGACGAACAAGGCGACGCCCTCGGTGGACGTCGGCTGGTAAAGCTGCACTTCCTCGAGGTAGTACGGCTCGTTCTTCTGACGTACGATCGTCTGACGAGCGATCACGCCGAGGGTCAACCGGTCGACGCGATCGTGGCCGTGCTCGGTCAAGATCTTGCGGAGCGTCTGGCCGAGACTGTCGCCGTTGGCCTGACGCTTCACGAAGCTATCCGCTCGATCCACGCGCACGACAACACTGTAGTAGACCGTGTAGAACACTTCGGTCGAGCTGGACGGATTGCCGGCCGCATACACATCGATAGGCCGGCCCTCGTTGGTGTCCTTGAGGCTGATGAAGCTCGACGGCACGAGCCGCACATCGAGGACATGCCGCTCAATCCACTCGCGCCGCGTCATGTCGCGATGATCGCGACCACCCTTCATGCACTCAGGACCCAGAAGGTCGTCCAAACAGGGTCCCAACTCGGGATGCTCCTGAGTGAGCACATCGTAAGAAGTCAAATCCACGAGCTGCCTCCTAGCAGATCGTCCAGGCTGAACCCGGATGTGAATAAAATTATACAAGATATTTCAGTATTCATCAACACAAGTACTTGAATTTTTATAGTATTTATTATAAAATAGCCCTAACATAACGCCCCTGTTTTATTCGAGGGGCGTTATATTGTACCCGACATTCCGTCCCACTTGCACGTGGGACCAAAAGAGATAAGGAAAATCTGTGGCAACTGCTGCCGTCAGACCCGCATTGCCGGTGGAGCCACTTCAGTGGCGAAGCCTTGCACTGTGGATGCTCCCCTGGGCGATTCTGGCCATGGCCGTCTACAACCATAACGAGCCGACCTTCATCAGCTGGTACGCAACCGGCGCCTGGACGCCGCCTCTCGGCATCGCCCTCATTGGGCTGTGCGGGGGCGTCGTGGGCAACCGGCTCACCCGCGCCGAACTGGCCAAGCCCGACCCGGGCAAGATCAATGACCCGCTCGACGTCGTGGTGACCACACTCGGCAATTACTCCCTGATGGGGGCGCTCACGCGCGTCGCCGAATCGCTGGACAGCCTCCGGGCCAACTTCACCAACCTCGCCTCGTTCATCGTCATCGACGAAGGAAAGGCAGAGGCCGCCGAGGCCATCGAACGGTTGTGCATCCGACTCGGCATTACCCTGTTGGTCGTACCTCGTGACTGGCAGACGCCCAACGGCACCGAGTTCAAGGGACGCGCCGAGTGCTACGCGCTCGAAGAACGGCGCAGACTCCGCGGCGGCGTCACCCCCGACAACCACCACACCTACTGCCTCGACGACGACACGGCGGCCGACCCGAGCACGTCTCGATCGCTCGCCACGTTCATCAAGGAAAACCGCGGTGCGGAGGGCATCAAGGTGGCTCAGGGCATTCTCGTGTTCCGACGCGAGGACAGCAAGAGCTGGCTCATGTGGATGATCGACGCCATCCGCCCCGGTGACGACAAGGGCCGTTTCGCCTGGAGCACTGGTCGCGGTAAGCCGCGCAACGGCATGCACGGCGAGAACCGTCTGTTCCGCACTTCGGTGATGGAAAAGGTAGGTCTGGACGTGGGTCCCCGCGAACTCGTCGAGGACTCCCGCCTGGCCCTCAAGCTCTGCCGCAACAAGATCAAGACCGCCTGGATCACGGCACGCTGCTTCGGCTCGTCGCCGGAAACCGCAGCCGACTTCCTGAAGCAGCGCGTCCGGTGGGCCGAAGGCATGTTCAAGCTCGCCTTCTTCAGCCGCGAAGCAACGCTCAGGGACCGTGTGCTCCTGATGCACAACATGCTGATCTGGGGGCTGGGCGTCTTCCAGCCGGCCGTGGTCGTCTTCGCGGTGGCGTGGCTCATCAAGGAGCACAACATCGCACCCGTTTCACCCTGGGTCGCGGTGGTGTGGATCATCTCGGTCAGCTACACCTGCTGGATCTACTACGCCGGCCTGTACGAGAACGCGCGCGCCTCTGGCAGGAAGCACCCCCGGGTGATCGACCTGGTGGCGCTGCTGCCGGTCATCTTCCTGGTGGCATCCCCGCTGGAAGGTTTGGCGGGCACCATCGGCTGCGCCAAGTGCCTTCTGCGCTACACACCGCTGTTCCCGGTCATCGCCAAGTCGGCGTGACCAAAGCGGGCTGATCAACGGAATGCCGGGACGATCCCGCGCCCAACCACTGTGGTCTGGGCGCGGGGTCAACCCGCTACATAATTATGTTTATCTGCCGACATCAAAAAGATGCCGCTATGTAAAAGTAATGATGTCAAAATAAGTTCAAATGTGCCTTTCGTGGCCGGCCCAAGACGATATGTCTCGGGCCGGCCACTGTTTTGTATCTGTCAGTCGCCCACGCTTGCTACTTGAGCGCGGCCTTGATCTTGGGGTTCAGCCATGTTGCCAGCGAGCGCGAGTAGGTTGCGGTCACGTGGCTGTTGTCGAAGTAGGCGATCTTGCCGCCGATGACGACCGGACACACATCGTTGGCGCAGAAAACGGGCTCCACGTTGATGATGCGCGCGCCGTGCCTCTTGGCCACAGACGCTTCCATCGCCCGAAAATCGGGAAACTGGAGAGCGTCCTTCGCCTTGGTGGCGCAGTCCGAAACCTTCTTGTGCACCGAGGCCAGACAGTTCGGAACGTCAATGCCCGGATACGGCGTGTCGGTCATGTAGACCAGCGTCGCACCGGTTGCCTTCAGCTTGTCGAACGTGTCTTCGACGCCCACGTGAGTGGTCTCACGACGCACACGACCGGTCACGATGACCGCGTCCGGCTTCATGCTCGCGATGGCACGGAGCGCAGAACCTCGCCAGAGGTCACACTCCGTGTACTCGCGGTTGAAGTAGGGGTTCTGGATGGTGTAGGCCTCCGGGGAGCAGCCGCTCTTGACGGCGAGCACGACCCGGAAGTTCTGGCGCTTGCCGATCACGTCGAACGCGCTGGCCCACTGCCATGCGTGCGAATCACCGAAAAGCACGACCGTGCGCTTGCTTGCCGGCGCACCGACAATGCAGTCCTTGTTGAGCTTGAAGTGCTTGATGTCCAGATCGGCGATGCAGTCCGCGTAGGCCTTGTCGCTGTGCGCGGTGGCCAGCGACGGCTGAACGTTGTTAGGCAGCTGCTGGAGGTCAACCGCCTGATAGACGGCATCAGTTCCGGTAGCCTTGGCCTGTGCGGCGGCAGTTGCGGTCGGGATGTTCAGCGGCGCCCACAGTGCCGCCATCAGCGCCACGCCGGCGACGGACGCCGTAGCGCCACCGAAACCGGCGAGGTTGAAGTGCGGACGATGGATCAGCGCCTTGCTGAGCTGGATGCGCTTCATGAACGGGTAGTAGATGAGCACCGCCAAGACGAACGAGACCGCGATCACGCGGAGCTTGTCGCTCACGGTGGTGACGTGGTAGCCCACGACGGGCTCCCACAGCAGCAGGACCGGCCAGTGTGTCAGGTACAGCGCGTAGCTGTTGTCGGCGATGATCTTCGGCGCCCAGTGACCGAGAATGACGACCGGACCGTACTTCGGCCCGGCACAACCACCCGCGATCACCATGAGCGCTCCCACGACGGGACCGAGCACGGCGTAACCGGGCAGCGGCGTCTCATTGGTGATGAGCATGCCGCTCACCACAATGCCCGCCAGGCCCGCCCACGAAAGGACGGCGGCGAACACGTGGTTCATGCGAGACAGCTGGCTTACGCTCAGTCCGAGCAGCGCGCCGGCGGCCAGCTCCCACACACGGGTGTAGGAACCGAAGTACGCCAACGGCTGATTGACAGCGGTCAGATGGATGCACTCGTAGAAGGACCAGCCGACGACCGCCGCCATGACGACAACGGTGACAACGCGGTGGCTCCTGAAGAGCTTTCGGCCAATCAGGGCCGTGATCATGAGCACCGGTGCGAGCAGCAGGTAGAACTGCTCCTCGATGCACAGCGACCAGTAGTGCTGGAACGGCGTCTGAGTGCCGTTCGCAGCAAAGTAGTCGGTGCCCTCGCTCACGAGCCGCCAGTTGAGTCCGCTGATCGCGGCCAATGAAGCGTCGGTCGCGACGGCTCTGAACTGGAGCGGCGTGAACTTCCACACGAACAGGAGCGTCAGCCCGATCACGAGTGCAGCGCCGGGTACCAAGCGTCGAAACCGCCTGGCCACAAAGTGCAAGAACACCTTCCGGTGCGTCTTGACCTGGCCCGACTCCGCCTCTGCGGTGCCGATTCTCTCGATCTCCTTGAACAGGATGAACGTGTTGAGGAACCCCGAGAGCACAAAGCTCACGTCGACGCCACCGTGGATGTTGACGAGACCCACGTGCATGCTAACCACCATGATGATGGCCAGCGCACGCAGCCCGTCGATGTCCTTACGACGCTGCGTCGGTACCGGAGGCTGCATCTTTTGCAGTCTGTTTTCCACACGGTGCCTACCCATAGCTTCCCCCTCTTGAGGAATGGGGCCGCAAAATGCGGCGATGACAGGTACAAAAACACGCCCGGACAAAATCCGGGGCGTACTATAAAAACTATAACATATTTTTGACTAGGTCACAACAATAATAAGTGTTCTATTTTTGTTGGATGCAAGGATATTTCTTGCATAATAATACCAACTCCCACAAATGTAGCGAGATTTCACAGACCTTCAGCCGGCAGCAGGGCGATACGCCGCCCCGCTGCCTTGCGCTCAGAAGGTGCCCTCAGCCACAACAACTGTCCGGTAGTCTCCGACACAATTTCTGAGGCAGTAGCCTTGCGGCGTGACTGACAGGGTATAGCACCCGCCGGGCTGAGCTCCAGCCGCGACCGCTGCGTGCACGTCGGCACGCTGGGCCTCGGTGAGTTCAGCCAGTTCGGTGGCAATCTCCGCCACATCCTGCCAATCCCGCGGGAAATTGACGAATGACCGCTTGAGGTCAAATGTGAAGGTGCCCTCGCGGTACTGGCACTCTACCCAGCTGGCGTGGCCGTTGTCTTTCACGAAGACGTGGTCCAGGGTCAGAGTTGATTTCGTGGCCCGAAAGCCTTCAAATCGAACAATCTCACCGCGCGACAACCACGACCACTTGCCCGACTTGACGGGCCTAGACTGCAGCTTGCGCAGCAGTTTGCCGAGCAACCACATAATGCGCCTCCAGGAAGGTCTGTGAACTAAGATAGATTATAATATTATAAATAATTAGTCAAGGACCCCAAGCCGCCCCACAGTTTGGCGTAGCGCCCTGCGCAAATACAAAAGTTGCTAAACGAACCTCGATGATGAGTTACGGCAACGCCAGACAGCCTGGACGCAATTGATCAATCAGCACACTTGCTTGGCTTAGCTCATCGGGCGTATGAGTGGTTGTGACCGCTAGGCACCTCATGCCGGCGGCCAATGCGGCCTTTACGCCGCTCGGGGCGTCCTCTATAACCACGCAGTCCGAGGGTTCAGCCCCAAGAGCTGTCGATGCTTTTAGATACCCCTCTGGACTAGGCTTACTGTGCGAAATGTCTTCAGCCGCGATTACAACGCTAAAATATCTATCAATATTGAAGGTCTTTAGGGTTATCTCGGCTTCAGCACGCAAAGAGCCCGTAACGAGCGCCAGCGGAACTTTTTGCATAGCCAATTCATTAATAAACTCAATAACACCAGGATATGACACTAACTGGTCTGCGGCCAGTTCTAAATACGCCCTAGCCTTTTCATCCGTAATGGCTGGTAGCTCGACCGTCTCATTAATAAAATCAAAATAATGCTTAAAGCCTGCTTCGTCGGTTTTGCCAGCAAAATGTTTCTTGTATTGATCTTCGCTTAAATCATGTCCATACCGTTTCAGAGTTGCCTGAAAGGCCGCTACATGGAGCGGCTCGCTATCTACAATGACACCATCCATATCAAAGAGGACTGCTTTATAATTCATACTCTTACATACCTCATGAGCTAATATAGTTTGCGCTTGACCTTTTAATGCCGATCTCGTCGCCAAAATCAATCTTCAGTTTATATGCGGGTTTTCGTGCTTCGGGAAAATCTTCAACTTCCACTATTTTGCCGACTCGCACATCTAGTTTTTGAAAATCTTCGTATACGGCCATACCCGCATTATACGCTTTCCTGCTCAAATCTGTTCCCACACCATGACAAAACCCGGTCAAAAGACCGGGCATTGTCATGGTGCGCGAGAGAGGACTTGAACCTCCACGTCCCGAAGGACACTAGCCCCTCAAGCTAGCGCGTCTACCGATTCCGCCACTCGCGCATGAGGGTTAACTTGGTAAATAATACCTGTAAAACAGAGAAAAAGCAAGACCCTGCTATTGAGATGTATTGGCAAATCGAAAAGCGCCCACCGAGGCGCCGTCACCTTTTGGGGTGAGCGCTCTTCGATGGGCGTTACTGCGTGGGGCGAACCACGACCGCGACGTCGGTGCCTGCGGCTGAGACCAGAAGTGTCGGAACGTAGCCGAGTTCGGTGATCGAACGGACCACGTACTCCACGGCCTCGTGGTCCTGCACTCCTGGCGGCGTCGGCACGGAGATCACGTCGCCGTGGTTGGGCGCCGACAGCTGCTTGGCCCAGAGCTTGCGATCGAACGAATGGAGTTCGACGCCGTCGCGCAGCAGGAAGACCTTGACGTATCGGAGGGCCTCGTGCCACTGCGCAAGAGTTGCCTCGAGCGTTGCGTCGGTCACTTCGAAATCGGCGCGAGTAGCGACGTACGCCTTGCCGGTCGGAAGTGAGTCTGGACGGTCTGTCAGTAGCTCCAGCCCGAAGGGCGCGTGCGAGAAGAAGGGGCCGAGGCGACCGGGGTAGACGACAACTCTGCCGTCATCCAGCCGATGGACCTTACTGCGTGAAGGCTTCATGATGTCTGACATCTCCAAGGCGCGAAACGCAAGATGTGACGAGTATCACAAATGGCCTGGTTTCGATGTCAATATAATAACATAAATAATACTAAAAAGCAATACTCTACAGCGTAGGGCGCAGTTGGTCTTTTGAGGCCGACCAAAAACGGACGTTCTCAAAGCGATCAGTCGGATCAGATAGCTGGCGCTGCGCAAAGCTGGTCACGCCTTTTGTTTCGATATACGTAAAGTTAGGTCGATAAATGCCAATAGCTGGTACGTCTTTAAGCCACTGCTCGGTAAAGTTGCGGTACTTAGCAACGCGCAAGCTGTTGTCGGCGCGAGCGCGAGCACTGTCCAGCGCGTCATCAACAATCGAAGAATGGTAGCCTGAAAGGTTAAAGCCACGGCTCGTTGATTGCGACGAATGCCAATAGGCGTACACATCCGAATCGCTCCCAATGGCAAGCTCATACAAAAGCACGTCGTAGGCCCGTGGTGACACAACATTTTGCTGAATGTCCTCTGGCTTAACGAGCTGGGAATCAAAGCTAACGCCCAATGCTGCCCACTGGTCCATTATGAGCTTAGCGACTGAGGGAAAATCACCACCGCTGAGCGTTGCAAATTGCAAACGCAGCTCCATGCCGTCTTTATTGTGGCGCTTACCATCGGTGCCAAGCTTCCAGCCGGCATCTTCAAGCAACTGTTTTGCCTTGGCGATATTAGTTGGCGCTTGTTTAAGCGCTGGGTCGTATCCCAATTGGCCGCTTAACAGCGGGCCAGTTACAGCCTGCACTCGCCCATGCAGGTGGTCGATAATTGCCTTTTGATCTGTTGCGAGCTCCAGCGCGTTGCGAACCTTTAGGTCGCTCAGCATCGGGCTATCCATGCGCAGAAAGGTATATACGCCATTATAGAGCGGCGAGTCAGTCCGCACATTGCCACGCTGGCCACCAGCAGACTCGATAGTATCGTTACTTTCATCGCCAATTGCCGCAACCTCTTGGGTTTTATAGGCATTGGCTAGGTCGTCACGGTTGCTGTAGGCGTGCAGCTGGTAGTGAGATAGTTTTGGTGCGCCCAAGAAATAATTGTCATTGCGGTCCATTCGCACAATCGAACGAATGTTTGTAGTACCCATAGTGCGCGCATCCTGAAAGACAAATGGTCCACTGCCCACCGTTGGATTACGGCTAAAGCTGTGCGATCGAAGTTCAGAGGCTCGAACCTTACCCAAAATATGCTCTGGCAAAATACCAACGTTCAAGCCATGCAAAAATGGCGTATAGGCAGCCGGCAACGTAAAGCGCACGGTATAATCATCTGCCTTTTCAACGGTAATATTGCGCCAGCTACTGTAGAGCTGCGAGTGAGTACTTGCGTCTTTAATAGTTGCAAAGGTGTACACAACGTCATCCGCGGTCAGGGGTGCGCCATCTTGCCAGCGTACATTTTTGCGGAGCGTCATGGTATACGTTTTGCCGGTATCATCGAGCGTGTAATTTTGCACCAATTGTGGCTGTGGCAAGCCTCGTTCGTCATCCGCAAAAAGACTCGCGAATAACAGCTTTGAAACAGATTTTTCGGCCGGCGTGCTGACAAAAATAGGATTGAGATTGTCGACCGTCCCCACAACACCCTCAGTATAGGTAGTATCTTCGGCTGGGCCGTCTATGGTGTAGAGTTGGGCAAATTGCCCGCCCTGCCAAAAGGTAGCTAAAATAAGCGCAGCAATTGCCAGCAGCCATGCCCCAGCCATACGTCGCACTTCTTGCAAGTTGCGCCACCGACTAATAATAAATTTATGCGCGTGCCCGAGCGTTGCACCCTCAAGTCGACGGAGACGCCCGCGTACTTCGCTGCTGGTTTCGCTCGTGTTTTCCCTCCTGCTGAGCCGCGCCATGTGTGCCTACCCTATAACTAGCCCGGTCACAAGTGACCCGACAAAAATAACCGATAGGACGATGGTGGCTTCGAACAAGCTTTTGTCGGTACCGCGGCGAGTTGTAAATAGTTCGCCCGAGCTACCAAAGCCGGCGCCCAAGCTTGCACCGCGTGCTTGTAGCAAAATAGCAACAACCATCAGAACGGCAGAGGTAATCGTGACAAGGCTCAAAATTGTGTGTGTATCCATTATGATGCTTTTCCTGAATCGTTAAGGTCTAACAGACTGGTTAATACATAGTTTATCAAGCTAATAATCATACCAGCAAGTACCGCCGGCCAAAAAGAGATACTAAGTCCAGGCACCAAATGCGCCGCAACCCATACCATAAACCCGTTCACTAGCAGCGTAAACAGACCAAGTGTTAGCAATATTGCCGGCAAAGACAGAATAACAACCAGTGGCTTCAGGACGACATTCACAAGTGAAAGCACCAAACCAGCAAAGAAAAACAACATAAAGCCGCCAGCTTGATCATACTCAACCCCATGCCCCACAAGCAGGCGTACGGCCACCCACAAACCAATGCTGTTCAAAAACCAACGAAGTAAAAAGCGGTAAAATTGTTGTCGCATAAAGATTCCTTGTTCTCTAGTATAGCACGGCTAGGCGCGCAAAAGTTGATCGAGCTCGGTCGAAAGTGCCCCACTCATATTGCGTGGCCCCGAGTCCTCAACCAAGATATCATCCTCGAGTCGAATTCCAAACTGCTCACCTGGCAAATAGATACCAATTTCAGCGGTCAGAACCATACCAGGCTTAAAACCGTCGTCTGCCTTCATGCCTAGCGGATCATGCGGATCGTAGCCCAAACCATGGCTAATAGCATGTGGCATAATTTTGTAGATTGCCTCGCGGGAGAAATCTTCTGCAACCAGCCCAACACTCGCAAATGCTTTGTGCAAAATATGTTCAGCATCGTTTCCGTACTGCGCAATGCGCACGCCAGGCTGAATGAGTGCAATAATATCTTGCTGCGCTTGGCGCAAGGCTTCGTACAAGGCCAGTTGGCGATCGGTGGCCTTACCTAGCGGCAGGCTGCGCGTGATGTCGGCCGTGTAGTTATGAATGCTCGCGCCAACGTCCAAAAGGAGCCAATCGTTTGGCGCAAAAGCAGCGTTATTGTCTTCATAGTGTAGGGTGGTTGCGTTGATACCAGCCGCAACAATCGGCTCAAAGCCATGGCGGGCAGCGTGGCGGCGGAATTCGTAAGCCAGGATAGCTTCGGCTTCATTTTCGCTCTTTACAGTGGGTAGCTGGCGAATAACTGCACGAATACCGTCAAGCGTAATATCAATTGCCTGCTGCAAAGCCTTAACCTCAAGCGGCTGTTTAATCGCGCGCTGGCGTGTGAGTGTTTTGCGAATATCTTCGACGTTTTTTGCGCTTTTGAGCTTGCGCACGAGAGTCTTTTGAGCGGGGTCTGGATGGAATCCATAGTAACGAACATCAGCCGGAAACACCGTGTAGGCTCGCTCTTTTTGCGCAAGCAAATCCTTTAAAATCTGCGCGCCTTCACGCTTACCAACAACGTTTTTGATGCCGCTCGTTTTGATTGCATCCTCACCCGAAAGCGAGCCATCAAAAATCTGATGCACCTCGGCAACAAAAGGCGCCACTAAATATTCTGTGCGTGTGTCAACGTCAACAATAAACAGCCAATCGGCGCGTTGCACACCCGTTAAATACCAAAAATTTGGCTCTTGCGTAAACGGATACGGCTGATCAAGCGTGTGTTGCAACTCGGTGCCTGCCGTCAATGCCAGCACGCTACCCGGCTTTAACGATTCATATAATGCCTGTCGGTTGTGCGTAAAAAATGAAGAAGGAAAGAATGTATCCATAATTCCCCTTAGCCTACCACAAGTTGATACGGGCGGGCGACACCTGGCAGCTCTCGCCGCCAGGTGTCGCCACGCCTAAAGCACGCTTCCGCTCCGCAAATCGAGTATCGCGAGAACGTCGGCAGAGGCGTCCGGGACCGAAGTCACGTTACCGCGACACGCCACGATGTGGAACTTCGTGATGTATGGCTGCGGTCCATATTTTTCGACCAAAAAGTCCTGGTAAGCCTTGTACAAGGTATGGAAGCTGTGCGCCAGGGCCTCGAGTTTCATCTGGCGCTCCCGGGGATCAGGAATGTCTCGGCAAACCTTTCCCACGAGGTCCAGACGCTGCCCCCTCAGCATACCTCGCCACCACATATCCTGCAGGCGCTGCTGCTCGTACCCGTCAAGGCTTTCAGCCTCAACGACAACCACAACGCTTACCTCTCGAGGTCGGCGTCTCTTGAACAGCCCCATAATCACTCCTCCTCCGGAAAGGCAATGCCGGTGCGCTGGCTCACTTCGATTCGGGCAAGTGGCTTGCTCTGCCCGCGAAGATGCAGCGTGACCGACAGATGATCGATACGGTAATGAAAATGTTGCTGGCGGGCGACATAGGCGCGCATGGCGATAAGCCATCGCCAGAATCGCCGTACGCACTTTGCCGCAAAGCGCGGTGAGCGTCCGTGTTTTTTATAGGTTTGCTCCAGCCACATTGCGTGCTCTTCGCGGAACGCCGCCTCTAGATAGCAAATGTATTGCCTGGCAATATGGTCATCATCAACGCCAATAAGATTGACGTCGATCTCCGGCAGTATCACGGTCGCCTTACTAAGCAGTTTGGGGAACGGGCCAAAAACAAGGTAGCACGTTGCTGCCTATTTGCCTAGCCACTTCCAGATGATAGCGGCTTTCTTTTCGCCAAGCGTGCCCACTAATTGCTCGCGAGTTGCAACCTTAACGCCACGCAAGCTGCCAAAGCTTTGAATCAACTTTTTGCGCGTGACCGGACCAATGCCGGGGATTTCTTCTAGCTCGCTTGCCGTTTGTTTTTGACGCTTGAGCGTAGTGTGGTAACTCACAGCAAAGCGGTGCGACTCGTCGCGGATACGCTGCAAGAGCTTTACGATATGCGAGTCTCGCGGCAGGAGCACCAAATAAAAATCATCGCTTTCGGTAATAGTCACTTCGGGATACGCACCCGGGTTAAGTGTAACCCCGGACTTTTCTTTGTGGATAACGATCTCTTCTAGGCGTTTCGCCAAACCAATGGCGGGGATATGTGCGCCGCGTTCTTCTAGGCCAGCTATTGCCGCCCCCAGCTGCCCTTTACCACCGTCGATCAAAAGCAAATCAGGCTTTGGCCAGTCTAAATGCTTGCCGCTAAATCGGCGCAGCATTGTTTCGTTCATGTGTGCGAAGTCGTTGTTGCCCGGAATCTGCATTTTGAATTTGCGGTACTCGGCTTTGTCTGCCACGCCATTTGTGGCTACCACCATGCTGGCGACGTTGTTTGTGCCGCTCATGTGGCTAATATCAAAACCTTCAATACGACGCGGCACACCTGGCAGTGTCAGTAGCTGCTGCAAGCCCATCAGCGCTTGGTCTTTACTAATGTCCATAAATTCTCGATCAGAAAACACAATCTGTTTTTGCAATTCGCGCAAGTTATACACCTGGTTGCGCAATTTGGCCGCCTGCTCAAACTCTTTATGCGCAGCGGCAACTTTCATTTCGGCCTCCAGCTGACGGACAAGCAGCTGACGCTCACCTTTCAGATACATCATAAGTTTACGGAGGATCGCTTTGTAGTCGGCGCTCGTCATTTTGTGCTCCTCAACGCCAGGGCACAAACCTAAGTGATACTGCAAACACACGCGATTTGGTAGCGTTACGTGCGTTGAGTACGGAAACGCCCGGCGCAAATATCGTAATGCTTTCTTAACAGCCCAGCCATTGTAGTATGGGCCAAAATACTCTGCGCCATCGTCTAATGGTTGCCGCGTAAAACTCACATATGGGTACACGTCTTTCATGTTAATACGCACATACGTCTGCGATTTATCATCACGGAGCAAAATATTATAGCGCGGCTTATAGCGCTTGATCATCTCGCTTTCTAGAAAAAGCGCGTCTATTTCGGACTCGACTTCTATCCAATCGGTGTCAACAATTTCTGCCACCAAGGCATCGGTCTTGGCATCACGCAGGCGCGAATCCTGAAAATATTGCCGTACACGGTTTTTAAGCACCGCCGCTTTGCCAACATAAATAATCTCGCCCCGTGCAGACTTATGAAAGTACACACCCGGCGAATTGGGGAGGGTTTTTAGCTTGGCTTCGAGTTTTTTGTTCATTCTACCGTTTTATTATAAAGTATTGGACATAAAAAAATACCCTTACGGGTACGAACAGAGGGAAGGCGGGTGGCGACCCCGGGCAGATGTATGCCCAGGGGTCGCTCCGCACATCTCGGAGGGTCAGATCAGGCGGCGCGGCGGGCCAGCATGTAGCGAGTGGAACCGTCCTCGTACTTGTGGCCATCGCCACCGCGGTTCAGAACCCACTGCGGCAGCGGGTTCGCTGCCCTGTCCTTGTTGAACAGGAAGAAGTCGACGCTGCCGGTGGCCGGGAAGGTCAGGGTGGTGGTGCGCAGGTCGTCGCTGGCGTGGATGCGGGTGTTGTTGAGGTTGATGCCGCCGTGCAGGATGACGGTGACGCCGTTGTGCTCGCGGTCGTAGGTGACCACGCAGGCGTAGCCGTCGGTCTTGACGGTGACGCCCGTGGAGATCCCGTCGACGTTGGACACGCTGCAGTCACGGAGGCTGACACGGTCGGTGAAGTACTCCCGGGCGAGCCGCTTGTCGGCGTTGGACATCCCGATGTAGTCGGGGTTGACCAGCGAGCCGAAGAGGCCCGCGCCGAACAGTGCGGCTACGCCGCCGACCAGGCCGAGCCCCATGAAGCGGACGGCCAGGTGGAGGTCCACGGCGAGGAACAGAGCTGCGAGCGCTGCGGTGCCGAGCAGGCTGACGATGACCAGCATGACGTTGCCGGTGAAGGAAATGTCGTTGCTGGCGGAGTACAGACTGCAGGCGGCCAGCAGAGCTGCGACGCTCAGCACGAGGCCAAGCAGACGAAAGCTACGGGTCATAGCGACTCCCAGTGTGAGATCTGATGGATGAGATGTGCTTGAGCCGGCACGCCCTAGAGTTGGGCTTGCGGCTACCATCAAACATAATACTATATTATTGTATTTTTGTCAATACCTTATCTACTCGTTAACATCTGTTGGAAACGCTTTTATTCAACACAAATCCGCAGTTTTCTTTACAAACCAAAACTTTCGCCTAAAATCAGAGGTAATGCTTGTCCGATCACTCCTGTTTCTACAACTTGCAACCATCGACATTATGCGTGTCCGCAAAGATGGCACACCACAAAGTCCGCTTTTAATGTGGGCTGTTACGCTGAGTATTCGTATTGGTACTGCGGCATATTTTTCGGGCAAACAAGCCGACGACATACTAGGACGATACGGCCACTGGCTCAAGCACTTTTTTGAGATAACTCGCGGCCGAAACATTGCACTACGCATTGTGCTAAAGCGCAAAAATGCCCAAAACCTCATTGGTATTGGTGGCCAGTACATCGTATTTAACACTCCCGACCAAAATATTATCGAAAAGTACAGCCACACACTGGCCGGCGCAGACCCAAAAGTACTTTTGTGGGTCTTAGACGCTCACCGCCGTGCCCACCAAACCATGCAAGCGCATTTTGGCGACATGCTGCAATCCACTCAATACGATCTGGGCAAACTCCCCATTCGTGGCCCAGCAAAAAAGCTTACGACCCTTCGCGCCCGTCAACAAAACTTGCCAAAACGCATTGATCTTTTTAGTGAAGAAACAAAAGCACTTCTGGTATCACCTGCTGGCGATGCGCTTCGCGCACAATTACAATTGCTCCACACAAGGGCCACCCAGGCCATGAAAGAAAACGTCTGGCTTGATCTTATTGGTCCAGAAAATGTCGTTATTAGTAACCCAGAAACCTCGCCACAAGTACGAATTATAGACATCGAGCCCTATGTTCCTGAATACCTAAACACGCTCAACCCCATTACTGGTAAAACGTACAAAGAAACGTTCCTCGAACGACTCGCTATTATCGAGAAGCTCGCACAAAAATAACAGCGTAAACCACACTCGACGCTGCAAATCCGATAAGCATTGCCCAGCCAACACCCACAAGGCCAAACCGTATTAAAAAGAATGTCGCCACGAGCGTCCCTGCGAGCGTTGCTATCCGAGCCTGCACAATGCCGGCCGTCTGCTGCCGCAAATTAAGCACTGCGTTACTTACCGAACTAATAGCGGTAAAAAACGTAGCCAGCGCCAAAATCTGAAAAATACCCGTGCTGCCCGTGGCATACTCTGGTCCAAAAATACGGAGCAAATACGGCGCAATCACAATCGCTGCAATCACGCCCGGCACCAACACAATCGCGAGCAATTTGCTAGCGTGACGAAGATGTTTAGCCTGCGCCGCTGGATTGTGCGCGCTTTCGGCCAAAAGCGATTGCGCCATAGAGGTTGGCACAATATACAGCAAATTAGCCATCGTCCATGCCATAGAAAAAAACGCGGCCTGCGGAGCACCAATCTGATTAATAATGATGAGTGGCATTATGGCTGCTGGGATACCCGCCAACTGTGCGCCGACATAATTATGAAAAGCATATCGACGTGCGGCAGGCAAAAACCCCCAATCCGCCGGCGCGCGCAAGCGATACTGGGTAACCCGGCGCATAAAATAAAGGCTGAGCACTAACGTTACTAGTGCAGCAAGTGCATGGGCAGTGTAAATACCAAGCCAGCCGAGACCCACAAGCGAGATGGGCAAAAGTAGCTTTACCAAACCGAATACCGCATACACCACCGTATGATATTCGGCGCGGCGATTGGCAATAAACATTGCATCCGTCAGCGTGTTCAGACTAATAACCAAGATAATAACCGCAAACAAAGGCAACCCCTCGCGCGTAAAACCGGCGGCCACATTCCCCAAAAAGAGGTTGTCAACAACCGCATACACGAGCGCCGAAACCACAGCCAGCCCAGCCACAAGCAACATCGCCGCGTTAAATACGCGGCTTTGGTTTTTAGCTTTTGGCAAAAAACGCAGCAAACCTGCGTCGAGCCCCAGCAAACTCAAGCTCGAAAGAAGTGTACTCACCGAAATAAGCGCCGATGCAATCCCCACCTGCTCGGGGCTGTACAAATGCGCCACAAATAACCAAAATCCAAAACCCAGCACCGACATAATAGCCGTGCTCAATACCAAAAAAGATGCATTGCGCAGCAGGCTGTGTTGGCCGAGCAATGCCAAAACGCGCTTCATAGGCCGAGCCTAGGCTGCCTCGCCGCTAGCCACGACCTGCGATTGCTGGTCTGCTACGTGGCTACGGCACGCATCGCTACAAGTGGTTTCACGCGCAGCGCAATCCTCGCACACCAGCACCAAGTTATTGCAGGTTACGTTGGCGCAGTTAATGAAGTTGCTTGTGCGCCCGTCGCAGTGAATACAGTGGCCTATGTCTTTGGCCTTTTCTGAGAACTGCGTGACCATACGGCGGTCAAACACATACAATTTCCCTTCCCACAGGCCGTCATCTTTGTATTTTTCGCCGTATTTTACAATACCACCGTCTATCTGGTAGACCTCTTTAAAGCCACGCTTTTTCATCATGGCGCTAATAACTTCGCAGCGGACACCGCCGGTACAATATGTCACAATCGGCTTGTCTTTAATATCGTTATATTTGTCGCTTTCGAGCTCGGCAATAAAGTCTTTGCTTGTTTCGGTGTTGGGTACAATGGCGTTTTTGAATTTGCCCACCTCAGCTTCTACGGCGTTGCGGCCGTCAAAAAACACCACATCGTCGCCACGTTCAGCCACAAGTTTATGGACCTGCTCTGGCTTTAGATGCACGCCACCGCCCACGACACCGCGTTCATTCACTTCTACTTCATCTGGTGCGCCAAAACCGACTATCTCTGGGCGTACACGAACAGCAAGTTTTGGAAAATCTTCACGAGAACCTTCACTCCACTTAAACGCGACACCTTTAAAGTATTGCTTTGTGGCTTTGACGTATTTTTTAAGATCTTCGATATCACCACCAACAGTTCCGTTGATACCATGCTCGGCTATCAAAATTCGACCCTTTAGACTAAGCTGTTCGCACAGGGCACGTTGCCACAGGCGAACCGCTTCAGGGTCCTTGACTGGTGTGAATTTGTAATACAGAAGTATTTTTTGCATAAATCGGTAATTATTATATCACTTTTCTCTTGTAAATACGAGCTTCTCTGCCTATAATCAATACCATTATGGCTTCAACTTCAAAGCCCACTAGCGAAAATATGACCACAGACCGTTCAGACGCCGGTCTGGTCCGCTATTCTCTTCGTGTCGCGCCCTGTGCGCAGTAATGTAGACACACCCACTCTCTTAACGTATTAACTCAACATCTCAAAGGATCCTTCATGGACACAACCCGAAAAACCATCAGGCTGTTTGTAGGTCACGCTGCCAAATATCCAGCGCTCCTTATACCGCTACTTATCGTTATACCATTTAACATTTTAGTAAACGACTTTGCACAACCGTACATCACCTCTGTTGTGCTCGAAAAAATTTCGACTGGCAACTTTAACCCGCATGATTTGTGGGGCAGTTTTGGAACACTTGTCGTACTGTTTGCGCTGGCAACCGCTGCCGGAGGCATTGCCGGGTGGCGTCTGGGCATTTGGCTCATATGGGAGCTCGAACTTCGCGTGGTGCGTGATATTGCGCAACGCGTATTTGAGCACCTGCTTACAATGAGCGCCAGTTTTCATGCCAACCGCTTTGGCGGCTCACTTGTGTCGCAGGCAAACAAGCTAACCGGTAGCTACGTGCGTTTTATTGACTCCACCATCTTTAATCTCTACACGCTGGCCATTACTATTGTTGCAACCATTGTTATTTTGGCACCACGCGCACCGCAATATGCCACGGTGCTTGTTGTTCTGTCGATTATCTACATTGTGGGAACTATTAAATTTAGCAAGCCAGTTCGCCAGGCAAATACCGTTGAGTCTGAAGCGCAGAGCAAACAAACCGGCTTTTTGGCCGACAGCATCAGTAACGTCATGGCTATTAAAAGTTTTTCGGCAAGCAAAGTAGAGGCCGCCGACCACTGGAAAGCTGCAACGCGCACGCGTGAAACTGGCACACAGTCTATGCAAGCCACCACCATCCGCGAAACCTATGCCAGTGTCATCAACACCGTTATTACCATTGCAGCGCTTGTAATCGCGATTATTGGCGTTGGCGTGTTTGGAGCCGATATTGCTACTGTGTTCTTGGTTGTGACCTACACCAATGCCATTGGCAAACGATTATGGGATTTCCAAAATGTACTGCGCAATTACAACCGTGCATTCGGAGACGCCAGCGAGATGATAAAAATCCTCGACATCGAACCAGAGGTAAAAGACCCTGCCACACCCGAAAAACTCCGCATCTCCAAAGGCGCCATCGACTTTAACAAGGTCACGTTTGGCCATGACGGAGCCAAAAAGGACGACGCGCTTTTTCAGAAGCTCGACATCCACATTCCTGCCGGGCAAAAAATAGGGCTGGTTGGCCACTCTGGCTCCGGCAAAACCACGCTTACTCGCCTACTGCTCCGCTTTAGCGACATAAGCGATGGCAGCATTACTATCGATGGTCAAAATATCGCTGCCATCACCCAAGACGATTTACGTCAGAGTATTAGCTACGTACCACAAGAGCCGCTTTTGTTCCACCGCTCAATCCGCGACAACATCGCCTACGGTAAGCCCAATGCAAGTGACAAAGAAATCATCGACGCCGCCCGCAAAGCTCATGCTCATGAATTTGTCGATCGTCTGCCCGAAGCTTATAACACCATGGTTGGCGAACGCGGCGTTAAGCTCAGCGGCGGCCAACGTCAGCGCATTGCCATCGCCCGCGCTATACTAAAAGAAGCGCCAATTTTGGTACTCGACGAAGCAACCAGCGCTCTCGACAGCGAAAGCGAACGCCTTATTCAAAAAGCACTTGGCGAGCTGATGCGCGACCGTACTGCGATTGTTATTGCCCACCGCCTGAGCACTGTACAAAAAATGGATCGCATTTTAGTGCTCGAAAACGGACGCGTTATAGAAGACGGACCACACGAAACGCTGGTTGCACAAAAAGGCACCTACGCCGATCTGTGGGCGCATCAATCGGGCGGGTTTATAGAGGAGTAAAACATGGAAAAAGAAACAACTGCTATTTTTGTGCAGACAGCTTGGGATAATAAATCCCTCTTGTTTCGGGCGCTAACACACAGCATTGGCACCGTTTGTATTAACATTTTGGTGCCTTTGCTTATGAGCTTGACCTTGGCTAATCTTGCAACCGGCGCAGATGACATTGGTGCGTACCTTGTGCCGCTGGCGCTCACCGCTGCCGTTGGCGCCTGGGCAAATTACTATGGGTTCTCGAACTATCTTAAATTAATGGCGCAGGTACAAGCCGACCTACTCGAGCGGGCCTTTTCTACTATTTTGCGCCGGAGCGTTGGGTTTCATACCAACACCATTGGCGGTAAACTTGTCAGCAATGCGCTCGATTACCCTACCTCTTTCGGCCGTCTAGGCGATGCAGTCTTTACGCAAATGATTCCTTTTTCGCTCGTGATGGTTATAGGTATCGGCGTAGTACTGGCGCATTCCCTCCTAATGGGCGTAGGGCTACTGGCCGTAACCTGCATTACTCTCGTACTGGTCGTAGTAGAGAGTCGCCGACGCTCAAGTTGGCGCGTCGAGCGCAAAATCGTTCAAAACAAAATGATTGCGCACGTTAGTGACTCGGTTGTAAATGCCCAAGCAGTCAAAACGTTCGCAGCCGAAGATCGCGAACTCAAAACCCATCGCGCACTCAGCGACCACGTACTCCAGCTACGCTTTCGCGACTGGAATGCTGCGGCCCGGTCAGGCTCCACCCGCATGGGCGTACTATTGGCGCTACAAATTGCCTTCATCGGTTTGGTTGCCTGGCTGGTGAAGCGTGATCCAGCCGTGTTGGCTATTGGTATCTTCTCTTTTAGCTATATGGTCACGCTTACGAATCGTCTTTTTCTGCTCGATACCATGATTCGTAACATTGAAGAAGGATTTTTAAGCGCGGCCTCGATGACCGAAATTCTCCTACAAAAAACCGAAATAACAGACGCGCCCAAGGCCAAAAAACTCCGTGTCACCCGTGGCGATATTGCGCTTGATAACGTCACCTTTGCCTACCAAGATAGCGCCACCCCGCAAAATGTGTTTGATGCACTCACGCTACATATCCCAGCCGGCCAAAAAGTCGGCCTAGTGGGTCCTAGCGGTGGCGGTAAGTCGACGCTCACCAGGCTTTTACTGCGGTTCGATGATATTACCAATGGCGATATTACTATCGACAACCAAAATATCGCAAAGGTCACCCAAGCCAGCCTGCGAAGCGCCGTGAGCTACGTGCCGCAAGAGCCGCTTTTGTTCCACCGCTCAATCCTCGAAAACATTGCCTACGGCAACCCGCGAGCCGCGCTTAAAGACGTTCAACGTGCAGCCAAACTGGCTTTTGCCGATGAATTTATCGACAAACTCCCAGATGGCTACGACACGATTGTTGGCGAGCGCGGCGTTAAGTTGAGTGGCGGCCAAAGGCAGCGAGTCGCCATTGCTCGGGCTATCCTGAAAGACGCACCGATTCTTATTTTAGACGAAGCAACCAGCGCGCTTGATAGTGAAAGCGAAATATACATCCAACAAGCGCTCGAACAGCTCATGAAGGGTCGCACAGCCATTGTGGTGGCCCACCGCCTGAGCACTATCCAAAAAATGGATCGTATCATTGTTTTGCAGGACGGCGCCATTGCCGAAGACGGTTCGCACAAAAAGCTCCTCAGGCAAGATGGACTCTACGCCAAGCTGTGGTCGCACCAATCTGGCGGGTTTATCGAAGAGTAGTGACAGCACGTCGCGAACAGTGTATGATATGCTGCGGCCCGATATATTCACGACCCGCCACATGACACGAGGAGAGATTTGTGCTCGCATACTTGAGGGAAGGCTACCTGCACGTCACCGACGTGCCCAACACCCAGGAGGGCAAGGACCTGCTCGACGAGGTGGCCGAAATGCTGGCGACAATGTACAGCATCGGCCGGCAGCAAATCCTGATAGACTCATCCGGCTTTCGCAGTAAAACGCGGCGATACGAGCTCCGCGCCATGATCGGCCACATCCATCCTGGCGAGGCCAGCCAGGAAGAAGTTCTGGGAATGGCCCGAAAGCTGCTCAGCCTCGACGAGAGCTAGCCCCGTGCCACGCCCTTAAACGCTTGCGGGCGCCCCACAACTTGGGGCGCCCGCAGCAAAGTCACTTTTCTGAAATTATCTATTCGCCTTTTGGCTCAAACTGCTTTTTGCCACCTGGCTTGTCTTCGCCAGCCTGAGATTCCTGAGGTGTGTCGCCACCCTCCTCGGACTCAACTGCAGCCTCGTCGCCAACCTCGGCTTCACCACCCGCTTCTTCGTTAGCTGCTTGCAAAGCACTTGGCTCATAGACCGTGGCGAGCGTCTGCGTTTCGTCGGTCACAATTGTGACTCCGCTTGGAACCTTTAGATCCGCCACTGTCAGGTGATCGCCAATCTCGGCCAGTTTTTCGCCATCAGCCTCTAGTTGATCGGGCAATTTAGCCGGCAGCGCCTTAACTATAACCGCAGTAGCACCGGTTAGAACCACTAAGCCTGCCTTTTCGGCCGGCGTTTCGCCCGTGCCCGTAATAACGACAGGAATTTCGGTTTCTACTTCCTCGTTCTGCTTAATGGCATGGAATGCCACGTGGCGAAGCTGGTGCTTTACCGGGTCAGCATCGGTGGCTTTAATCATCGCCAAACGCTTTTTGCCATCAACCGTCAGCTCGATAGGCTGGTGCTTACCCGCGGTCTTAACCGCTTTTGACACGAGCGTAGATGGCGCCATAATCGACTGCGCATCCATATCGTGCCCATAAATAACTGCTGGGGTGTAACCATCGCGGCGCAATCCGCGAACTTTTTTACCAGTTACTGTTCGAAGTTCTACTGTCAATTCTACCTTTTCGCCCATGGGGTTCCTCCTGGTATTTGTACCTCTATTATAGCAAATCTCAAAGTTAGCCGACCTGCGAACGAGCGACACAGCGTGATTTTATAGATCTGGTTCAAGGCACCTCGGAAGCACATTTTGTGTTAAAAAACACCAAATGCGACCCGTACGTGCCGAGAACCAATCTATGAAATCAATGCGTCACTCCCAAAAGAGTATAGGCTATAAATCTTGGGAAAAGATGAGAACCGAGTAAGGCGCCACCTCAACATCGGCCACAAAGCCTTTACCTTCTTTGCGCGCCACAATCGCTTCTGGCGTAACATTCGTTAAACCCTCGCCATACCCTTGCCAGTCAGTACTAAGCCGCGCTCGCCACTCACCCTCAGCCGGAAGCGGCACCACAATCTTTTGCAGCTTATTAGCCACGTTCACAACCACCACAACATCATCACCAGCGCCGCCCATATGCCAGCGACGAAATGCAAGTGTTTTTGCCTCGTTATTACACAGGGTGACGTCAATATTTTTTCCAACCAAACCCGCCGTATTACCGTGGCGGTTTTGCCGCAGCGCAACAAGATGCTTGTGTAGCTCAACCACGCCATGATATGTCTCGACTAATTTCCACTCGAGCGGCGCATAGTGCGAAAACGCGCCCGGCTCCTGGAACTCTTGCCCCTGAAACAGCATCGGCACACCCGGCGCCGTCATCAAAAGTGACACCGCCAACGCCGAGCGGCGCCTAGCATACAAGCCACCAGCATTACCAGGCTCAATGATTTCATCGAGCCTGGTGCCGCCGTTTGCATGCGCGTCTGTATCGTGCGATTCACTATAAATAACTCGTTCAAATGGATTATCGTTGGTGTGCATCGTGAGTGCCGTACGAATCTTGTCCATAC
>Ga0075365_10000135_pt1 | contig 22900 bp, 20 predicted proteins | sample EndMetdeltDD1765_FD_71387 | JGI IMG/M metagenome (GOLD analysis project Ga0075365, IMG submission 71387) | Populus endosphere microbial communities from Tennessee, USA - Endosphere MetaG P. deltoides DD176-5 | ecosystem: Host-associated > Plants > Roots > Endosphere | place: USA: Tennessee... | reverse complement strand
TCTGCGCTGGTCCGACCGGCGCGACGACTTCCGCACCGAGGTGCTCGGCCTGGTCAAGGCGCAGATGGTGAAGAACACCGTGATCGTGCCGGTCGGCGCGAAGGGCGGCTTCTACGCCAAGCAGCTGCCCGACCCCGGCGTCGACCGGGACGCCTGGCTGGCCGAGGGGAAGGCGGCGTACACCACCTTCATCTCGGGCCTGCTGGACCTCACCGACAACCTGGTCGAGGGCGCGACGGTGCCGCCGGCCGACGTCGTGCGCCACGACGGCGACGACTCCTACCTGGTGGTCGCCGCCGACAAGGGCACCGCCACGTTCTCCGACCTCGCCAACGGCGTCGCCCTCGACTACGGCTTCTGGCTCGGCGACGCGTTCGCCAGCGGCGGCTCGGTCGGCTACGACCACAAGGCGATGGGCATCACCGCCCGCGGCGCCTGGGTCTCGGTGCAGCGGCACTTCCGCGAGCGCGGCATCGACTGCCAGAGCGAGGACTTCACGGCCGTCGGCATCGGTGACATGTCCGGCGACGTCTTCGGCAACGGCCTGCTCTGCTCCGAGCACACCCGGCTGGTGGCCGCCTTCGACCACCGCGACATCTTCCTCGACCCGGCGCCCGATCCGGCGACGTCGTACGCCGAGCGCCGGCGGCTCTTCGAGCTGCCCCGCTCCAGCTGGCAGGACTACGACCGCGACCTGATCTCCGAGGGGGGCGGGGTCCACCCGCGCTCGGCGAAGAAGATCGCGATCACCCCCCAGGTCCGTGAGGCGCTGGGCCTGGACGAGGGGGTCGCGTCGCTGACCCCGGCCGAGCTGATGCGCGCGATCCTGCTCGCGCCCGTCGACCTGCTCTGGAACGGCGGCATCGGCACCTACGTCAAGGGCGCCGACGAGACCCACGCCGAGGCCGGCGACAAGGCCAACGACCCGATCCGCGTCGACGGCGGCGAGCTGCGTGCCGCCTGCGTCGGCGAGGGCGGCAACCTCGGGCTGACCCAGGCCGGCCGGATCGAGTACGCCGCCACCGGCGGGCGGATCAACACCGACTTCATCGACAACTCCGCGGGCGTCGACACCTCCGACCACGAGGTCAACCTCAAGATCCTGCTCGACCGGGTCGTCCGCGACGGCGACCTGACCACCAAGCAGCGCAACGCGCTGCTGGCCGAGATGACCGACGAGGTCGCCGGGCTGGTGCTGGCCGACAACTACGAGCAGAACCTGGCCCTCGCCAACGCCCTCGACCACGCCCCCTCGCTGCTGCACGTGCACGAGGAGGTGATGCGCAAGCTGGAGGGCGACGGCACGCTCGACCGCGAGATCGAGGGGCTGCCCTCCCGCAAGGAGGTACGCCGGCGGCTCGACCGCGGCGAGGGCCTGACCGCCCCCGAGCTGGCGGTGCTGCTGGCCTGGACCAAGATCGTGCTGGCCGACGAGCTGCTGGCCTCCGACCTGCCCGACGACCCCTACCTCGACCTGGACCTGAAGGGCTACTTCCCCGGGCCGGTCCGCGAGGGCTTCGGCGAGCAGGTCGAGGCGCACCCGCTGCGTCGCGAGATCATCGTGACCCAGGTCGTCAACGACCTGGTCAACGGCGCCGGCATGACCTTCTGGCCGCGGCTCGCGGGGGAGACGGGGGCCGACGCGGCCGAGCTGACCCGGGCCAACTTCGTGGCCCGCGAGATCTTCGGGTCGCTGCCGCTGCGCCAGGAGCTGGCGTCGTACGACAACCGGCTGGACGCCGCGCTGCAGACCCGGATGCGCCTGGAGATGCGCACCCTGGTCGAGCGGGCGTCGCGCTGGCTGGTCACCAACCGGCGCCCACCGCTGGACAGCCAGGCCACCGTCGACCAGTTCGCCGGGCTGGTGCAGACCGTGATGGGCGAGCTGCCCGAGCTGATGACCGGGCGGGAGGCGGAGGCGTTCCACGCCCGTCGCGACCGGCTGGTCGGGCAGGGGGTCCCCGAGGACCTGGCGAGCCGGGTCGCGGTGCTGCCGCCGGCGTACATGCTGCTCGGGGTGATCGAGAACGCCCAGCGCGAGGACCTCGACCCCCGCGACGTCGCCCGCGTGCACTTCGCGCTGGGGGAGCGGCTCGGGCTGCCCGCCCTGGTCCAGCGGATCCTGGCGCTGCCGCGCGAGGACCGGTGGCAGACGATGGCCCGTGCCGCGCTGCGCGACGACCTGCACGCGGTGCACTCGCAGCTGACCCTGCAGGTGCTCCGGGCGACGCCGGCCGACGAGCCCGCGCCCGCGCGGATCGCCAGCTGGGAGGACGCCGACGCGGTCACCATCGGCCGGGCGACGACGACGCTGGAGGAGATCTGCGCCGACGACGAGGCCGACCTGGCCCGGATGTCGGTGGGCCTGCGGGTGGTGCGGGGGCTGCTGGCGACGTAGGGGCTCATCGGTTCGACCGTTGTCGGTGGCCCGACCTAGGCTGCTTGCTGATGTCAACCACTCTCGGGCCCGACCCGGACGTCCCGCCACCGGCCGGCGTCCGCTCCCTGTGGCGGCTGCGCGGCTACCTCCGCCCGCACGCCGCCGCGCTCACGGTCATGGCGCTGGCCTCCCTCGGCGGCGTCGGCCTGACCATCGCGATCCCGCTGGTCACCAAGGCACTGATCGACGGCCCGATCACCCGCCACGAGCTCGGTCCGGTGCTGCCGCTGGGCCTGCTCGCCCTGGCGCTGGGCGTGCTCGAGGCGGTGCTGATCTTCATCCGCCGGTGGGTGCAGTCCAACGCGGTGCTCGGGCTGGAGACGGCGATGCGCCACGACCTCTACGCCCGGCTGCAGGAGCTCTCGATGGGCTTCCACACCCAGTGGCAGTCCGGCCAGCTGCTCTCGCGCGCGACCACCGACCTGTCGGCGATCCGGCGCTTCAGCGGCTTCGGGCTGCTGTTCCTGGTCATCAACATCCTCCAGCTGGTGGTGGTGACCGGCGTGCTGCTGGAGATGTACTGGCCGCTCGGCCTGGTCGTCGCGGCCACCGCGGTCCCGATCATCTGGCTGTCCATGCGCTTCGAGAAGTCCTACGTCGTGGTCTCGCGCCGGGTCCAGGACGAGCAGGGCGACCTGGCGACCCGGGCCGAGGAGGGCGCGGTCGGCATCCGGGTGATCAGGTCCTTCGGCCGCTCCGAGCACGTCTCGCGGCAGTACGAGGCGGCCGCGCAGAAGCTGCACGCCACCTCGATGGACAAGGTGCGGCTGTCGGCGAAGTTCTGGACCTTCCTGGAGGTGATCCCCAACCTCGCGGTCGTCGTGGTGCTGCTGCTCGGCGCCATCGGCGTGGGCGAGGGCTGGCTCACCGCGGGCGAGCTGGTCGCCTTCATCACCCTGATGCTCTCGCTGGTCTGGCCGGTCTCCTCGCTCGGGGTGATCCTGGCGATGGCGCAGGAGGCGATGACCGCCTCCGCCCGCATCCTGGAGATCTTCGACACCGAGCCCGCCGTCGTCGGCGGGACCCGCCGCCTCGACGCGCCACGCGGTCACCTGCGCTTCGAGCACGTCGACTTCGCCTTCCCCGACGCGCCCGACGAGCCGGTGCTGCGCGACGTCTGCCTCGACCTCCGACCCGGGGAGACGGTGGCGGTGGTCGGTGCGACCGGCTCCGGGAAGACCGCGCTGACCGCCCTGGTCCCGCGGCTCTACGACGTGAGCGCCGGCCGGGTCACCCTCGACGGGGTCGACGTGCGCGAGCTGGAGCTGACCCACCTGCGCAGCCTGGTGGCCACCGCCTTCGAGGACCCCACCCTGTTCTCGATGAGCGCGCGGGAGAACCTCGCCCTCGGCCGGGCCGACGCGAGCGAGGCCGACATCGAGGAGGCCCTGCAGGTCGCCCAGGCCCAGTTCGTCCACGACCTGCCCTGGGGTCTGGAGACCCGCATCGGCGAGCAGGGCATGGCGCTGTCCGGTGGGCAGCGCCAGCGGCTGGCCCTGGCCCGTGCGGTGCTCGCCCGGCCGGTGGTGCTGGTGCTCGACGACACCCTGTCCGCGCTCGACGTGCACACCGAGAAGCTGGTCGAGGACGCGCTGCGCAGCGTGCTCGCGGCCACCACGGGCCTGGTGGTGGCCCACCGGGCCTCGACCGTGCTGCTCGCCGACCGGGTCGCGCTGCTCCAGGACGGCACCATCACCCACGTCGGCGACCACCGCGAGCTGCTGGAGAGCGTCCCCGCCTACCGCGAGCTGCTCGCCGCCGAGGTCGGGTCGGAGTCCGTGGCATGAGCGGCACCGACTGGCGCGGCGCGTCCGACGTCGACGCGATCGAGGCGGCGGAGCGCGAGGCCGCGGGCCGGCTCGGGCAGCAGTCGCGCCGGCTGCTGGGTCAGCTGCTCGCGCCGTACCGGAGGGCGATCTGGATCCTGGTCGCCGTCGTCCTGGTCGAGAACGCCGCCCGGCTGTCCATCCCCTACCTCGTCAAGGAGGGCATCGACACCGGCATCGCCCCGATCCGCGTCGACGGCGACCTGACCCCGCTGCTGAGCATCGTGGCGATCATGCTGGGCGCGACCATCACCCAGGCGGTGGCCCGCAACCTGTTCCTGGTGCGCTCGGGTCGGATCGGCCAGGACGTCCTCTACCAGCTGCGCCGCCGGGTCTTCCGGCACTTCCAGGTGCTCAGCCCGGCCTTCCACGACGACTACACCTCGGGCCGGGTGATCTCTCGCCAGACCTCCGACGTCGACGCGATCTACGAGATGCTCGAGACCGGCTTCGACGGCCTGGTCACCGCGGCGCTGACCCTGGTCGGCACCGCCGGGCTGCTGCTGTTCCTCGACGTGAAGCTCGGCCTGGTGGCCCTGTGCTGCGGCCCGTTCCTGGCGTTGCTGACCAACTGGTTCCGCAAGGCCAGCGCGTCGAGCTACCGGGTCACCCGCGAGAAGGTCGCGCTGGTGATCGTCCACTTCGTGGAGTCGATGGGCGGCATCCGGGCGGTGCAGGCCTTCCGCCGGGAGCCGCGCAACCAGGAGATCTTCGACGACGTCAACGACCAGTACCGCGCGGCCAACCTGCACGCCTTCCGGCTCGTCGCCTGGTTCATGCCCGGCATCCGGCTGATCGGCAACGTGACCATCGCGGTGGTGCTGCTCTACGGCGGCTACCTCGCCTACCACGACGAGATCACCGTCGGCGTGCTCGCGGCGTTCCTGCTCTACCTGCGGCAGTTCTTCGAGCCGATGATGGAGATCAGCCAGTTCTACAACACCTTCCAGTCCGCCTCGGCGGCCCTGGAGAAGCTCGCCGGCGTCCTGGAGGAGGAGCCCGGCGTGCCCGAGCCGGCCACGCCGACCCGGCTGGCGAGCGCGCGCGGCGAGCTCACCTTCGACCACGTCGGCTTCTCCTACGTCGCGGACCGCCCGGTGCTGCCCGACCTCGACCTGGTCGTCCCCGCGGGCCAGACCCTGGCCCTGGTCGGCACCACCGGCGCCGGCAAGACGACGCTCGCCAAGCTCGCCACCCGCTTCTACGACCCCACCGCCGGCCGGGTGCTGCTCGACGGCATCGACCTGCGCGACCTGGGCTCCGACGACCTGCGCGCCCACGTCGTGATGGTCACCCAGGAGAACTACCTGTTCTCGGGCACCATCGCCGACAACATCCGCTTCGGGCGGCCGTCCGCCTCGCTGGAGGAGGTCGTCGCGGCCACCACGGCCCTCGGCGCCCACGACTTCATCGCGGCGCTGCCCGACGGCTACGACACCGACGTCGCCAACTCCGGCGGCCGGCTCAGCGCCGGCCAGCGCCAGCTGGTGGCCTTCGCCCGGGCGTTCCTCGCCGACCCGGCGGTGCTGATCCTCGACGAGGCCACCTCCTCCCTCGACATCCCGTCCGAGCGCCTGGTCCAGCGGGCCCTGCGCACCGTGCTCGCGGGCCGGACGGCGGTGATCATCGCCCACCGGCTCTCGACCGTCGAGATCGCCGACCGGGTCCTGGTGATGGAGCACGGCCGGATCGTCGAGGACGGCTCGCCGGCCGACCTGGTCGCTGCCGGGCAGGGGCGCTTCTCCGACCTGCACGAGGCGTGGGTCGATTCCCTGGCGTGATCGCTAGGGTCTCGCCATGACCGCCCTGAGTGTCGCCGAGACCGTCGCGGCCACCGCCGCGGGCACGCTGACCGCCCGGGGGGCGGTCGACGCCGCCCTCGACCGGGTCGCCCGCCTCGACGGCGACCTGAACGCGATGTCCGTCGTGCTGGCCGACCGGGCCCGTCGCGACGCCGACGTGCTGGACGCGGCGCGGGCGGCGGGGGAGCCGGCCGGGCCGCTGCACGGCGTACCTCTCGTGATCAAGGAGGAGGTCGACGTCGAGGGCTGCGTGACCACCTTCGGCGGCGAGGCGAACTCCTCGCCCGCGGCCGCCGACGCCGAGCTGGTACGACGCCTGCGCGCGGCCGGTGCGGTGATCGTCGGCAAGACCACGATGCCGGAGTTCGGTGCGTTCCCCTACACCGAGTCGGTCAGCCGCGGCCACACCCGCAACCCCTGGGACCGCACCCGCACCCCCGGTGGCTCCAGCGGCGGCACGGCGGTCGCCGTCGCCTCCGGCATGGTGCCGGCGGGCATCGGCGGCGACGGCGGCGGCTCGATCCGGATCCCGAGTGCCTGCTGCGGGCTGTTCGGGCTCAAGCCGCAGCGCGGCCGGGTGACGACCGCCCCGCACCCGCACCTGTGGTGGGCCCTGGGCACGGCCGGTCCGCTGACCCGCACGGTGCTCGACAGCGCCCTGGTCTACGACGCGATCCGCGGCAACGTGCCCGGCGACCTCTACACCGCGGGGGAGACGGGGTCCTTCGCGGACGCGGCCCGTCGCGAGCCGGGCCGGCTGCGCGTCGGCTGGTCGACGAAGGCCGTCTCGGCGGGTGTGCGGCCCGACCCGGTGCACGTCCGGGCCGTCGAGGACACCGCCCGGCTGCTGGGCGAGCTGGGCCACGACGTGCGCGAGGTGGATCCGCGCTACCCCGACCCGACGGCCGCGTTCCTCCCGCAGTTCTTCGCCGGCATCCGCACCGAGGCCGACCAGGTGGAGCACTACGAGCGGCTCGAACGGCGTACCCGCGAGACCTACCGGCTCGGCTCCTGGGTCACGCCGCGGGTCCGCGACCGGGCGCTGCGGCAGAGCGAGAGGGTCGCTGCGAAGGCCAACCGGGTCTTCGACGGCATCGAGGTGCTGCTGACCCCGGCGATCGCGCACCGGCCGCCCCGGGTCGGGGTCCTCGACGGCCGCGGCACGGTCCGCGCGAGCCTGGCGTCGATGCCGGCGATCGCCTACGCCGCCCTGTGGAACGTCGCCGGCAACCCCGCCGCGAGCCTCCCGTGCGGCCTCGCCGCCGACGGGCTCCCGGTGGCCGTGCAGCTGGTCGGCCCGACCGACGGCGAGCCGGTGCTGCTGAGCCTGGCCGCCCAGCTGGAGGCGGCCCGCCCGTGGCCGCTGGTCGCACCGTGAGCGCGGCCATCGAGGTCGTCGACCTCACCCTGGCCTACGGCGACCTGCGGGCCGTCGACGGCGTCAGCCTGGAGGTCCCCGAGGGCGAGTTCGTCGGGATCCTCGGCCCCAACGGCGCCGGCAAGACCACCCTGCTGGAGGCCATCGAGGGCCTGCGCCGCCCGGACTCCGGGTCCGCGACGGTGCTGGGCCTGCCGGTGTGGCCGCGCAACGCGGCGCTGCTGCCGCGGATCGGGGTCCAGCTGCAGGCGTCGGCGTTCTTCGAGCGGCTGAGCGCACGCGAGCAGCTGCACACCTTCGCCTCCCTCTACGGCGTGCCGAGGCGTGCGGCGGACGACTGGCTGGAGCGGGTCGGCCTGGTCGAGAAGGCCGACAGCCGGGTCGAGGACCTGTCCGGCGGTCAGGCGCAGCGGCTCTCGATCGCCTGCGCGCTGGTCCACGACCCGGAGCTGGTGTTCCTCGACGAGCCGACGGCCGCGCTCGACCCGCAGGCCCGCCGCAACCTGTGGGACCTGCTCGCGGGCATCAACGAGGCCGGCCGCACGGTGGTGCTGACGACCCACTACATGGACGAGGCCGAGGCGCTCTGCGACCGGGTCGCGATCATGGACGCCGGCCGGATCCTGCAGTTCGACACCCCGAGCGCGCTGATCCGCGGGCTGGACGCCCCGACCCGGATCCTGCTCGGCGACGGCGAGGTCGTCACGACCCGCGACCCGGTGGCCGAGATCGGCCGGCTCGCCGCCGAGCAGCGCCTCGACGGCGTCCGGGTGCAGACCGGCACGCTGGAGGACGTCTTCCTCGACCTCACCGGACGGGAGTACCGCGCATGAGGAGCCCGTTCCTGGCCCTCTCCCTGGCCATCGTGCGCGGCTTCGTCCGCGACAAGGCGTCGGTGTTCTTCGCCCTGGTCTTCCCGCTGATGTTCCTGGTGCTCTTCGGTGGTCTCTTCGGCGACCAGACCCAGTCCCGGGTCGAGATGGTCCAGGTCGGCGAGGTCGCCCTGCTCGAGGAGATGTCGGACGGAACGCGCAGCGCCTTCGACGAGACCTTCGACGTGAGCCGGTCCGAGGACCTGCAGGCGGCCTTGACCGAGGTCCGCAAGGGCGACGCCGACGTGGCCATCGAGATGCGGGGCGACACGCTCGTCGCCCACTACACCCAGACCGACCAGGTGAAGGCGGCCGTCACGCAGGGGGCGCTGCGGGCCTTCGTCGACGGCACCAACGTGGCCCTCTCCGGCGAGCCGCCGCGGTTCGCGCTGGAGGTCGAGCGGGTCGAGGACGACTCGCTCTCGACGATCCAGTTCGTCACCCCCGGCCTGCTCGGCTGGGCGGTGGCGATGAGCGCGGCCTTCGGGGCGGCGGCGACGCTGCAGGGCTGGCGGCAGTCCAAGCTGCTGCGCCGGCTCCAGCTGGCCCCGGTCTCGACCCGCACCGTCGTCGGCGCCCGGGTGACGGTCACGCTGCTGATCGCCCTGGTGCAGATGGCCATCTTCATCGGCCTGGGCGCGGCCGCCTTCGACCTGACCCTGACCGGCTCCTGGTGGATGGCCGTCCCGCTGCTGGTGGTCGGCACCCTGTGCTTCATGGCCCTGGGCCTGCTGGCCGGCGCGATCACCCGGACCACCGAGGGCGCGGTGAACGCGGCCAACTTCATGGTGCTGCCGATGGCCTTCCTCAGCGGCTCGTTCTTCCCGCTCGACGGCGCTCCCGGCTGGCTGCGGGCGTTCTCCACGCTGCTCCCGCTCCAGCACCTCAACGAGGGCATGCTCGACGTGATGGTGCGCGGCGAGGGACCGGGCGCCGCGCTGGTCCCCCTCGTGGTCCTGGCCGGCTTCGCGGTGGTGGTCACCCTGATCGCCGCCCGGCTGTTCCGGTGGGAGACGGCCTAGTGCTGCTGGTGACCCCCCGCGCGCGGGTACGCCGGCTGCTCGGCCGGCCCAGTCCGCTGCACGGCCGGACGGTGCTCATCACCGGTGCCAGCTCGGGCATCGGCGAGGCCACGGCGCACGCGGTCGCGCGCCGGGGTGCCCGGGTGCTGCTGGTGGCCCGGCGGGCCGAGGAGCTGGAGCGGGTGCGCGCGGCGATCGGGTCGGACGGGGGGCACGCGACGGCCCACGCCTGCGACCTGACCGACGGCGCGGCCGTCGACGCCCTGGTCGCCCGGGTCGGGACGGTGGACTACCTGGTCAACAACGCCGGCCGCTCGATCCGGCGCTCGCTGCACCTGTCCTACGACCGCTTCCACGACGTCGAGCGGACCGCAGCGGTCAACTTCCTCGCACCGGTGCGGCTGACCCTGGGCCTGCTCCCCGCGATGCGGGCGCAGCGCTTCGGCCACGTCGTCAACGTGGTCACCTGGGGCGTGCAGATGAAGGCCCCGAAGTTCTCGGCCTACATCGCCTCCAAGACCGCCCTCGACACCTGGAGCCGGATCGCGGGCCGGGAGACGTACGCCGACAACGTCACCTTCACCAACCTGCGCCTGGCCCTGGTGCGCACCGCGATGACCGCCCCCACCGAGGCGTACGCCGGCCGCGGGGCCACCCCCGAGCAGGCGGCCGCCCGCGTGGTCCGGGCGCTGGAGGACCGGCCGGTGACCGTGGACACGCTCGCCGGCCGGGTCGGCGAGGCGCTCAACGTCGTCGTGCCCCGCCTCAGCGACGCGCTCTGGTCCCGCGTCGACCGCCGCTCCCCGGACTCGCGGGCGGCGATCAGGCCAGCATCGTCACCGCGGCGGTGACGCCGGCGACCACGACGAGGATCCGGAACAGCGTGGGCGGCAGCCGGCGGCCGACCCGGGCGCCGACGTACCCGCCGACGAGCGAGCCGGCGGCCAGCAGGCCGGCGGCGGCCCAGTCGACGTCCGCGACGACGACGAAGATCAGCGCCGCGACGATGTTGCCGGCGAAGATGGCCACCGTCTTGAGCGCGTTGACGATCCGCAGCTCCAGGTCGGTGCCGAAGCCGAGGACGGCGACCATCATCACGCCGGAGCCGGCGCCGAAGTAGCCGCCGTACACCCCGACGAGGCCGGCGAAGAAGGTGGTGACGGGGGAGAGGTGGTGGCGCGGGGCCCGGGGCTCCTGGCCGCGCCTGAGCACCTTCGTGATCAGCGGCTGGGCGCCGACGAGCAGGCAGGTGAAGAGGATCAGGAACGGGACGACCGACTCGAAGACGCCGGACGGCAGCCCCAGCAGCAGCACCGCTCCGAAGACCGAGCCGATCATCCCGGTGACCAGGATGACCGCGGTGACGCGGGGGTGCTCGCGCAGCTCCGCGCGGTAGCCGAACGAGCCGCTGACCCCTGCGGGCGTCATGCCGATCGTGTTGGAGACGCTGGCGACGACCGGGGGCAGCCCGATGGCCACGAGCACCGGGAAGCTCACCAGCGAGGCGACGCCGACGGTGGAGGTGAGCATGCCGGCGGCGAAGCCGGCGAGCAGGACGGCGAGCTGCTCCAGGCCGCTCACGGCGCCTCGCGGAGCACGGCCACGTCGCTGACCATCTCGACGTGCGCGTGCATCGCGGCCGCGGCGGCGGACGGGTCCTGGGCGCGGATCGCCTCGGCGATCGCGCGGTGCCCGGCCAGCGAGTTCTGCGGGCGGCCGGGCTGGGAGAGCGACTCGATCCGGGTCTCCTTGATCAGGTCGCCGATCTCGTCCATCAGCCGGGCGAGCAGCAGCGAGTGGGCGGCGGCGGTGACGGCGCCGTGGAAGCGCTCGTCGCCCTCCACGCCGCGGCCCCCGGCCTCGATGTCGGCGGCCATCGCGGCCAGGGCGTCGTCGATGCGCGCGAGATCCTCGTCGGTACGACGCGCCGCGGCGAGGCCGGCGATCTTCGTCTCCAGGGCGTCGCGGGTCTCGATCACCTCGGGCAGCCGGTCGGCGTGCGCGCGGATCGCCTCGACGATCCGCTGCTGACCGGGCGCGGCCTCGGCGAGCACGGTCCCGTCGCCGTGCCGGACCACCACGACGCCGATCACCTCGAGGGCGACCAGGGCCTGGCTGAGCGTGGCGCGGCTGACGCCGAGGCGGGTGGCCAGCTCGCGCTCGGGCGGCAGCCGGTCGCCGGCCGAGAGCCCGTTGGCCTCGATCCAGGAGGTGATCTGCCCCGCGACCTGCTCGTACAGGCGGGTGCGCAGCATCCGCTGGGGGAACTCCGACATGGCCGCATCCTATTGACAGGTGGCTCATTGGGCTATTGGCTAGGCCACTGATCCACTGCGTGACCTGAGTCACTGGCGACTCGGGGGCGCAGCGGGAGGAGGTAGTCATGGGACCGGAATGGGTTGCGATCATCGCCCTGGTCGCACTGTTCGTGATCGGCACGCTGCTGCCGATCAACATGGGCGCGCTGGCCTTCGTCGCCGCGTGGCTGGTCGGGATGTACTCCCTCGACCTGGACGAGAAGGAGATCATCTCGGGGATCAGCGGTGACCTGATCCTGACCATCATCGGCGTCACCTACCTGTTCGCGATCGCGCGCAACAACGGCACCGTCGACCTGATCGTGCGGACCGCGGTCAAGGGCGTCGGTGGCCGGGTGGCGCTGATCCCCTGGGTGATGTTCGCGGTGACCGCGGTGCTCACCGGCGTGGGGGCCGTGAGCCCCGCGGCCTGCGCGATCATCGGGCCGATCGCCCTCGGCTTCGCCGGGCGCTACGGCATCAGTCCGCTGATGATGGGCATGTTCGTCGTCCACGGCGCCCAGGGCGGCGGCTTCTCGCCGATCAGCATCTACGGCTCGCTGACCAACTCGGTGATGGCCGACGCCGGCCTGCCGAACAGCGAGCTGGTGATCTTCCTGTCCAGCCTGGTCGTCAACCTCGTGATGGCCGCGATCCTGTTCGTGCTGCTCGGCGGGCGCAAGCTGATCGGGCTGCGGATCGACCCCGACGACCCCGACACCCTCGACGACGACCTGCACCGCGGCGGGGCCCGGGTGCCCTCGCGCGGCACCGGCGCCACCGCGTCGACCGGCACCCAGGCCCTCGGCGTACGCCGGGACCAGGTGCTGACCCTGCTCGCGTTCGTCGGCGTCGCCGGGATCGCGCTGGCCTTCGACAAGAACATCGGCTTCGTCTCGATCACCGCGGCCGTCGTGCTCGCGATGCTCTCGCCGCACGAGCACAAGGACGCGGTCAAGCAGGTCGCCTGGCCGACCGTGCTGCTGGTGGCCGGCATCAGCACCTACGCGACCATCCTCGAGGCGGCGGGCTCGCCGGAGTTCGTCGGCAACTGGGCCGCCGGCCTCGGCGTCGCGGCCCTCGGCGCGCTGGTGCTCTGCTACGTCGGCGGCGTGGTCTCGGCCTTCGCCTCCTCGACCGCCCTGCTGCCGGTGATCATCCCGATCGGGCTGCCGCTGATCGCCGACGGCGGCATCAGCGCCGGGCTGTTCGTCGCCGCGCTGGCGGTGTCGTCCACGATCGTCGACGTGAGCCCGTTCTCGACCAACGGCGCCCTGATGCTCGCCAACAAGCCGGACTCGATCTCCGAGCCGGCCTACTACCGCCAGATCCTCACCTACAGCGTGATCGTCGTCCTCGCCGGTCCGCTCCTCGTATGGGCGGCCCTGGTGCTGCCGGGATGGAACTGACATGACCGGACCACTCAGCGACGTGCTCGTCGTCGACCTCTCCCGCGCCCTGGCGGGTCCGCACGCCACGATGATGCTGGGCGACCTCGGTGCCCGGGTGATCAAGGTCGAGGCGCCCGGCTCCGGCGACGACACCCGGTCCTGGGGGCCGCCGTTCGTGGGTCCCGAGGACGATCGGCAGTCGACGTACTTCCTCTCGGCCAACCGCAACAAGGAGTCGGTGGCCCTCGACCTGAAGGACGAGCACGACCGCGACCTGCTGCTGCGCCTGGTGGACCGCGCCGACGTGCTGGTCGAGAACTTCCGCACCGGCGTCCTCGAGCGCCTCGGGCTCGGCATCGCCGAGCTGCAGGCCCGCAACCCGCGGCTGGTGGTCCTCTCGATCACCGGGTTCGGCCACGACGGGCCCGAGGGCGGTCGGGCCGGCTACGACCAGATCGCCCAGGGCGAGGCCGGGCTGATGTCGCTGACCGGCTCCGGCCCCGACGACCCGCAGCGGGTCGGCACCCCGATCGCCGACCTGCTCTCCGGCATGTACGGCGCCTACGGCGTCCTGGCCGCGCTGCACGAGCGGGCCGCCAGCGGCGTCGGGACCGTCGTGCGGACCAGCCTGCTCGCCGCGGTCGTCGGCGTGCACGCCTTCCAGGGGACCCGCTGGACGGTGGCCGGCGAGGTCGGCCGGGCCCAGGGCAACCACCACCCGTCGATCGCGCCGTACGGGCTCTTCCACTGCCGCGACGGCGCCGTCCAGATCGCGCTGGGCAGCGAGGGGCTGTGGAAGCGGTTCTGCGAGGGCTTCGGCCTCGACCCGGCCGCGGCCGGGCTGGCGACCAACCCGGAGCGGGTGGCCTCCCGCGAGCGGGTGATCGAGGTCGTCGAGGCCGTGTTCGCCGACTGGGACGCCGAGCCGCTGCTGGCCCGGCTGGCCGAGGTCGGCGTCCCCGCCGGCAAGGTGCGCACCCTCGACGAGGTCTACGCCTGGGACCAGGTCGCCAGCCAGGGCCTGAAGGTCGACGTCGAGCACCCGCTGCTCGGCACCGTCACGCTGCCCGGGCCACCGCTGCGGTTCTTCGCGGCGGACGGCTCCGAGGTCACGCGCCGCGACCACGGGGCGCCCCCGACCCTGGACCAGCACGGCGGGTCCGTGCGGGCGTGGCTGGAGTCGGGCGCTTGAGTCCGCAGCGGCGCTGGGGGGCGCAGGACCTGCTCGACCTGGTCCTCGACGAGGACTCCTTCGAGTCCTGGGACGAGCCGGTCTCGATCGACCACCATCCGCAGGCCTACCGGGAGGCGCTGGTCGCGGCGGCCGAGAAGGCCGGCACCGACGAGTCGGTGCTGACCGGCCGCGGTCGGGTCCGCGGGCGCCCGGTGGCGGTGGTGGCCAACGAGTTCCGGTTCCTGGCCGGGTCGATCGGGGTGGCCTCGGCGCGCCGGATCGCGGCCGCCGTACGCCGGGCGACGGCGGAGGGCCTGCCCGTGCTCGCGACGACCGCGTCGGGCGGGACCCGGATGCAGGAGGGCACGGTCGCGTTCGTCGAGATGGTCGAGATCTCGCGCGCGCTGATGGACCACCGCGCGGCCGGCCTGCCGTACCTCGTGCACCTGCGGCACCCGACGACCGGCGGGGTCTACGCCTCGTGGGGCTCGCTGGGCCACGTGACGGTCGCCGAGCCGGAGGCGCTGGTCGGGTTCCTCGGCCCGAAGGTGTTCGAGGCGCTGAACGGCCGGCCCTTCCCGCCGCGGGTGCAGACCGCGGAGAACCTGGCCGCGAAGGGGGTCATCGACGGGGTCGTCACGGCCGAGGAGATCCCGGCGCTGGTCGACGGCGCGCTCGCGGTGCTGGTGGACCCGCCGTCGGCGCCGACCCTGACGCGCCGTGCCCCGCGGCAGGCGCGCGACCTGCCCGCCTGGGACTCGATCACGCGGACCCGCGAGCGGGACCGGGCGGGCGTGCGCGAGCTGCTGCGGTACGGCGCGGAGGGCACCTTGCGGTTGCGCGGCACCGACGAGGGCGAGCGCGACTCGACGGTCGTGGTGGCCCTGACCCGCATCGACGGTCAGTCGTGCGTCCTGGTGGGCCAGGACCGCAGCCGGCAGACGCCCGGGCACGAGATGGGCCCCGCCGCGCTGCGCGAGGCGCGGCGCGGGATGCGGCTGGCCGACGAGCTCGGGCTGCCGCTCGTGACGGTGATCGACACCCCGGGCGCGGAGCTGTCGCAGCGGGCCGAGGAGGGCGCGATCGCGGGCGAGATCGCCCGGTGCATCGCCACCATGACCACGCTGCGGGTGCCGAGCGTGTCGGTGATCCTGGGGCAGGGGTGCGGGGGTGGCGCGCTGGCCCTGCTGCCGGCGGCGACCGTGGTCGCGGCCGAGCACGGCTGGCTGTCGCCGTTGCCGCCGGAGGGTGCGTCGGTGATCGTGCACGGCGACACCGAGCACGCGGCCGCGATGGCGGACGCCCAGCACGTCCGGGCCCGCGACCTGGCCGCGGCCGGGACGGTGCACCACGTCGTACCCGAGGTCGACGGCGAGCCCGCCGCCGACCTCGCCCGCGCCGTCGCCGCCGAGATCGGCCACCAGCTGCGCGCGGCGGCGGGCTAGTCCGTCACGCAGGTGTGGTCGCAGCCGGGCGGACGTCACCGCCAGGCGACGGACGATCCCGGCCGCTGCTGCGCTACCCCGGCGGTCGCTCGCCCTTCCAGCGCAGGACGAGCACCGTCAGCACCGCGACCAGCATCGGGCCGAGGGCGAGGACCAGGACGGCGAAGCCCTCGGCGCCGTGCAGGGCGCCCAGGTGGAGCGGGGTCACCTCACACCCCCGCAGGGGCGCGGTCGTCGGCCGCGACCTCGGGTCCGGGGGCGCGGGCGTAGCGGCTGACGCCCCAGCCGAGGCCGAGCACCAGCACCAGGCTGCAGAGGAGGACGACGAGTCCGGCGACGCCCCACAGCCAGCCCGGCACGTCGTCCTTCAGCTCGCGCTGGAGGATGAGCTTCTCCTCGCCGAAGGGGCGCACGACCCCGTCGGTGACGGGGACCGCGGGCTCGTCGAGCGCGGCGTCCTCGGGCAGGTAGATCGGCATCGCGCGCAGCTCGCGGCCGTCGTGGACGCGCACCATGGTCTTCCAGGTGCCGTCCACCGGCACCGGCTCGGTGGTGCGCCACAGGGTGGGGGAGACCTCCTCCAGCGGCTGGACGTGCAGGCCCGCGGAGCCGCGCCCGCCCTGCCAGGCGGTCACCGTCAGCCAGGCCTCCGCCCCGTCCACGGGCGGCTCGTTGAAGCGGAACTCGGCCTGGACCTCGCGCCCCTGCGGCCCCTGCTCGTCGGCCACGATCGTGGTCTCGGCCTCGAGGCCGCTGGGAGCCAGGGCCAGCACGCCGTTGGTCACCACCGCGGCCAGCACCACCAGGGCGGAGCCGAAGACCAGCCGTGGGCGCCGGACGACGAACGGCAGCTCGCGGCGCAGGCCGAGCACCAGCAGTCCCGCGAGCAGGCCGGCCGCCACCCCGCCGAGGGTGGCGAGCAGCACCCCCTCGACGACGATGTCGGAGGTCCACCGCAGCGGGAAGGCCACCTGGGTCCAGGCGTACTCCGCCGCGAACCCGATGGTGCCGATCAGCACCCCCGACACGACGCCGACGCGCAGCGGGCGGTCGGCCCAGCGCGCCGCGACCGCCTCGACGAGCAGCGCCTCGACCAGGTAGAGCGGGACCGCCGCCCAGAGCTCGCCGAGCACCGGCCCGACCACGACGCTCACGCCGCCGCGGACGACGAGGTAGAACACGACGGCGGCGACCGCGGCCCCGCGCCCGACCCACAGCCGGGCCACGACGAGGCTGAAGGTGGCCGCGGACGCGATCATCAGCGGCTGCAGGACCAGTCGGAACTGCTCGACGCCGAAGTCGTACTCCGCCTGGAAGACGCTCATCCCGATCAGCAGGCCGCCGACCAGGCAGCTCGCCAGGACGTACGACGCCCGCACGGACGCGCGGTCGGTACGCCGGCCGCCGGCCCGACCCTCCTCCAGCAGCACGGCCATCGCGACCAGCGACAGTCCGGCGCCGCCGATGAGCATCAGGTGGGTGGGTCCCCACAGCGTGACGTCCTGGCCGAAGATCCGGTGCCACACGTCGTCGAGCGGGAAGCCGAGCAGCGCGTAGCTGCCGGCGCCGGTGAGCAGCACCCCGCCGGCGGGTGCGCGCCAGCCGGGGGCCAGCTGCACCCCGGACGCGCCGACCTGGTCCTCGCGGGGGAGCGCGCAGGCCAGCACGCCCGCGGCGGAGATGCCGAAGAGGCCGAAGAGGATCGGGTAGTGCGCGGGGTTGGCCAGCGGGCCCTCGTCGCGCCCGACGCCGATGTGCAGCGAGATGTCCCAGTACATGCCGAGCAGGGCGGTGATCAGCGAGACCATCGCGACCATCAGCGGCAGGCTCACCCATCCCGCGATGCCGCCGAACGCGGCGGCGCCGTCCATCCGGCGCAGCAGCCGGTCGAGGGCCCGCAGCCGCCCGGTGCGGTGTCCGAGGACCACGGCGAGCAGGACGAGGGTCATCACCAGCGCGAGCCCGGAGGCGATCGCGACCTGGTCCAGCGAGGCCGCGCCCGCGGGGCGGTCCTCGACGACGAGGGGGAGCATCGACATTGATTGCACAGATCTATGTAACATCGAAAGATGTAACATTGCAATGAGTACGATCGAGCCGTGCCGGAGGAGACCGAGGTGTTCGTGGTCGAGGAGCTCTCCCGGCGCACCGACGTGTCCGTCCGCTCGCTGCGCTCCTACCAGTCCCGCGGCCTGCTGCCGCCTCCCGAGGTGCGCGGCCGCACCGGCTACTACGGCCCCGAGCACGTCGCCCGGGTGCGACTGGTCCAGGACCTCCGCGCCGCCGGCCTCAAGCTCGACGGCATCGCCCGGATGCTCGACGACGACGTGGCCGCCGACGAGCAGCTGCTGGCCTTCACCCAGCAGGCGCGGGGCATGTTCGGCAGCGGGCAGCCCGCCACCACCACGATCGAGGAGCTGGTCGAGCGGTTCCGGATCGGGGCCGACGAGGCGCTCGAGGTGCTGGGCTCCGCCGTCCGCCTCGGCCTGCTGCGGGAGTCACCGAGCGGGGAGATCGAGGTGCTGGGTCCCCGGCTGCTCGCCGCCGGGGAGGCCGCGATGGCCACCCTCGGGCTGAGCGCCACCGAGGCGCTCGACCTGCTCGGCCGGCTCCGCCGGCACGCCGACGGGGTCGCGGCGATCTACGTCGAGCTCTTCGTGGAGCGGGTCTGGGAGCCGTTCGTGGCCTCCGGGCGACCGCCCGGCGAGTGGTCGGACGTGCAGCGCTCCCTCGACGCGCTGCGCGACCTGGCCACCGGGGCCCTCGACGCGACCTTCGAGCTGGCGATGGCCCACCGGGTCGACGAGACGCTCGGCCGGCTGCTGCCGTCGCAGGACTAGGCCCCCGCGGACCAGGCCTCGAGCTCGATCTCGGAGAAGAAGTCCTGCCACGGACGGCCGGAGCCGTGCCAGTCGTCGTGCCGGGACCGGAAGGGCGTGGGCACGTCCGCCCAGCAGCGCTCGCAGTAGGACGTCTCCTCACCCATGCCGACGACGGTACGACGAACGCCGGGCGACCCGCAGGCGAACCCGGGGGTCGCCGGCTAGCTGGCCTTCTTCTTCGCCGCCGTCTTCTTGGCGGCGGCCTTCTTCGCCGGGGCCTTCTTCGCGGCGGTCTTCTTGGCCGCCGTCTTCGTGGCCGCGGCCTTCTTCGCGGGCTTGTCCTGGTCCGCGGACGACGACTCGCCGCGGGCCGTCTTGGCCGCATCGACCGAGCGCTGCAGCGCGGCCAGCAGGTCGACGACCTCGCCGGAGGACTTGGTGGAGGTGGGGGTGCGCTTGACCTCGCCGCCCTCGACCTTGGCCTTGACCAGGGCCTCCACGGCGCCGGCGTAGTCGTCCTCGAACTCGGAGGCGTCGAAGTCGCCGGCCAGGGTCTCGACCAGCATGGTCGCCATCTTCACCTCGGCCGGCTTCACCTCCCCGCTCTCGACGGAGAAGTCGGGGGTGCGGATCTCGTCGGGCCACATCATGGTCTGCAGCACGATGACGTCGTCCTTGACGCGCAGCACCGCGATCGAGGTGCGGTTGCGGATCGCCACCGTCACCACCGCCATCCGGTCGGCGTCGAGGAGCGCCTGGCGCAGCAGGGCGTACGGCTTCGCGCCGGTCTTCTCGGGCTCGAGGTAGTAGCTCTTCTCGAACAGCATCGGGTCGATCTGGTCGCTCGGGACGAACTTCTCGACCGCGATCTCGCGCGACGACGCCGACGGCAGCTCGGCCATGTCGTCGTCGCTGAGGATGACCATCTCGCCGTCCTCGGTCTCGTAGCCCTTGGCGATGTCGGCGTACGGGACCTCCTCGCCGTCGATCGAGCAGACCCGCTGGTACTTGATCCGGCCGCCGTCCTGGGCGTGCACCTGCCGGAAGGACACGTCGTGGGACTCGGTGGCGGCGTAGAGCTTCACGGGCACGCTGACCAGCCCGAAGGACACCGCGCCCTTCCAGATCGCACGCATGGGGAGGCCTCTCTGGTTGCTGTCGATGCTCAGTATCCGGGCTAGGGACCCGGCACGCACGCGGAACTCATCGGGGCCCGCCGAGCGCCGGGCATGATGGCGGCATGCGTCCCATGCTGGCCACCCCCGGCCGCCACGTGCCGACCGGCGCGGAGTGGTCGCACGAGGTGAAGTGGGACGGCGTCCGGGCGCTCACCGAGGTCCGCGACGGGGAGCTGCGGATGACCAGCCGCAACGAGAACGCGATCACGATCGCCTGGCCGGATCTCGCGACCAGCCCGCTGGGCGAGCGCGACCTGGTGGTCGACGGCGAGGTCATCGCCCTCAACGAGCGCGGCCGGCCCGACTTCCGGACCCTCCAGGAGCGGATGCACGTGCGCAAGGCGTCGACCGCCGCCCGGCTGGCCGAGGCGGTGCCGGCGACGTACATGGTCTTCGACCTGCTGCGCCTGGACGGCCAGGACCTCACCGGCCTGGCGCTGGAGGAGCGCCGCGAACGGCTGCTCGGGCTCGGCCTGACGGGCTGGCAGGTGCCCGCGTCGTACGACGACGGCGCCATGCTCTTCGACGCCACGCTGGCCCAGGACCTGGAGGGGCTGGTCAGCAAGCGCCGGTCCTCGCGCTACCGGCCCGGCGAGCGCACGCCGCACTGGTGCAAGCTCGCGCACCGGCACCGGCTCTCCTACGTCGTCGGCGGCTGGCGCCCGCAGGAGGGCACCACCGACCGGCTGGCCGCCCTCCTCGTGGGCGAGCCCACCCCGGACGGGCTGCTCTACCGTGGCCGGGTGGGCAGCGGCATCGGACCCCAGCAGTCGCGGGCGCTGGCGGACCTGGTCGCCGGCCTCGCCCGCACCGCGAGCCCGTTCGACGACGAGGTGCCGGCCGTCGACGCCCGCGGGACGCACTGGCTCGAGCCCGTCCTGGTCGTGGACGTCGACACGCACGGCCGTGGGTACTCCCGGCTGCGCCAGCCCTCCTTCCAGGGCGTGCGCGGCGACCTGGGCCCGGAGGACCTGCGATGAGGCGACGCACCCTGCTGGCCGCGGTCCCCGGCTCGCTGCTGCTCGCGGGCCGGGCCCAGGCGGCCCCCGCGAGTGTCGTGCTCGACGGCGTCGACGTCCGGCTGCGGGCCGGCACCCGGCAGGTCGTGACCGTCAGGCACACCGCCGGGCACCGCGCCCGGGTCGCCTGGTGGGTGCAGCGCGACGGCGCGTGGGAGCAGCGGCTGCAGACCGACGACGGCCGCACCGGGTACGGCGGCCTGGTGCCCGGTCGCTCGCGCCGCCAGGGCACCGGCACCACCCCGCTCGGCACCTACGACCTCCCGTGGGCCTTCGGCCAGGTCCGCGAGGACCCCGCCTGGAGGCTGCGCTACCGCCGGGTCGGCGCCGGCGACTACTGGGTGCAGGACAACGCCTCGGCCCACTACAACCGGCTCCGCAACCGCAGCCAGGGCGGCTTCCGGTGGTGGCTGCCGTCCAGCGACCCGAACTCCTCGGAGCGGCTGCGCGACTACCGCACCCAGTACGAGTGGGCGATCGTGACCTCCTTCAACCACCACCAGGTCCGTCACCGCGGCTCCGGGATCTTCCTGCACGTCAACGGCAGCGGCGCCACCGCCGGCTGCGTGAGCGCACCCCGCCCGTTCGTCCGCGCCCTGATGCACCGCCTCGACCCCGACCGGGCGCCGGTCATCGCGATCGGCCGCTGATGGCCGACCTCCACGTCGACGTCGAGGGCCGCACCCTCAAGATCAGCAACCTCGACAAGGTGCTCTACCCGCGCACCGGCACCACCAAGGGCGAGGTGCTGCACTACTACGCCCAGGTGGCGCCGGTGCTGCTGCCGCACCTGCGCGACCGGGCGGTCACCCGGATCCGCTGGCCGCACGGCGTCCAGGACGGCAGCTTCTTCGAGAAGAACGCCCCCAGCGGCACCCCCGCGTGGGTGCGGACGGTGAAGGTCCCGAGCACCGGCAGCCGCTCGGGCCAGGGCGACACCGAGCTGGTCTTCCCGGTCGTCGACGACCTGGCCACCCTCACCTGGCTGGTCAACCTGGCCGCCCTCGAGCTGCACGTCCACCAGTGGTCCGTCGGCCGCAACGGCCGTCCCCGCAACGCCGACCGGCTGGTCATCGACCTCGACCCGGGCGAGCCCGCGGGCCTGCACGAGTGCTGCCAGGTCGCCCTGCTCGTCCGCGACCGGCTGGCCGACCGCGACCTCGACTGCCGCCCGGTCCTCAGCGGGAGCAAGGGCCTGCACCTGTACGCCGACCTCCCGAAGCGGCTGCCCTCCGAGCAGTCGACCGCGCTGGCCAAGGAGGTCGCCGAGGACCTGCAGCGCTCCCACGGCAGCCAGGTCACGGCCACGATGACCAAGGCCAAGCGCGGCGGGAAGGTCTTCCTCGACTGGTCCCAGAACGCCGGGTCGAAGACCACCATCTCGCCCTACTCCCTGCGCGGGCGCGAGCGCCCGTACGTCGCCGCCCCCGTCACCTGGGACGAGGTGGGCGAGGGGGCCGAGGACCCGCTGGGGCTCGAGCAGCTCACCTTCGACGAGGTCCTGGCCCGGGTGGAGGAGCACGGCGACCTGTTCGCCTGAGGCTGTTACCCAACCGTGGAGAGGTCGTGGTCGCGACGTGCACGGGCCGTGAAGCGCGCCTGCCTACCGTTCTACTCGTGAACATCCCGCTGAAGCGCAAGGTGCTCCTGCCTCTCGCCTCGGTCGTGGGAGCAGGCGTCCTGGCGGTGGCCACCGGCCTGCTCGGCGGCGGGGCCAGCGCGGCGTCCGACGGCGTCCGGCTGAGCGCCGACGAGGACGGGGGCGCGGCCCTGGTCGTGACCGCTCTCGAGCCCGGCGACGCGGTCACCCGGACCGTGACCATCGCCAACACCACCGGCGCCGAGGGTCGGCTGACCTTCACCGAGCAGGGGAGCGCGGCGTCGTACGCCGAGGGTGACCTGCGGCTGGCCATCAGCCGCGACGGCGCGTCCGTGTACGACGGCCGGTTCGGCGCGATGAGCGACTTCGCCCAGGACATGGGCTTCCTCGCCGACGGCGAGAGCGCGACGTTCACCTTCCGGGTCTCGCTGCCCGACGACGCGGAGTACGTGCCGGCCGGCACGCAGGCCGCGACGGCGACGTACACCTGGGTGACCGAGGCCCCGTAGGCGGGGCACCACGAACTGGCCGACCCACCCCGGGGGGAGTGTGGGCCGGCACTCCGGCGGCGACGGTCCGTCCGGCAGGTCTGGGGGGACTGCCGGACGGGCCCTCGTCGCATCCCGCCCCGCCC
>Ga0075365_10000134_pt1 | contig 22900 bp, 14 predicted proteins | sample EndMetdeltDD1765_FD_71387 | JGI IMG/M metagenome (GOLD analysis project Ga0075365, IMG submission 71387) | Populus endosphere microbial communities from Tennessee, USA - Endosphere MetaG P. deltoides DD176-5 | ecosystem: Host-associated > Plants > Roots > Endosphere | place: USA: Tennessee... | reverse complement strand
GCACCGCGACGGGTCCGAGTGCGACGCGGCCCGACCGCACGAGCCGGGTGAGACCGAGCAGCGCGAGCGGAAGGATCATCGGTACGACGAAGTAGAGGTAGCGCGACGAGGTGGCCGTCTCGAGTCCCGTGCCCACGCGCGAGTAGGCGGTCGCCAGCGCGAACAGCGGCGCCACCAGGAACAGCAGGTAGGCGGGGAGCACGCGGCGCGGCGCCGAGCGCACCGACAGCACCCACCCGATCCCGACCGCCGCGAACAGCAGCGGGCCGAGCACCGCGATCGGGAAGATGCGCCCGATCCCGTCGGTGAGCATTGCGAGCGCGTACTCGGGCACGCCGGTCAGCAGCTGGCCCACGCCCTCCGCGCGCCCCGCGGCGGGGGCGGAGCGGCCGACCGCCAGCCACCAGGTGCCGTAGGCCGCGGCCGGGACGAGCAGGACGAGGGCCGCCCGCCACCCGCGCCGCACGATGAGCAGGGCGGCGAGGCCGGCGAGGAGCGGGAGGGCGGTGCCTGAGAAGGTGAGGGCGAGCGTCGCCAGCAGCGGGATCGCGACCAGCTCGGCGACGCCGAAGCGCGCGCGCAGGGCGAGCAGCCAGCAGCCGAGGACGAGGACCATCGCCCCGACGAAGCCGACCTGGAACGCCCAGCCGATGTTCTCCGCTCCCCCTCCGAAGAAGGTGAGCAGGAGGCCCCCGGCGGTGGCGAGCCACGGCGCGACCCCCACCCGCAGCAGGAAGCGCCAGAGCAGGTGCACGAAGGCCAGGTGGGCCGCGACCGACGGCACCGCGAACGGCAGGTAGGAGTCGAGTCCGAAGAGGTCGCGCACGAGCAGGAAGAGCAGGTGCGGGGCCGTGCTCCAGTGGCCCACGTGCGGCGCGAGCAGGTCGCCGAGCGACGGCACGAGGAAGGCGAAGTCGTCGGAGAAGAACCATCCGCCGCCGATCAGGGCGAGCACCAGCACGCCGCCGACGACGAGTCCGGCGTAGTGGACGAGGCGGAAGGGCGTCACGCGGCCCACGATAACGTCCGGGCGGCCGGCGAGCGGCGGGAGGGTGAGAACCCGTCACCTAGACTGACTCGCGCCAGCTCGGACTCAGGAGCCCCACCATGACCGGAACCTTCACCCACGATGTCGTCGTCATCGGGGGCGGCGGCCACGTCGGCCTGCCCCTCGCCATCGCCCTCGCCGACCGCGGCTCCTCGGTCGTCGTCTACGACCTCAGCGAGACCGCCGTCGCCACCATCTCGGCCGGCAAGGTGCCGTTCCTCGAGCCCGGCGCCGAGCCCGTTCTGCAGCGGGTCATCGCGGAGGGCCGGTTCTCGGCCTCGACCGACCCGGCCGTCGTCGCGTCCGCCGAGAACGTGGTCGTCGTCATCGGCACGCCGGTCGACGAGCACCTCAACCCCGACCCGAACGCGATCCCGGCCGCCCTCGCCGGATGCTCGGAGTACTTCCGCGACGGGCAGCTGCTCGTGCTGCGCAGCACCGTCTACCCCGGCGTCACCGCGCTCGTCGAGCGCATGGTGGAGTCGCTCGGCGTCGACGTGCCCGTGGCCTTCTGCCCGGAGCGCATCGCGGAGCACAAGGCGATGGAGGAGCTGTTCTCGCTCCCGCAGATCGTCTCCAGCCGGCGCGACGACGGCCGCGCCCGCGCGGCGGCGCTGTTCGGAACGTTGACCGAGAAGATCGTGCATCTCGCCCCCGAGGAGGCGGAGCTCGCGAAGCTGTTCACCAACACCTGGCGCTACATCAAGTTCGCCGCCGCGAACCAGTTCTACATGATGGCCAACGACCGCGGCCTCGACTTCGAGCGCATCCGGCAGGGCCTCACCCAGGACTACCCGCGCGCCCAGGACCTGCCCGGCGCCGGGTTCGCCGCGGGCCCGTGCCTCTTCAAGGACACGATGCAGCTCGCCGCGTTCTCCGACAACACGTTCAACCTCGGCCATTCGGCGATGCTCGTCAACGAGGGGCTTCCGCTCTACCTGGTCAGTCGGCTCGAGAAGCGCTTCGACCTCTCGCAGCTCACCGTCGGCATCCTCGGGATGTCGTTCAAGGCGGGCTCCGACGACATCCGCTCGAGCCTGTCCTACAAGCTGCGCCGCGTGCTCAAGTTCAAGGCGAAGGCCGTGCTCGGCACCGACCCGTACGTCACCGAGGCCACCGACGACACCCTCCTGCCGCTCGACCTCGTCCTGGAGAAGGCCGATCTGCTGATCATCGCGACGCCGCACGCCGAGTACCGCGGCCTGGTGACCGACAAGCCGGTCGCCGACGTCTGGAACCTGCTGGGCGAGGGAGTCGTCGTCTAGTGGCCGACGCGCCCCGCGCCTCGATCGTCATCCCCGCCTACAACGAAGGCGACGACATCGTCGCGGGCCTCGACCGCATCTTCGAGGCCGTGAAGGTCGACGTCGAGGTGCTCGTCGTCGTCGACTCGGCCGACGACACCACGATCCCCCCGGTGCAGGAGTACGCCCGCCGGGAGCCCCGACTCCGCCACCTGGTGAACGACTACGGGCGCGGACCGGCGTTCGCGATCCGCTACGGCATCGACCACGCCGCCTCCGGCACCGTCGTGGTCACGATGGCCGACGGGTGCGACGACCCGCGGCAGATCGACGATCTCGTGAAGCTGGTCGAGCGCGGCGTCGTCGTCGCGGCCGCCTCTCGCTACATGCCCGGCGGCCAGCAGGTGGGCGGTCCCCGCCTGAAGACGTTCCTCTCGCGCACCGCCGGACGCACCCTGCACACGTTCACGGGCGTCGGCACCCGCGACGCGACCAACTCGTTCAAGGCCTACCGCAAGCAGTTCCTCGACGACGTCGGCATCGACAGCCGCGACGGTTTCGAGATCGGACTGGAGCTCACCGCGAAGGCCCGGCGCCTGCGGCTTCCCGTCGCCGAGATCCCCACGATCTGGCTGGATCGCACCTTCGGGGAGTCGAACTTCCGGCTCAGCAAATGGATTCCGAAGTATCTGCGCTGGTATAGATTCGCCTTCGGCCGTCGCCTGACGCTCGAAGAGCTGCGACGCAGCGTCTCCCAGACCTCCGACAACACGAAGTGAGTGCCCATTCCATGAAGAAGGTCGTCGTCACCGGATCCGCCGGGTTCATCGGTGGATACATCGTCGAAGAACTGCTCGAGAAGGGCTACTCCGTCGTCGGGGTGGACAACTACTCGAAGTACGGGCCGGTCAAGAAGTCGTACGACGACAACCCGAACTACCGGCTCGTCGTCGGCGACGTGCAGGATGTCGCGCTGATGACCGAGCTGCTCGCCGACGCCGACCACTTCATCGCCGGCGCGGCGCTCATCGGCGGCATCTCCTACTTCCACACCTACGCCTACGACCTGCTGGCGCAGAACGAGCGCATCATCGCCTCGAGCTGCGACGCCGCGATCGCCGCGATCAAGAACGGCGGCCGCCTCGAGAAGGTCACCTACATGTCGTCGTCGATGGTGTTCGAGTCGACCGACCGCTGGCCCAGCAAGGAGGGCGACGAGCGCCTCGTGCCGCCGCCGCTGTCGTCGTACGGCTTCCAGAAGCTCGCCGTTGAGTACTTCGCGCGTGCCGCGTGGGATCAGTACCAGGTGCCGTACACGATCCTGCGTCCGTTCAACTGCGTCGGGATCGGCGAGAGCCGGGCGCTCGGCGACGTCGAGATCGACTCGGGCAACGTGAAGCTCGCGATGAGCCACGTCGTGCCCGACCTCGTCCAGAAGATCCTCAAGGGCCAGGACCCGCTGCACATCCTCGGCTCGGGCGAGCAGATCCGCCACTACACGTACGGCGGCGACCTCGCGCGGGGCATCGTGCTCAGCCTCGACAACCCGGCGGCGCTCAACAACGACTTCAACGTCTCGACGGCGGCGGGCCACTCGGTGCTCGAGCTCGCCGAGACCATCTGGCGCAAGATCAAGGGCCCGGACGTGCCGTTCCACTACGTGAGCGACGAGGGCTTCGAGTACGACGTCGCGCGCCGCGTGCCGGACACCTCGAAGGCCAAGGAGCTCCTCGGCTTCGAGGCGACCACGACGCTCGAGGAGATGCTCGACGAGGTCATCCCGTGGATCGAGAACGCCGTCGCGGACGGCACGATCTGAGCGCGTGAGCCCCGCACTCCGGCTCCTGCGCTCCCCGGTCGCCTGGCACTACGCCGGGCTCGCCGGGTCGCTCGTCGCGATCCTCGTCCTGGGTCGCACCCAGTGGTTCTACTACGACGAGTGGTCGCTGCTCGTGCCCCGCGGGCTGGAGGCGCTCGTCGCGCCGCATGTCGGGCATTGGAGCGGTGCGCCCACGATCCTCACCTGGGCGCTGCGCGCCGTCGTCGGGCTCGAGGTCTACTGGCCCTACCTGCTGCTCTCGGTGCTGGTGCACCTGGCGATCACGCACGTGCTCTGGCGGCTCATGCGCCGCATGGGCGTGCAGCCGTGGATCGCGACGGCCCTCGCCCTGCTGGCCGCCCTGCTCGGCGCGGGTGCCGAGAACATCTTCTGGGAGTTCCAGGTCGGCTACATGGGCGCGATCCTGGTCGGACTGGCGGTGCTCCGGCTCCTCGATTCGGAGACCTGGAACGTGCGGCGCGCGGTCGTCGGCGGCGTGCTGGCCGTCGTCGCGGTGACCTTCTCCGGCACGGCGATCCCCGTGCTCGTCGCCGCCGGCCTCGTCGGGCTGCGGCGACGCGGCGTGCTGCGCACCGCCCTCGTGCTCGGTCCGGCCGCGGTCGTCTACGTCGCCTGGTACCTGCTGAGCGGCGCGCGGGGCTCCTCCGAGTGGTCGGTGAAGGGTCCGACGGGGATCCTCGTCGACGTTCCGCGGTACATCGGTCACATGTTCGCCGACGGTCTCGGCACCCTGTTCCCGATCGAGGGCTTCGGCGTCGTCGTCTGCGCCGGCCTCGTCGTCGCGCTCGTCGTGCTCGCCCGGGGGGCCTGGAGCTCGACGCTCCCGGCCTTCGCGCTCGTCGCCGCGGCCCTGCTTCAGGCGGGCCTCACCGGGTTCTCGCGGATCGGCCTCGGGTTCGGAGCGGCATCGTCCGAACGCTACGTCTACGCGATCGTCGTGCTCATCCTGCCCTTCTGCGGTCTGGTGCTCAGTCGCCTGGCCGGTGAGCGCCGTGCCGTCCTCGCCGCGATCGTCGCGCTCCTGGTGCTGCTCACCGGGTTCAACGCGGGGCTGCTCGCGCGCGCCGCGCAGCAGCAGGGCACGCTCGAGACGGCGACGAAGGAGCGGCTCTGGGCGGTGCTCGACCTCGCCTCGCAGCCCGGCGCCGCGTACGACCCGGCGATCGTCCCCGCGCCGTACGCCCCCGGGGTCTCGGTCGGCGAGCTGCTCGAGATGGAACGCGAGGGCTGGCTCGAGCCCGGGCCGTACGGCCGCACGGCGGAGCTGGAGGCGCGCGTCTACCTCGACCTGGGGCTCGCGCCGTCGCCGGACTCCGCCGATCCCGACGCCCCCGGGTGCCACGTGGTCGCTCCGGAGACGTTCCTCGACACCTCGCGCACCGCGGATGTCTTCGGCTCCGGGGCCGTGCGCATCGCCCTCGTCTCGGCCGACGTCGTCTCCGATTGGCGCCCCGTGACCCTCACTCCGGACGGCGTGCGGGTCGACGCCACGCGCACGACGGCGAACCTGCGGATCACCGCGCTGGACGCCCCGATCACGGTGTGCGACGGCGTCTCCTAGACTGGCGCTTCCAGCCTCGAGGGAGCAGGTGGCATGCCCGACCGTCGGTCCGACGATGCGCTGCGCCTGGCGTCCGCCGAGGCGGCGCTGATCCCCCTCCGCAACGAGGTCGAGTCCTACCGCGTCCAGGCTCTCGGCTGGCGTGAGCGGGTCCGTGCGCTGGAGGCGCGCGCGGCCGACGCGGCCCCCCCGCGCACCTCCTTGACCGCCCGGCTGGCGCGGGCCGCGGGGTTCGGCCGCACGCCCGCGGCGGCTCCGGCCGACGACCTCGACCCCGGCTACTACCGACGGCGGTACCGCGACCTCGCGGGCCTCGACGATGCCGAGCTGGTCACCCACTGGACCCGCTTCGGGCGCCCGGAGGGCCGTCGGGGCCGCTCCTCGCTGGACTCCGTCGTGCTGCCGCCCGTCCGCCCGCTCGCGGCCGGCGAGGACACCGTCGTCGTGGTCACCCCGGAGGCCGACGGGCAGCCGGCGTCCGAGCTCGCCGCGGGCCTCGTCGCCGACCTCGCCACGCGGCATCGGGTCGTCACGGTCGTCCTCCGGGGCGGCACCCCCGAGGCGCCCGCCGTCCGGGATGCCGACGCGGCCGTGCTGCTCGATGACACCGTGGATCTCGACGAGTTCGAGGCCGCCGACCTGGTCGATCGTCTCGTGGCGGCCTACGCACCGCGCGGCGCCGTGCTGAGCACGGCGCGGGCGCGCGACTTCGCGGCCGCGTTCGAGGTGCACGGGGTCTCGGCCGTCGTGCTGATCCAGGAGTTCGCGGAGGAGGTCGTGCCGCGCGGCGACCTCGCCAACCTCGTCGGCACGGCGTCGCACCTCGTCTTCCCGAGTGCGGCGGCCCGCGACTCGGTGCTCCGCGAGCACGTGTTCCTGCGCGGACGCACCCTCCCCGTCGTGCCCCAGGGCCGGGTGCGTCCGCTCGCCCCGGCGATCGAGCGCCGACCCGACCCCGAGGGCCCGCTGGTGATCGCGGGCGCGGGTCCGTGGGTGCCCGAGGGCGGCGTCGACCTTTTCCTGCAGGTGGCGGCCCGGATGCCGGCGGGCCCCCGCCCCGTGACTTTCGTCTGGTTGGGGGGCGAGCACGACGACGAGCTGCGCTACGCCGACCTGGTGCGCGCGCAGGCCCGCGCGGGCGACCTCCCGATCCGGTTCCACCGTCTCGACGGCGAGGATCCGGCGGAGCTGCTCGCCCGGGCCGACGTGTTCCTGTCGACCGCCCGCCGGGAGGCGCTGTCGACCGTGGCGGTGGAGGCGCTGCACGCCGGGGTGCCGGTCGTCGCCTTCGCGGGCGCCGGCGGGGTGGCCGAGGCGCTGGCGGCGGATCCGCGCACCGCGCACCTCGTGGTGCCCTACGTCGACTCCGCGGCGGCAGCCGAGACGCTCGCGGCGCTGCTCGCGGATCCCGCGGCGGCGGGGCGCGCCGGCGCGGCCGCGCAGGAGATCGCCCGGGGCCTCTACGACACCGCTCGGTACGCGCGCGACCTCGAGCGCCTCCTCGCGACCTCCGCCGACGAGCGCGCGACCGAGGTCGCGGATCACGGCGACCTGCTCGGCACCGGCGTCTTCGAGCCCGCCTTCTACTGGGGGGCGCGGGGCAGCCGGCCCGACGACGCGACCGCCCTCGCGCACTACCTGCACACGTCGCGGCTCACCCGGCCCCGCGCGCGCGCCCTGTCGGGCCTGGTCGGCCGCAAGGGCGCCCGCGGGTTCCATCCGCTCGTCTTCGCCGAGGACCGGCCGGGCGCGGACGACCACGACCCGCTCGCGGAGTGGGCCCGCGCGGGCCGGCCGGAGGGGCGCTGGACCCACCGGGTGATCCGCCGGGACGAGTCGTCCGCCCCGGCGGCCGGCGCCGACGCGCTGCGCATCGCCGTGCACGCGCACCTCTTCTATCCGGAGGCGCTCCCCGACCTCCTCGCCCGCCTCGCCCGCACGCACCTGCGGCCCGCACTCCTCCTCACCACCGACACCGAGCCGAAGGCCGCGGAACTCCGCGACGGGCTCGCGGGCGCGGGCCTCCCGGGCGAGGTGATCGTGGTGCCGAACGCCGGTCGCGACGTCGGACCGCTGCTCACCGGCATCGGGCTCGAGCGCCTCGACGGGTTCGACCTGCTGCTGCACGTGCACGGCAAGAAGAGCGAACACGCCGGCGGCGGGGTCGGCGACGTGTGGCGCGACTTCCTGTTCGGCACCCTCGTCGCCCCGCTCGACGGCGGCCCGGCGACGGCCGACGCGATCGTCGCCGCCTTCGCCGCGGACCCGCACCTCGGCATCGTCTTCCCCGAGGACGCCAACCTCAACGACTGGGACGAGAACCGCGGCATCGCCGAGGCGCTCGCCCCGCGCCTCGGCATCACGACGCCCTTCCCCGTCCACTTCGACTTCCCGATGGGCGGGATGTACTGGGCGCGCGTCGACGCGATCCGGCCGCTGTTCGAGCTCGGTCTCGGCTGGGACGACTACCCCGCCGAACCGCTCCCGGTCGACGGCACCCTCCTGCACGCCCTGGAGCGGCTCGGGCCGTTCGTCGCCGCGGCGCGCGGCTACGGCTACGCGACCGTCACGGTCGACGACCTGTCGCGCTGAATCCGCGGCGTCTGCGGCGAGTCGCCCGACCTGGGGGTCCCGCGAGGCGAGGGCGTCCCGCATACTGGCAGCACGGCCATGGGGGTCGCTGTTTCTCGGGGGAGTCTGTCATCCGTACCACTGCTCGGCGTGTTCTTGCCGCCATCGCCACCGTCGCGCTCGTCGGAGCGGGGCTGCTGCTTCCCGCTCTCCCGGCCACGGCCGCGACGCTCAACGTGCCCAGCCAGTACGGGTCGATCCAGGCCGCGGTCAACGCCGCACGGAGCGGCGACACGATCACCGTCGCCGCCGGCACGTACACCGAGAACGTCACGATCACGGGCAAGTACATCACCCTGCAGGGTGCCGGGGCGGGCTCGACGACCATCTCCGCCCCGGGCGGCAGCCGGCGTTCGACCGTGTGGATCGAGCACGTGCCGTTCGGCACCGCGCAGCGCACCATCCTCAAGGGCTTCACGATCCGCGGTGGTAACGCGCCCGGCAACGGCACCGGCGGAGGGCTCACGGTCCTCAACGCCGAACCCGAGATCCTCGACAACACCTTCACGAACAACCGCAGCGACGGCTACGGCGGCGCGGTGCTGCTCGTCCTGGGATCCGACGCGATCCTGCGCGGCAACACGTTCGACACCAACTACGCCTACAACGGCGGCGGAGCGGTGACCGCGGCGCAGGGCTCGAGCCCGACCATCGTCGGCAACACGTTCATCAACAACTGGACCGACGGCTGGGTCGCCAACTCGTGCGGCGGATCCTCGGGCGGCGCCGTCTACCTGGAGGTCACCGGGGGCGGCACGATCTTCCCGACCGTGCTCGGCAACACGTTCCGCAACAACCGCGCGGAGTTCGCCGGCGGCGCCGTGATGCTCCGCACCGGCGTGAACGCGGTCATCGAGGGCAACACCTTCGAGGCGAACCGCGCCCCGTTCGGCGCGGCCGTGCAGGCCGAGACCACGGGCCAGTCGGTCACGGTGCGCAGCAACACGTTCACCAGCAACGTCGGCGCGGCGAGCACCCGGCCGCAGTGGAGCGGATGCCACGGCGGCTTCGGGGCCGGTGTCGCCGTCTTCGACCGCACCTCGGCGCAGATCACCGACAACACGTTCACCGGCAACCAGGCGTCGGAGGGCGGCGCGGGCATCTCGGTCGCGGAGGGCTCGTCGGCGACGATCGACTCGAACCGGATGATCGGCAACACCACCTCCGACCTCGGCTCGTCGCACTCGGAGGGCGGCGCGATCTACGTCGCGAACGGGTCGGCGACGATCTCGAACAACGTGCTCGCCCGCAACACCGCCGACCTCGGCGGAGCGATCGGGGTGCTGGATGGCGGCGTGACCAACATCGTCAGCAACACGATCGTCGCCAACAACGCCCGCCACGTCCAAGGCGGCGGGGCGGTCTTCTACGTCCAAGGTGCGGGCGCAGGTCACCTGACCAACAACATCCTCGTCGACAACACCCGCAAGACGATCTTCGAGCCGATCACGGCGCACGTCGTCAAGCGCAACAACCTCATCGTGACGCCCGCCGGTTCGCCGAACGGCGACGCCGGTCCGGCCGCCTACTGGGGCGGCACGAACGGCGCCTGCGGCACGAACGGCTGCGTCACCGCGGCCGACCTGAACGGCGTGGGCGGCACCTACAAGGCGGCCGGCAACTTCACCGGCAACCCGCAGTTCACCAACGCGGGCGCCGACGACTACACGATCGGCTCGGCGTCGGCCGCGATCAACAAGGCCGAGACCTCCGACGTGCCGCTCCTGCCGCGGGACGACATCCGCAACGCGATCCGCGTCAGCGGCAACGTGGATGTCGGCGCCTACGAGTACGAGGCCTCGCCGGTCATCAAGCAGCCGGTCTACCGCTTCTGGAGCACCACGAAGCGCTCGCACTTCTACACGGCCAGCGAGACCGAGCGCACCTCCGTGGCGGGGAGCTACAACATCAACGAGTGGCGGTACGAGAGCGTCGCCTTCGACGCGTTCACCACCCAGGTCGCCGGCACCATCCCGCTCTACCGGTTCTACAGCAACCAGTACCAGGGCCACTTCTACACGGCCAGCGAGACCGAGCGCGACTACGTCGACACCAATTACGGCGACAACGAGTGGAAGTTCGAGGGTCCGGCGTACTACGTCTACCCGCTCGACTTCAGCGGCCCGTCGAACGTCGTCTTCCGCTTCTGGAGCCCCGACAACAAGCACCACTTCTACACGGCCAGCCAGTCGGAGAGCGACTTCGTGAGGAACAACTACCCCGCGAACGTCTGGACCTTCGAGGGCGGCAACTTCCGCGTCCCGCGGTAAGCCCCGCTCAGACGAGAACGGGCCGGCCCCTCGGGGTCGGCCCGTTCTCGCATCCCGACCGGCGGCCGGAGGGATCGCGGTCAGCGCGGGGTCGCGGTCGCCGTCGTCACGACTTCGAGCACGCCGACGTTCTTCGAGTCGGAGACGACCGAGAACTGCCCGGCCGTGCCCCAGCGCTCGATGTCGCCGAGGGCGACCGTGCCGACCGACGCGCCGACGTGGTACTGGCCGGTGAGCAGCGGCAGCTTCGGGAACGTGAACGTCACGTCGAGCGTGCCGTCGAGGATCTCGGGCAGGTCGCTGCGGGCGGCCTCGGTGCTCGTGCCGATGACGAGCTGCCCCGTCGGGGTGTGGATGTCCATCGCCAGCCGCCAGTCGGTGACCGGGGTGTCGGAGTGCACGGTCACCGTCACCGCGAGATCCTCGCCCGGTGACATCGACGGGTGCTGCGCGTCGCCGGAGACGGTCGTGATGACGACCTTCTCGAGGCGGGGCGCCGCGTCGGTGCGCACCTCGTGCGCGGCGGCGGCATCCTCGAAGCCCTCGCGGAGCACCCGGATCGCCTCCTGCGGGTCGCCGTCGAAGACGACGTCGCCGTGCGAGAGCACCACCGCGCGATCGCACAGGTCGCCCACCTGCGAGAGCGAGTGGGTGACCAGGATGATCGTGCGACCCTCGCGCTGGAACTCCTGGATGCGGTCCATGCACTTGCGCTGGAACGGCTCGTCGCCGACGGCGAGCACCTCGTCGACGAGCAGGATGTCGGGGTCGACGTGGATCGCGATCGCGAAGGCGAGCCGCACGTACATGCCGGACGAGTAGAACTTCACCTGCGTGTCGATGAAGGCGCCGATCTCCGAGAAGTCGACGATCGAGTCGAAGTGCTCGTCGGTCTGCTGTCGGCTCAGGCCCAGGATCGACGCGTTCAGGTAGACGTTCTCCCGGCCGGTCAGGTCGGGATGGAACCCGGCCCCGAGCTCCAGCAGCGCGGCGACGCGCCCGCGCCGCTCGATCGTGCCGTCGGTGGGCTCGATGATGCCGCCGATGAGCTTCAGCAGCGTCGACTTGCCCGAGCCGTTGGCGCCGATCAGGCCGATGGTCGTGCCCGAGGTGATCTCGAGGTCGACGTCCTTCAGGGCCCAGAAGTCCTCGCGATGCCGGCGCGAGCGCCCGAAGTTGACGATGCGCTCCTTGATCGACTTGTCCTTGCGGATCACGAAGCGCTTGGAGGCGTGCGAGACCCGGATGACGATCGGGGGGTCGGCGGTCGTGTCGGCCATCACAGCTCCTGCGCGAAGTTGCCCTGCAGGCGCGCGAACACGCGCTGCGAGAACCAGAGGAAGACCAGGCCCACGAGGAACAGGGCGAGGAGACGGAGGTCCATGTCGGCGGGCCACGGCTGCGGCGGGATGACGTTGCCGTAGAGCTCGGTGCTCTCGGAACCGGCCGCCCACACGCCGCGCTGGAAGGCCATGATCGCGACGGTCATCGGGTTGAGCAGGTAGATCTGCTCGAGCCAGGGCAGGGCGAGCGACTGGGCGGTCGACACCACGAACGACCAGGCGTAGACGATCGGCGACGCCCAGAAGAGGATGAGCAGCGCGACCTCGACGAGGTACTGCACGTCGCGGAGGTACACGTTCAGCGCCGACAGCAGGAGCGCCAGCGCGAGCGCGTAGACCAGGGTGATCACGATCGCCGCGGGGATGTACAGCAGGGTCCAGTCGACGCGCACGTGCGACAGCGCGAGGACGCCGATGACGAGCACGATCATCTGCACCGCGAAGTTGAAGATCGCCGAGCCGACCGACGCCAGCGGGAAGATCTCGCGCGGCAGATAGACCTTCTTGATGAGCCCGCCGTTGCCGAGGATCGACGTGGTGCCCGAGGTCACGATCTCCGAGTACAGCCCCCACAGCGTCAGTCCCGCGAAGACGAAGATGCCGAAGTCGGGGATGCCCCGGGCCGCGCCGAGGAACTGCCCGATCGCGACCCAGTAAATCGCGAGCTGCGTGATCGGCCGGATGAGGCTCCAGACGAATCCGAGGCTGCTGTCCTTGTATCGCGACTTGAGTTCGCGGCGGATGAGCAGGTCGAGGAGCTCGCGGTGCTTGATGACCTCCGCGGCGGACCGGAAGAACGCGAGCGGTCCCCGGGAGCGCGTGCCCCCCGCCCGCTCGAACGGCAGTCGGGAGATGCGCTGGATCCGGGTTTCAGATGGCGTCATGGATGATGTGTCCTGAGATCGGGGCGACCGCGGGTCTCGGGCGGGCCTCACCCATCGTAGATGAGAAGCCCCGCGCCTCAGCCTCGTCGCAGGCGACGGATGACCTTGCCCGCCACGACCCGCGGGCCCGAGACCCGGAGGTGATGCAGCACGAGTCCCGCGTCGTGCCGCAGCCCGCGCGGGCGCGGGGCGCGGATCGGGCGGGAGGCGAGGCCGCCCCGGCGATCGGCGGCGGGCCACGGCGCGGCCGCGTAGCGCACGATGGGGGCGAGCACCTGCGACCAGCGGTAATCCTGGGCCAGCCGGGTCGACGCGGCACGGCTCGACGCCGCGACCTCCGCGTCGTAGAGCACGGACTCCAGGGCATCCGCGAGGATCTCCGGGTCCTGGGCGGCGACGGCGACCCCGAGGCCCTCCCGTTCGACCAGGTCGCCGAAGTGGTCGCCGCGCGTGGTGACGATCGGCAGGCCGGCCCAGAGGTAGTCGAGGATGCGGGTGCGGAACGAGAACGTCGTCTCGACGTGCTCGAAGTGGGTGCTCACGCCGGCGTCGGCCTCGAGCAGGTAGTTCTGCCGGTCGTCGTAGTCGACCCAGGCGTCGTTGAAGAAGACGACGCGTTCGGCGAGGCCCAGCTCGTCGGCCAGCGCCCGCGACGACGCGACGATCGGCATCTCGGGGACGTCGGGATGCGGGTGCTGGGTGCCGAGGAAGAACAGCCGCACGTCGGGCCGGCGTTCGGAGAGGATCCCCATCGCGCGGATGAGGGTGCGCGGGTCGAACCAGTCGTACAGCCCGCCGCCCCAGATGACGATCTTGTCGTCGACGCCGATGCCGGGACGCACGCCGCGGAGCACCGCGCGCTCGTGCGTCGGCGGCTCGTCCGGCAGACCGAACGGCACCACGTCGAGCAGGCGCCGGAAGTCGGGGTCGCTGCGGTAGGTGTCCGGCATCAGCCGACCGAGGGCCGAGAGCTGCCCCAGGTAGAACTGGCGCTGACGCTCGGAGGCGCAGACCAGGAAGTCGGCGCGCTGCAGTTGCTCGTTGATGATGTTCGTCGACTCGCCGACGACGTGGTTCCAGGTCTCGGCCGGCAGGCTCTTGCCCTGCTCGAGCTGCTCGAGGTGCATCGGGTCGTAGATGTCGATCACGAGGAGCTTCTCCGAGCGCCGCAGCGTCTGGAAGACGTGCATCGCGTGCCCCTGGAAGATGATGAGATCCGCCCAGGCCTCGAGCGGCGCGATCGCGGCCTCGTCCCCCGGGCGCACGAGCTCGACGCGGAACCTCGGATCGGGGCGGTCGGCACGGGTGAGGCTCACCAGGACGGTCTCGTGACCCGCCTCGCTGAGCGCGGACGCGATGTTCCACGCGCGGATCGCGGGGCCCGCCATCCGTTCGCCGACCGGGTCGCCGGTGATGACCAGGACGCGGGCCGGGCTGGGCGCCTCGGTGACCGGGAAGGTGTTCACGATGTTCTCATAGCCTTGTACGTAGTAGTCATTCTGCAGTACCGGTGCGTCGGCGAGACCGAAGAGGCGCCAGATGCGCGCGTCCGACACCACCCGGCTCTCCTGCACGACCCGGCGGTCGGCCGCGAGCCCCGGCAGGGCCTCGACGAACCCGTCGATCGCGAACGAGGGCACCAGAGCGTCCTTGGCGACGCTCAGCTCGGGCGCGCGGTCGTCGTGGGCGCGGCGCAGGTCGAACTGCTCGGAGTCGACGCCACCGAGGGCGAGGCCGCGGCGCACCGCGAGGGCCATCGCCGCCGGCAGGACGTTGTCGAGGGTGGCCTGCTCGAGGTTCTTGTAGAGCGTGTAGAGGGCGTTCCGCTCGAGGAGGTACCGCTCGCGGTACTCGCCGAACCCCGTCATCGAGGCGTGGTGGCGGTGGTAGGCGAGCGAGGCGGGCTCGTACGCGTAGCGCCAGCCGCGGAGGTTCAGCCGCCAGCCGAGGTCGACGTCCTCGAAGAACATGAAGTAGCGCTCGTCGAAGCCGCCCAGCTCGTCGAACACCGCGCGGCGCACGAACATCGCCGACCCCGTGCCGAACAGCACGTCGTCGGGCACCGGGGGACGACGCGGGATGCGCTCGCCCGTGTACGGCTTGTAGCCCATGCCGAACCAGGTCAGCGCCGACCCGATGTAGTCGACGTGGGTGCCCTCCCAGTCGAGCACGCGGCTGGCCACCGCACCCACCGTCGGATCCTCGAATCGCGCCACCGCGGCGGCGATCCACTGGGCGTCGGGACGGGCATCGTTGTTGAGGAACGCCACGTACTCGCCGGTCGCCGAACGCACGCCGAGATTGCAGCCGCCGGCGAAGCCGAGGTTCTCCGCGGAGACGACCAGCACGGCGTCGAGGTCGGCGAGGCGCGCGGCGCTGTCGTCGCCCGAACCGTTCTCGACGACGACGATCTCGAGGCGTTCGCGCGGCCAGTCGAGCGCTCGAAGGGCCTCGACCGCGGTGCGGGTGTCGTCGGTGCCGCGGAAGTTCACGAGCACGACGGAGACGACCCCGGGCACGAAAGCGGACATGGGCGGCCCCTCCTCGAACCGCCGCCCAGCCTATCCGAGGGCACCGGGGAGGGCGGCCGTCCCGGGCGGGGGCGCGTACGATGGACAGCACGCCGACGTGCACGCCGTCAGGCGCGCCCGTCCCGAATCAGGACATCTGGATCTGTGACAGCCCCACACGCCGCCTCTCCGATCACGATCGTGATCCCCGTCTACGGTGATCTGCCGACGCTCGAGCGATGCGTGCAGAGCGTCATCGCCTACGCGGACGCCCCCGATATCGACGTGCTGATCGTCAACGACGTGGGTCCCGACGTCGACGCGATCGAGACGCGGCTGCTCGAACTGGTGGCCGGTCGCGACCGCATCCGCTACGTGCGCAACCCGCGCAACCTGGGCTTCGTCGGCACCTGCAACCGGGCGGTCTTCGAACTCGACACGACCGACAACGACATCCTGCTCCTCAACAGCGACGCCGAACTGACGCCGGGAGCGGTCGACGAGATGCGCGCGGTGCTCGCGCTGTCGCCGCGGCACGGCGCGGTCTGCCCGCGCAGCAACCACGCCACCATCGCGACGATCCCCACGCTGCACAGCGACGCGGGCCTGCCGACGCCGGAGCGCGCCCGCGAGGTCGCGGAGGGCATCCGCGCGGAGCTTCCGCGGTACTACGTCGCCCCCGTCGCGGTCGGGTTCTGCCTCCTCATCCGCCGCCGCGTCATCCGCAACCACGGGCTCTTCGACGAGATCTACGGCGCCGGATACAACGAGGAGAACGACTTCTGCATGCGGATCAACGGGTTCGGGTACTCGTCGATCATCGCCAACCACGCGTTCGTCCTGCACGCCGCCAGCTCGAGCTTCGGCGCCGAGCGACGCAGCGACCTCGACCGCCAGAACTTCCGCATCCTCGAGGAGCGGTTCCCGTTCTACACGGAGGTGGTGCGGCGCTTCGCCGACTTCGGCTACGTCGCCGCCGACCGCTTCGCGGAACTGCTCGTGCCGGGCGCGCGCCCGGGCCCGAAGCGCGTGCTGATCGACGTGCACCACCTCTCGAAGCACTACGACGGCACGACGAAGAACGTGCTCAGCATGCTCGAGCTGCTCGCCGCGCGGCCGCCGGAGGGCATCGACGTCGCCCTCGCCGCCTACCCGGACATCGCCGAGTTCTTCCACCTCGACCGCTACGGGATGCGGGTGCTCGACTACGACCAGATCGACGAGGTGTTCGATCTCGGCATCACCGCCGTGCCGATCACCTCGGTGGGTCAGCTCGCGAAGCTCAACCGGCACTGCGCGCGGATCGTCATGTCGTTCCTCGACGCGATCGCGCTGCGCACCTACCGGCTCGTCAACACGACGCCGATGAAGCCGACCATCGTCCTCGCCGGACTGCGCTGGGCCGATCGCGTCATCGCGATCAGCGCGGGCGCGCTCGAGGATGTCGGCGAACTCTACCCGGGAGCCCTCGACGGCGTGCCCGAGCACACCGTGGTGATCACCCAGGGGTCCGGACGTGAAGTCGGGCGCGACCACGGCAACCTGACCACCATGAGCGTGCTCGATCCGACCGTGCGGACGGCCATCGAGCGCGGCGGATACGCGCTCGTCGTCGGCAACGGATTCACGCACAAGCAGATCGTGCCGACCCTCGACGCGCTCGCCGGCTCGCCGACGCCGATCATCGCGATGGGAGACCGGCTGATCGCCGCACGGTACCCCGGCTTGCCGGTGGTCGTCAGCGGCACCCTCACCGAGGAGGAGATGGAGGCGCTCTACGAGGGCGCCGCCGTCGTCGTCTGCCCCTCCGCGTACGAGGGCTTCGGGCTGTCGCTCGCCGAGGCGGCCCAGCACGGCAAGCGCGTCCTCGCCTTCGACACCGTCGTCGCCCGCGAGGTCGTCGACCGCCTGAGCCTGCCCGGCGTGGAGATGTTCCAGACCTTCGACGAGTTGCCCGACGCGATCGCCCGCGCCGTGGCAGCCGATCCCGTGCCGCCCGCGGAGGTGCGGTCGCTGCGCGACTACGCCGCAGAATTCTGGGAGGCGTCCGTCGCCCTCCTCGACGACCCGGTCGACCTCGAGCGACTGCGCGCGCGCGACCGCGAACTGATCCCGCTGCTCACGGTCGCGGAGGGCGCCCTCAACACCGCGACGCGCCTCCACACCCTCAACACCGAGATCCTCGCGAGCACGAGCTTCCGCATGGCGCGTCTGCTGGCGCGCGGCAGCGGGTTCGCCCGGCGGGTGCTGCGCATCCGCTCGGTCGCGCCGACGGTGGTCATCGACCGCAACATCATCGACCAGACCTGAGGTCCCGGCCCGCCGGTGTCGCCGCGGCCGGCGCTGGCCGGACGGCGGTGGCCTGACGGAGGCGGTGGTCAGGCGGGGGCGGTGGTCCCCGCGGGCAGTCGTCAGCCGACGACGACGGTGCGGCAGCCGAGGGCGAGCGGCGCCCCCGAGGCGGCCTTGAGCCCGTAGACGCAGACCGAGTGCGACCCCGGCGTGGCCGAGAACGAGCCCTCGAAGCCGCGGTTCGGTCCGGCCGACGCGTACACGCCGGCGACGTCGGTGCGCGACTTCTCGGCCGGGAAGCCGGTGACGAAGCGGCCGTCGACGTAGACGTGGGTCCAGGTCGTCTGGTCGGAGTCGGGGTCGAACGTCCACCCGCGCACCGAGATGCTGCCGGGCGACGCCGCCACGTCGTCGAGCCGGCCGAGCGGGGCCGCGGGGCCGACGATCACCTGGCGGCAGCCGAGGTTGGTCGCCTTGTCGGCGCCCACATTGAGCGCGAACACGCAGATCTCCCGCGAGCCCCCGGCGGCCGGAATGCGCGCGGAGAAGCCGTGCGCCGCACCGAGACCGGGGAAGGCCGCCGCGACGTCGGGCCGGGACAGGTTGGCATTGACCCCGGTCACGTAGCGACCGTCGACGTAGACGTGCAGCCAGGTCGAGTCGGGCACTCCCGGATCGAGCGACCAGCCGGCGATGAGGATGCCGTCGGCCACCCCGTTGGTGGAATCGAGGTAGCCGCGCGGCTGCCGCGTCGGCACCACGATGGTCTGGCAGAACAGCTCGGGGTTCACCGTGCCGGCACCCTCGTTGATGCCGTAGGCGCAGATGCGATGGGATCCGGCGGCGAGCGGGATCTCCATCCGGTACCCGTGGGCGGGACCGGCTCCCGGAATGCCGGCCTTCACGTCGGGACGGGCGTTCTCCGCGCGCACGCCGTTCCAGAAGGTGCCGTCGACGAAGACGTGCATCCAGATCGGCTGCGTCGTGTTCGGGTCGAGGGCCCAACCGCTGATCACCGCGCCGACGTCGCTCGGCTGGGCGACATCCACCCGGCCCCACGGGAGGTTGCGGTGCACCTCGACGGTGCGGCAGCCGATCAGCGCGTTCGCCCCGACCCCCACGTTGCGCCCGGTGACGCAGACCGAGTGGACGCCGTCGGTGAGCGGCACGTCGATCTGGTACCCGTGCTGGGCCGAGCGGCCGGGGTAGGCCGCGGCGATGTCGGTGCGCGACGCGTCGGCGCGCACGATCGTCTCCGACGTGCCGTTGACCGTGACGGCCACGTCGATCGGGTCGAGGGAGTTCGGGTCGAACGCCCAGCCGCGCACGCGCACGCCCGCGGCGGTGTCGCTGACCTCGTCGAGGTTGCCCACCGGCTGGTCGGATCCGGTCGTCGGGCCGAACCAATCCGTGTAGTACGCCCAGAAGTTGCGGTTGCCGTACGACGAGCAGCCGTCGCCCGTGCCGTACATGTTGCCGAGCGCCGCCCCGTTGGGCTGATACGGCGTGTAGACGTAGAGCGCGTGGGTGGCCTGGTTGGCGACGTAGACCGGCGAGGTGCCGCAGGCGGCGTTGGGGTGCCAGAGGATCGGGGTGACCCTGCCGACCGGGTACCGCTGGTCGAACCGGGTGGGATACGCCGTGCCCGGTCCGGTGCCGGCCGGCTGCGTGTAGCGCTTGAACAGGAACGAGCCGTAGTGCACCTGGTTGAAGAAGCCGTAGTACTCGGTGTCGCACGGGGCCGTGTCGGGGCAGCCCGCGCCCATGGCCGACCGGAACGCGCCCGCTGACGGGGCCGACTTGGTGACGAGACCCTGTTCCTTCTGCAGCGTCACCAGGATGACCTTGGGGCTGATCCCGCAGGCCTGACCGACCTTCCAGATGATCGTCGCCGCGGACTCGTTGGCCGCGCCCTGGTAGGTCGAGCACATCGGCGAGGCCGGGATGGTGCGCGTCGTCTCGGTGTAGTTGCGCAGGCAGGTGTAGCCGCCGGCGCAGTTGGGCACCTTGGAGTTGAGGAACGCCTGGATCTCGCCGACGGTCATCGCGTTCGGGTCGAAGAACTTCGAGTCGTCGATGATGTAGCCGGCCGTGAACTGCGCCCCGTTGGCGGTGACGGCGGCGGGCACCTCGGCGGCGGCGGTGGCCTCGGCGACGGCGGGGGCCTCGGCGACGGAGGGAGCGGCGACCGGGGACTCGGCCGCGGCGGCCGGCAGCGCGGAGCCGAGCAGCACGAAGATCGCCACCGCCGCCCCCGCGACGAGCGACCTCGATGTTCCCCTCGTGATCCTGCTCACCGGGTGGAGCCTACCTTCTCGGCTTCCGACCGCCCCGGTAGACGCGCGCTCGGCGAGAACCGGGCGAACACGATGTGCAAAACTGAGGGCATGGAGACCGACCGCGAGCGGACGGCTCCCCGGGTCGCGATCGTGGTCGTGTCCTACGGATCCGACGCCGTGCTCCCCGCGTTCCTGGCGTCCGTGCCGGGCGCCTCGCGTGCTCCGCTCGACACCGTCGTGGCCGACAACCGCCCGGCGGATGGGACGGTCGAGCGGCTGAGCCGCGACGCCGGGGCTCACTACCTCCCGCTCGAGAACCGCGGCTACGGGGCCGCCATCAACGCCGCCGAGGCGACGATCGCCGACGACGTCGAGTGGCTGCTGATCAGCAATCCCGACGTCACCCTCGGCGCCGGGGCGGTCGACCTGCTGCTCGACGCGGTCGACGACGAGCGCATCGCCGCCGTCGGCCCGCGCATCGTCGACGAGTCGGGCGTCGTGTACCCGTCGGCGCGCTCCATCCCGTCGCTGCGCAGCGGCGTCGGGCACGCCCTGTTCGTCAGGATCTGGCCGGGCAACCCGTGGACGCGCACCTACCGACGCGACGACGCCTCCCCGGTCCGGCGCGACACGGGATGGCTCTCCGGGGCGTGCCTGCTCGTGCGCCGATCGGCCTTCCGCGAACTCGGCGGCTTCGACGACGAGTTCTTCATGTACTTCGAGGACGTCGACTTCGGCTTCCGGCTCGGCCGCGCCCGCTACCGGAGCGTCTACGAGCCGGCCGCCGTCGTCGTGCACACCGGGGCGCACTCGACCGAGAACTCGGCGGAGATGGTGCGCGTGCACCACCTCAGCGCGGCACGCTTCATCGGGCGCAAGTATCCGGGGCCGATCCTGTTCCCGCTCCGCGCGGTGCTGCGGCTCGGGCTGCGGGTGCGGTCCGCGCTCATGACACGCGAACGCTGAGCCCGCGGCCGGCGCTCAGCGCTGAGTGAGCAGATTCGACAGGTAGTCGCCGTAGCCGCTCTTGTGCAACGGACCGGCGAGCGCCTCGAGCTGCGCGTCGTCGATCCAGCCCGCGCGCCAGGCGATCTCCTCGATGCAGCCGATCTTGAACCCCTGACGGTCCTCGATCACCCGCACGTACTCGGCCGCCTGCATCATCGACTCGAACGTGCCGGTGTCGAGCCACGCCGTCCCGCGGTCGAGCAACTGCACCTGCAGCCGGCCGGCGCGCAGGTAGCGGTCGTTGACCGTGGAGATCTCGAGTTCGCCGCGGGCGCTCGGCTCGATCGTCTTGGCGATCTCGATGACGTCGTTGTCGTAGAAGTACAGCCCGGGCACCGCGAAGTTGCTCTTCGGGCGGGCGGGCTTCTCCTCGATGGAGACGGCGCGGAACTCGTCGTCGAACTCGACGACGCCGTAGGCCTGCGGGTTCGACACGTGATACGCGAAGATCAGGCCGCCGGACAGGTCGGCGTTGCCGCGCAGCGAGGAGCCGAGACCCGCGCCGTGGAAGATGTTGTCGCCGAGCACGAGGGCGACGGAGTCGTCGCCGATGAACTCCTCGCCGATGATGAACGCCTGCGCCAGCCCGTCGGGCGACGGCTGCACGGCGTACTCGATCGTCATCCCGAGCGCCGAGCCGTCGCCGAGCAGGGCGCGGAACTGCTCGTTGTACTCGGGCGTCGTGATGACCAGCACCTCGCGGATGTCGGCCATCATGAGCGTCGAAAGGGGGTAGTAGATCATGGGCTTGTCGTAGATCGGCATCAACTGCTTCGAGATGCCCTTGGTGATCGGCCAGAGCCGCGTGCCGGAACCGCCGGCGAGGATGATGCCCTTCACGAGCTCGCCCCGAGCGTCGCGTAGAACGCACGCACCTCGGCGAAGTCCGGCAGCAGACCCTGTTCGGCGGCCTCGGACAGTCCGGGGGCGTCGGTGTCCTTCGGCGAGAGCAGGGGCTCACCGGCCTCGGGCGGGAACACCAGCCCGATCTCGGGGTCGAGCGGGTTGATCCCGTGCTCGGCGGCCGGGTTGTAGACGTCGCTGACGAGGTAGCTGACGGTCGCGTCGTCGGTCAGCGCGACGAAGGCGTGGCCGAACCCCTCGGGGAGGTAGATCGCCCGGCGGTCGACCTCGTCGAGCAGCACCGAATCCCACGTGCCGAAGGTCGGCGATCCGACGCGGATGTCGATGGCGAAGTCGAGCACGGCGCCGCGGGTGGCGGTCACGTACTTGGCCTGACCCCGCGGGACGTCGGCGAAGTGGATGCCGCGGACGACGCCGCGCTTCGAGACCGAGGTGTTCGCCTGCCGCAGGTCGAGCGGGTGCCCGATGGCCTCCTCGAGCCGATCGAAGCGGTACCACTCGAGGAAGACGCCGCGATCATCGCCGAACTGCTTCGGGGTGATCTCAAAGGCATCCGGGACGGAGAGCTCTCGGATCTGCACCGCGGAAGTCTAGCAACGGGCCTTCGGTAGACTTCCCGCGGCCTCGAAAGGACCACCATGCGCATCCTCGTCACCGGCGGAGCCGGATTCATCGGCTCGAACTTCGTCCATCACCTGGTCGCCCACACGGACCACACCGTCACCGTCCTCGACAAGCTGACCTACGCGGGCAACGCCGCGTCGCTGGCCGGCCTGCCCGAGGACCGCGTGCAGCTCGTGGTCGGCGACATCCTGGACGGGGCCCTCGTCGACGAGCTGTTCGGCCGCCACGACGCGGTCGTGCACTACGCCGCCGAGTCGCACAACGACAACTCGCTGAACGACCCCAGCCCGTTCGTGCAGACCAACGTCGTCGGCACCTTCACCCTGCTCGAGGCCGCCCGGAAGCACGGCATCCGCTTCCACCACATCTCGACCGACGAGGTCTACGGCGATCTGGAGCTCGACGACCCCGAGCGGTTCACCGAGAACACCCCGTACAACCCGTCGAGCCCGTACTCGTCGACGAAGGCGGGCAGCGACCTGCTGGTGCGCGCCTGGGTGCG
>Ga0075365_10000132_pt1 | contig 22928 bp, 19 predicted proteins | sample EndMetdeltDD1765_FD_71387 | JGI IMG/M metagenome (GOLD analysis project Ga0075365, IMG submission 71387) | Populus endosphere microbial communities from Tennessee, USA - Endosphere MetaG P. deltoides DD176-5 | ecosystem: Host-associated > Plants > Roots > Endosphere | place: USA: Tennessee... | reverse complement strand
GCGTTCGTCGGCGCGATGGCCGTTGGCTTCGAGCAGCGACGCGGGACCGGCGCCGTACATCACGGTCGGAATGCCGGCTTCGCTGTAGAGCCGTGCATCGGTGTAGAGCGGCACGCCGATGGGCGTGACCGGCTTGCCCATCACGGCGCTGGCTTCGCGGCACATCAGCTCGGCGAAGGCCCGCGCGCCGGGGGCGGGCGCGAACGGCCGGGCCAGCAGGATCTGCCGGATCTCGACGGAGATCCCCGGCAGGCCGCTGCAGGCTTGCTCGATGACTTGGCGCAGTTCGGCCTCGACGTCCTCCGGCACTTCTTCGGGCACGATGCGGCGGTCGATCCGCAGGCTCAGCGCGTCGGCCACCACGTTGGTGTTGATGCCGCCTTCGATCAGGCCGACGACCATCGTCGGATGCGTGATGCCCGGCGTTTGCGAGGGCCGCTGCGCCAGCTGGTCGCGATAGCGGTAGAGCGCGGGCAGCAAGGTCGCCGAAGCCTCGATCGCGTCGACGCCGGTGTCGGGTCTCGCCGCATGGGCGGACTTGCCGCGCAGCGTCACTTCCAGATGCAGGCAGCCGTTGTGCGCCACCACCACGTGATGCGAGAAGGCGGCCGACATCACGTAGTCCGGCCGGCTCAGGCCCTGCGAAAGAATCCATGCGGGGCCGGTCATGCCGCCGGTTTCCTCGTCGTAGGTCAAGTGCAGCTCGACCGTGCCGGCCAGCGGCGCGCCCGATGACTGCAACTGCCTGAGCGCACGCATCGCGAAAGCGTAGGTCGTGAAATCCGACTTCGAGACCGCGGCGCCGCGGCCGTACAGCCAGCCGTCGCGCACCTCGCCGCCATAGGGCGAACCGCTCCAGCCTGAGCCGGGCGGCACCACGTCGCCGTGTGCATTGAGTGCAATCACCGGCCCGTCGCCAAAGCGCTCGCGCACGATCAGGTTGGTCACGCTGCGCATGCCGTGCTGCGCTGCGAATGCGGCCGGCACCGGATGGCGTTCGACCTTCAGGTCCATGGCCTCGAGCAGCCGGGCCGTGAGTTCGGCGTGCGGGGCGCAATCGCCAGGCGGGTTGTCGGAGGGGCATTGCACCAGCCGCGCGAGGGTTTGGACCTGATCGTCGAAATGGGTGTCGATGAATTGGCGCAGCGTGTCGCGCGCGGTTGAAAGGTCTGTCATGGCGTCAAAGAAAGCGGTCGATGTGGAAGGGAGTGATGTCGATGTCGGTGCGGCCGCGCACGATCAGGTCGGCCACCAGGTGAGCGGTGATGGGTGCCAGCGTGTAGCCGTTGGAGGTCACGGCGTTGTAGAAGCCGGGCAGGCCGGGGACGCCGCCGATGATCGGCGCGCCGTCGATGTCGACGTTCATGCCGGCCCAGCAGCGCACCATGTGCAGCCCGCTCACGGCCGGCAGCACCTGGCGCGCGACCCAGAGGCTTCCTTCGATGCTGTCGCGCTCGGCGCGGTTCAGGCGCATGCCTTCGTGAAAGGCGGCCGTCCAGCCGCCGCCGATGAGCAGGCCGCCGGTGGCCGCCTGCTTGAGGCTCAAGTGGCGGTCGGCATGTGCCACCAGGTGGTTGACCAGCGGCGGCGCCGGCTCGGTCACGATCATCTGCAGCGGTGCGCCCTTGACGGGTATCCTGATGCCGAGCATGTCGCCGACCGTGCTCGACCAGGCGCCGCTGGCGTTCACCACGCGGCCTGCATGGATGGTGCCGCGCGAGGTGTGAACGATGAAGCCGGCGCCGCTGCCCGGCCGGCGTTCGATGCGCATCACGTCGCAGCCGCGGAGAAAGCGCGCGCCCTGCTGCTGCGCGCGCGAGGCCACCGCATAGGTCGCGCGCAGGGGGTTGATCTTGCCTTCCATCGGGCACAGGTCGGCGCCCAGCAGTTTTCCGGATAGCGCGGGTGCGAGCCGGCGCAGTTCGGCGCCGTCGATGACTTGCGCGTCGATGCCATGGCTGCGTTCGAGTGCGGCCTTGGCCTCGAGGAAGCGCATGCCGGCCTCGCTGTCGGCCACCATCAGCCCGCCCGTGATCTTGATCTCGAGGTCTTCTTCGCCGCAATCGGCCTGGATCTCCTGCCAGAGCCGCACCGACATCGGGCCGAGGGGCAGGGTGGCCGCGGCCGGGCCGCCACCTTGCTGCGCCTTGGCGCCGAAGTCGAAAGACAGCAGCTGGACATGCAGGCTTCCCGCGTTGGCGCCGGAGGCCTGCAGATTGATGTCGTCGCGGTCGACCACCGTCACGTCCTGGCCGGCCTTCGCCAGGTAGTACCCCAGGCAGGAACCGAGCACGCCGGCGCCGATCACCAGCACGTCGGTGCGGAGGATGTGAAAGGGCGCGCGCTCCACAGGGCGCGCGAGGTTCGGCGTGATCGCCGGCTTGTGGCCGCCCCATTCGGGCTTCTCGAAACCGAGCGCGCCCGCGGGCACGGGCCTGGCCGGCGGCCGCGGCGCGAAATACTGCTCGACCTCGGTCGGGCGCCCGGTCATCTCGCCGATCAACCTGGCCGCGGTGACCGCGCAATAGCGCCCCTGGCAGCGGCCCATGCCGAGCCGCGTGTTGCGCTTCAGCGCGGCCAGCGTGTCGCGGCCGGCCCGGATCTGCTCGCGCACCGAACCGAAGCTGATCTCCTCGCAGCGGCACAGCAGCGTGTCGTCGCTGACCGTGGCCAGCGCCACGGGCGGCGCCCGGTAAAGCGACCACAGCGCCTGCTGGAAGCGCTCGGCGCGGCGCAACCGGTCCCCGGCGCCGGGCGGTTCGGAGGCGGTCAGGCCGATGTTGCGTGCCGCCGCCGTGCCCGCCAGCGTGCCGCGCGCCAATGCGACGCGCGAGCCGCCCATGTCGGCACCGTCGCCGACCACGAACACGCCGGGCAGGCTGGTGGCGCCGTCGGTGCCCGTCACGGTCGCGAGGTAGCCCAGGTGCCGGCCGGCCAGGCGGTGTTCGCAGCCGAGCATGCGCGCCAGCTCGGTCGAGGGGATGAAGCCGTAGCCCAGGCACAGCGTGTCGGCCTCGAAGCGCAGTGCCGGGGAAGGCGTGGCACGGCCGTGGGCGTCGAGCCGCGCGGCCTGCACCGCCTGCAGCTCGGTCGCACCTTCGGCGCCGACCACTGCATGGCCCCACAGCAGCGGCACCTTGTGGGCGCGCAGCTGCCGCAGGTAGCCCCAGCCCTGGCGCAGCAGGTCTGGCGCGGTGCGGGCGGCGGCGAGCAGCTGGCGCCAGTCGCGCGCGGACGGGCGGGCCGCCGATTCGAGCACCGCGACGACGTGGGCGCCGCCGGCGAGCAGTTCCGCGGCCAGCTGCAGGTTGAGCGGCCCGTTGCCGGCGATCACCACGCGCTGTCCCGGCGCGACGCGGTAGGCCCGCGCCAGCGTCTGGGCGGCCCCGGTGGTCATTACGCCCGGCAGCGTCCAGCCCGGGAAGGGCACCGGCCGCTCGTAGGCGCCCGGCGCGATCACCAGCTGCCGGCATCGGATGTGGGTGGCCTGCCCGTCGATCAGCGCGCTGACGTCGTGCGGCGAAAACGCGGCCCAGACCTGCGCGTCCTGCCGGATCGTGACGCCGGCGGCGAGCACTTCGCGCTCCAGCGCCAGGCCGTCCGCAAACTGCCGGTCCGGCGGTGCCGCGGCCTGGTGCGACGGTGCCAGCGGCTTGAAGAACTGGCCGCCGGATTGCAGCCGCTCGTCGAGCACCAGCACGCCGGCGCCCGCGCGTCGGGCCGCGAGCGCCGCCGAGAGGCCGGCCGGGCCGGCGCCGATCACCAGCACGTCGACCTCGCGCGCCAGCGGCCGGGCTCCCGCGTCGGGCGCCAGCGGCGTCAATGGATCCGCCGGCGTCCCCGCCGGCATGGCCGAGCGGATCTGCTGGCCGTCCGCGGCCTTCGTCAGGCAGGCGCGCTGGCTGGCCCGGCCGTCGATCGTCACGAGGCAGTCGAAGCAGGCGCCCATGCCGCAATACAGGCCGCGGCGTCCGCCGCCTCGCGTGTGCCGCATCTGCCGGAGATGGCTGGCCGCGAGCGCGGCAGCCACGGTTTCGCCCTCGAGACCGTCCACGGGCTGGCCGTCGTACCAGAAGCGGATCGGGCGTCCGCCGGCAGCGATGGAGGAATGGGTCAGTCTGGCGCTCATTGAAACAGGTGCGAAGCAAAAAACCACTTGGATATGGTCTAATGTATACGTATACTGAACGTATACAAATACTTCGTCGCCCCAATTTTTTCAACAAGGACTGGAATGACAGCGTTCCGAGGCACCTATACGGTGCTCATCACCCCCATGACCGCCGACGGAAAGCAAGTGGACGTGCCGGCCCTGAAGAGGCTCGTCGACTGGCAGATCGAAGAGGGCATCCACGGGCTGATTCCCCTGGGCAGCACCGGCGAATTCCTGTCGTTGACGGCGGAGGAGCGGCAGCTGGTGATCGAGACCTGTGTGCAGACGGCAGCAAAACGCGTGCCCGTGCTGATCGGCACCGGCGCCGAGTGGACCGACGAGTGCGTGCGGCTGAGCCGCGAGGCGGAGACCATGGGCGCCGACGGCGTCATGATCATTCCGCCGTTCTACAGCACGCCCACCGACGACGAACTGTTCGCGCACTACCGCAAGGTGGGCGAGGCGATCGGCGTGCCGATCATGGTCTACAACAATCCGGCCACGGCGAACGTCGATCTCAAGCCGGAACTGGTGGCGCGGCTCTCGCGCATCGACAACTGCAGGTACATCAAGGAATCGACGCTCGAGGTGACGCGAGTGCGCGACATCATCGAACTCTGCGGCGACCGCATGACGGTGTTCGCGGGCATCCTGGGCTACGAGTCGTTCTGGCTGGGCGCGCAGGGCTGGGTCGCCGTCTGCTCGAACCTGATCCCGAAGATGTCGGCGCGGCTGTTCGAACTGGTCGCCGACGAGCGGGACATGCCCGCGGCCCTCGCCCTCTACAAGGAAATGCTGCCGATCGTGCGCTGGGTCGGCGGCCACCGCTATGTCGCGGCCTCCAAGCACGGACTCGGAATGATGGGCCTGCCGGTCGGCCAGCCGCGCGCGCCGCGCCTGCCGCTGCCTGAAGCCGACGCCATCGACCTGCGGCGCGAGCTCGACCGCCTCGGCCTGCTCGGTTCGATCAAGGCCTGAGCGCCCCGTCTCTTCAATCTCTCTTCTCTTGCCTCGTCCATCTCCACCAGGAAATCACCATGAAACTGCTTCCCGCTCTCACGTCGGCCACGGTTCTTTTCATCCTCGGCATGGGCATCGCGAACGCCCAGGCCTGCAAGTCGCCGGTGCCCGACTCGGCGCTGATCAAGAAGGGCACCCTGATCATGTCGGTCAATCCGACCTTGCCGCCGATGCAGTTCGTCGACCAGACCGGCGCGCTCAAGGGCATGCGGGTGGAACTCGGCGAAGCGATTGCCAAGCGCCTGTGCCTGACGCCCGAATACGTGCGCATCGAGTTCTCGGCCATGATCCCGGGCCTGCAGGCCGGCCGCTGGGATGTGATCAACACCGGCATCTTCTACACCGACGAGCGTGCCAAGTTGATGCAGATGCTGCCTTACGAGGACCAGGCGATCAGCATCAGCACCGCGCGCGGCAACCCGCTCAAGATCAGCAAGCCCGAGGACCTGTCGGGCAAGAGCATCGGCGTCGAGATCGGCGGATTCGAGGAGCGCAAGGCGCGCGAACTCGACAAGCAGCTGACCGACAAGGGCATGAAGGGCATGACCATCCGGACCTTCGAGAACTTCGCGATGGCCTTCCAGGCGTTGCGGGCGGGGCAGGTGGAGGTGGCGCTGTCGATCGACTCCACCGGTGCCGAGTACCAGAAGCGCGGCGATTTCGATCGCGTGCTGAGCGGCCTGTTCCCGACCCCGGTGGCGCTGGCCGCGAAAAACAAGGACCTGTCGGTGGCGATGGCCAAGGCGCTCAACGACATGAAGGCCGACGGCAGCTTCCAGAAGCTGTTCGACCAATACGGCGTCAAGGCGATCGACGGTGCCGTCGTCGTCAAGGGCCCCGCCAGCTGAGCGCGCCGCACCACCACTGAGTTCGAGAGGGAAAGCCCATGGGACAAGGCTGGAGCTGGTCGGGGTTTGCCGACTACCTGTTCAATCCGTACATCCTGAACGGCGCGCTCACCACGCTCTGGCTCACCCTCGCGTCCATCGCGGGCGGCCTGGTCGTCGGATGTGCGCTGGCCCTGGCCCGCCTGTCGCGCCACCGCTGGCTGGTGGCACCGGCGCATTTCTACATCTGGGTCTTCCGCGGCACGCCGCTGCTGGTGCAGCTGATCATCATCTATACCGGGCTGCCGCAGCTCGGGCTCAAGATGTCGGTGATCGAGTCGGCGCTGCTCGGGCTGATCCTCAACGAGGCGGCCTACCTCGCGGAGGTGGTGCGCGGCGGCATCCAGTCGGTGCCGGTGGGCCAGACCAACGCGGCGCGCGCCATGGGCTTCAGCAGTGCGCAGAGCATGCGCTACATCGTGATGCCGCAGGCAATGCGGCTGATTATCCCGACGCTGGGCAACAGCATCAACGGCCTGCTCAAGACCACCTCGATCACCTCGGTGATCTCGATGGAAGAACTGCTGCGCCGCACCCAGGTGCTGATCCAGGAGAAATTCATGGTGCTGGAGCTGTTCATCGTGGCCGCCATCTATTACCTGCTGATGACCACGGCGTGGGATTTCATCCAGCGCCGCATCGAGCGCCACTACGGCCGCGCCTACCGCACCGGCACCACCGCCACCGACGCGCCGGTGGTGGCCGATGCCGTGCTCGAACAACGTTGACCGGAACCCATCGATGAGCTCCTACGACCTGATTCTTCGCAATGCCGACATCGCCACCGTGGGCGACCGCTACCGCGCCGACATCGGTGTGCGCGACGGGCGCATCAGCGCCATCGCCCATCGACTGGACGCCAGCGCCGCGCGAGAGATCGACGCGGCCGGCCGGCTGGTGACGCCCGGCGGCGTCGACGGCCACTGCCACTTCGACCAGCCGACCGGCGACGGCTCGCGCTTCTCGGACGACTTCTTCACCGGCACGCGCTCGGCGGCCTGCGGCGGCACCACCACGGTGCTGCCGTTCGCGGCGCAGCAGAAGGGGCGCAGCATGCAGGAAGCGGTGGACGACTACCACCGGCGCGCCGAAGGCAAGGCGGTGATCGACTATGCCTTTCATCTGATCGTCGCGGACGCGACCAAGGATGTGACGCAGCGCGAGCTGCCGGCATTGATCGAGAAGGGCTACACCTCGTTCAAGATCTACATGACCTACGACGACCTGAAGCTCGCCGACCGGCAGATCATCGAGGTGCTCGCGGTGGCGCGCCGGCACGGCGCGATGACCATGATCCATGCCGAGAACAGCGACTGCATCGCCTGGCTCACCGAGCAGTTGCTGGATGCAGGGCTGACGGCGCCGCGCTATCACGGGAGCTCGCGCCCGATGGCGGTGGAGCGCGAAGCCACGCACCGCGCGATTGCGCTGGCCGAGCTGATCGATACACCGATCCTGATCGTCCACGTCTCGGGCCGCGAGGCGGTCGAGCAGATTCACTGGGCACGCGGGCGCGGGTTGCCGATCCATGCCGAGACCTGCCCGCAGTACCTTTTCCTGAGCGCGGAAGACCTGGGGGTGGACCCCGACGATCCGATGCACGGCGCACGCTGCATCTGCAGCCCGCCGCCGCGCGACAAGGCCAACCAGCAGTTCATCTGGAACGCTCTTTCGAGCGGCCTTTTCACGATCTTCTCTTCCGACCATGCGCCCTTCAACATCCATGGCAGCGACGGCAAGCGCGTGGCCGGCGAGGATGCGTCCTTCGACCGCATTCCCAACGGCATTCCAGGTGTCGAAACCCGGCTTCCGCTGCTGATGAGCGAAGGCGTGCTGACGGGGCGCATCGACGTCCACCGCTTCGTCGAACTCACGTCGACCAATCCGGCACGGCTCTACGGGCTGTATCCGAAAAAGGGCACGATCGCGGTCGGCAGCGATGCGGATCTGGTGGTGTGGGACACGTTCGGCGAGGGCCACGAAAAAGTCATCCGCAACGACATGCTCCACCATGCGGCCGACTACACGCCCTACGAGGGCATGAAGATGCGCGCCTGGCCGGGAATCACGCTTTCGAGGGGGCGGGTGGTATGGGAAAATGGCGTGTTCTCGGCGGAAGCAGGCGCGGGACAGTTCCAGCCCTGCCTGCGCCCGCGTGCACCCAACACCGAGAATCCGCTCGCCAAATGGCTGTGAAGCTCTCAGCCCCGCCGCGGCTGGCCTTCCAGGCGTTTCCCCACCTTTCGTGGCAATCAACTTCTCCCGCATGCCAAGCCTTCCCAGCCCGGCTCAGCCAGCCACAATCACCATCGCGCCGCTCGAAGTTCGCTCCGCGAGCCTGGCCGAGCAGGCCTACGCGAGACTGCGCACGCTGATCCTCGATCGCAAGATTTCGGCGGGCAGTCCGCTGCAGGAAGGCCGCCTCGCGGACGAGCTGCGGATTTCGCGCACGCCGATGCGTGAGGCGCTTGTCCGGCTCGCCGGCGAAGGGTTGCTCGTGCGCCGCGACGCGCGTTCCTACGCGGTGCGCGCGCTGGGCACCAAGGAATACTTCGACTGCATGCGGGCGCGCGAGATCATCGAGTGCGAGGCCATCGCGCTGGCGGTCGACAAGATCACCGAAGCGCAGCTCGATGAACTGGACGCCGATCTGAAGACCCTCGACGCCGGGGTGCACGACGAGATCGAGCACTGGCACTTCGACGACCGGTTCCATCAACTCATTTCATCGGCCAGCGGCAATGTGGTGCTGCCGCGCCTGGTCGAGGAACTGCGCGTGAACGCACGGCTGTTCCGGCTGCACAGCCCGTTGCACCGCCAGCGTGAAAACCATGAAGAGCACGGCGAGATCATCTCGGCATTGCGCGCGCGGGATCCCGATCGGGCGCGCGCGGCGATGCGCGCGCATTTGCGCAGTCTCCAGGAAGACGTCAAGCGCGCGCTTGTCGACTGATGCCGGCAGAGCCGCCGGCTGGCGCTCAGATGACTTCGGCCGGACCCGTGAGCACGCGCTGATATTTGCCCATCGCCTCGGGCTCGATGCCGAGCCAGCGCGCCACCTGGTCGAGCTTGGCGCCCCGGCGCAACTGGCGCAGCGCGAAGGTGTGGCGCAGCAGGAACGACCCGCCACCGGCGGCGTCGATGCCCGCGTCTTCGAGCACCTGTTTGGCGGCCACATACTGCGCTTCCTTGCTCCAGGGCTTGCCGGTGCGCGTGGCCGGGAACAGGAAGTCGCCCGCGATCGTCGTCTCGGCGCGCACTTTCAGCCAATGCTGGAGCAGCTCGCCTGCCCAAGGAGCGATGGGTGCCTCGCGCGCCGGCGAGTTGCCGTTGCCCGGCACGGCAACCTTCCACGGACGCTCGCGCCGGCCGGCGATCTGCGATGTCGGCGCGTCGAGCCGCAGCACGCGGACGTCGCCGGGCGTGAGCCCTGCGCCCAGCTGCAGGGCGACGGCCACCCGATTGCGCAATGCCTGCCAGCTGAGCGCGGCCTGGCCGTGCCGGTCGCCGGGCCGGGGCCGGGCGCTGGAAAGAAAGGTGATGAGATGCCGGGCCTCGGAGACCGAGAGAAATTCCGGCAGGGGATCCGCCCGCGCCGAATCCGCATAGCGAACCTCGGGCTGGGTCGCGATCCATTCCGAGGCCGCGGCGTTGGCGGGCGTTCCATGGGTCTCCGCATGATGGCGCAGCACCCGGTCGATGAGGCGGAGCAGGCGCAGCGCATAACGCGGAGACAGCGACAGGTCGTCGCTCTTCATGCCGAAGCGCGCCTGCTGGAACGCCGACAGGTCACCCGTGTCCAGCGACGCCAGCGTCACGGCAGGGGACTGGCCAAGGCACCAGGCCGTGAAACTGCCCCACATGTCCCGGTAGACCGCGATCGAAGAGGGCTGCCGCAAGGCCCCGTTTTCCTGCTGCGCCGCGAGCCAGCGGTCGAAAGCGGCTTGGTGCGATTCGGCGGAGGACTCGGCGAACAATGGAAGTGATGACATAAAAATACGCTAACGGCGGACCTTTGCGTTGGAGAACGAAGGAGTAGGTAGGTGTGGGTACGTGGCGGGGTTTTTAAGCCTCTGCCGTTAGTGTATTTAGTTCAGGGGGAAGGCGTGCGCCGCTCGCGGACTGGATCTGGTTGCAATGCGCGAGCAGTTGGCCGCTCGCAAGGTGGAACTGATGGCAGAACCCAGCGCCGCAGCCCGAGTTCGCCCGCACCCGAAGACGCTCCCAGGCGCCTTCGGGTCCACTCACCCAGCTTCACGCTGCCTTACCGACTGTTTGGAGGGTCGCCGGCAACCCTTCGGGCAACTAGCTCCGAGGCCTGGCCTTCAAGGGCTTGCGCGCGAACAACTCCTCGCACAACGTGCGCAGCCAACGACTGGCTGGGTCTTGGTGGTAGCGGGCGTGCCAGTGCTGTTTGACGGTGAACGGCGGCACTCGAACCGGACAATCGTGAACCTTCAAGGCGCTCCCACTTGAACTGGCGAGGGTCTCGCCGATATGACGCGGCACGGTCGCGATCAGATCGGTCGTGGATACAACGGCCGCAAGGCCAAGAAACCCCGGCAGCTCCAGCAAGACGCGCCGCTCGACCTTTTGCCGCTGCAGTGCCGCCTCCAGCAACAGCGCGCCGGTGCCCCCGACGATGCCGACATGGGCCTCGGCCTTGTATTCGCGCACGCCCAATCCCCTGGCGCCGACACGAGGGTGGCGTGCGTTCACCAGGCACACCCAGTCCTGTGGGTAAAGGACCTGCTGGTAGAAGCCCGATTCCAGCTGGGGCACCAGTCCGATCGCGAGGTCCGCCTCGCCGGATTGCAGGGCCTGGGCGGTTTGCTCGTCGATCCGCGCGGCCTCCAGGCGAATGCCGGGTGCGACTGCCCGCACATGCGCCAGCAAGCGCGGCAGCAGGGTGATGTGGCTGGCATCCGTCATGCAGATGCGAAAGCGCCGTGTCGCGACCGACGGGTCGAAGGCTTCGGCGGGCGCGGCCACGCGACGCAGTGCGGCCAAGGCTTCTCGCACCGGCACGATCAGCTCCTGCGCGCGCGGTGTGGGCTGCATGCCGGTGGTGGTGCGAACGAAAAGGTCGTCGCCCAGTTGCCGGCGCAGCCTTGCGAGCCAGTTGCTCACGGTCGGCTGGCTCTGGCCCATCGCCTCGCCGGCCCGCGTGACGCTGTTCGTGCTGTAGAGCAGGTCGAACAGGCGCAGCAGCCTGATGCTGAGAAGGGACGCGTCGCCTTCGATGTCGTCGCCATTGTCCAAGCGGCACCTCCATTTCAGTATGAAATGTAGATCATTGCAGTCATGCTATGGGCAACATGGTCGCCGGAACCTATCGTCGGGTCATTCCGAACGAAGGCTCATATGAAGATCTACTTTCTCGGTGCCGGCGCATTGGGTTGCGCCATCGGCGGGACCCTCGCTGCAGCGGGGTCCGATGTCACACTGATCGACCCCTTCCAGGCCCATGTCGATGCAATCAACCGCGACGGCCTGCGCATGAAGATCGGCGATTCGGAGCGCGTCGTCCGGGTCCGCGCCGCGCTCGACTGCGCGAAGCTGGAGGCTCCGGACCTCCTCATCGTGCTGGTCAAGTCCTTCCACACGCGTGCAGCCATCGAAGGCGCGCGAGACATCGTGGGTCCCGACACAGCCGTGATGTCGCTGCAAAACGGCCTGGGGCATGAAGAAATCCTGTCGGAAGCGGTGGGGGCCGGGCATGTGCTCGCCGGCAAGACCTACGTCGGCGGCGTGATGCTCGGTCCTGGCCACGTCATTGCCGGCACGCAGGGCAAGCGCACGGTGATCGGCGAGATCGATGGCCGGGTCAGCGAGCGCGCCGTGGCGATCGCCGCCGAGTTCGAGCGTGCCGAGCTGCCCTGCGAGGTCAGCGACAACATCCTGGGCGCGATGTGGGACAAGCTCCTGATCAACGTCTCGACCGGCGCGCTGAGCGGTATCACCGGTCAGGTCTACGGCAGTCTCTACGCGGTGCCGGAGATCGAAGCCGCGGCCATTGCCGCGGTGGCCGAAGCGATGACGGTCGCCGAGGCCAGTGGCGTGAAGCTGTCGATCAAGGCGCCGCGCGACGCCTGGCTGATGGCTGCGCAGGGGCTGCCCTACGAATTCAAGACCTCGATGCTGCAGAGCCTGGAGAGGGGCTCGATCACCGAGATCGACTTCATCAACGGTGCGGTCGTGCGCATCGGCCGGAAATGCAACATACCGACGCCGGTCAACCAAACGCTGGTCGCAGCGATCAAGGGCATCGAATGCCGCATGGAGGCGAAATGACCACCCAGGCCACGCCTAAAGCCTACATCGAGCACGTCGCCATCTGGGTGCGCGACATCCATTGGCACATCAAGTTCTTCCACGATGTCTGTGGCATGACCATGCGGGAAGTGCAGGGCACGGTCGAGGAGCCGATCCAGTACTGGACGCTCGGGGGCATGCAGTTCATGGCCAAGCCCGACCATGCCGGCCCCGAAGGGCGCCTGGGCCACCTGGGCGTGATGTGCGAAGACCTCGAGGCCGCACTGGCCGCCGCAAAGGCCTTCGGCGTCACGGAGATGCCGCAGGGCCGCAACTGGCTGCGCCTGCCCGATGGCCTGGCCATCGAATTCATCCAGGCCAGCCCGGGCACGGTCGCCAAGGCGCTGGCGATCGATCCCCGCGCCTGAGCCCTGTTCGAACCGGAGACCCACACATGAACACACTCACCATCGAAGACAAGTACTGGGAAGACGCCGTCGTCGGCGAGGAATGCATCAGCCCGCCGTATGAAGTGACGGAAGCCCGCGTGATGGCCTACGCCGACCTCACGGGCGACCACACGCCCGTGCACACCGACGAGGCCTACGCCCGAACGACGCCCTTCGGCACCCGCGTGGCCCACGGACTCTTCGGCCTCTCGATCGCCGACGGCCTGAAGACGAAGAGCGACATGCGCTTCATGCCCGGCATGTCGCTGGGCTGGGAATGGAGCTTCGTCGCGCCGATCAAGCTCGGCGACACGGTGCGGGTGAGATTCCACGTCGAGTCCAAGCGCGAATCGAAGAGCAAGCCCGGCTGGGGCATCCTGGTGCTGCCGTCCGAGCTGATCAACCAGCGCGACGAAGTCGTGCAAAAGGGCGAGCATCGCGTGATGGTGCCGAGGAGGCCGGCATGAACGCGGCAGCTCGGCAGGCATTGCCCCTGGCGGGAATCCGCGTCATCGACTACAGCCACTTCCTTGCCGGGCCCTACGTGGGCCGGTGCCTGGCGGCGCTGGGTGCCGAAGTCATCAAGGTGGAGCGCCCCGGTTCCGGCGATGCCGGGCGTCAGCACGCCTGGTTCGTCGGCGACCACAGCGGCTACTTCCTGCAGCAGAACATGGGCAAGAAGGGCCTGTCGGTCAACACCAAGGACCCGCGCGGCCGTGCGCTGATGAAGAAGCTGGTCGACAGCGCCGACGTGTTCGTCGAGAACTACCGCCCCGGTGCGCTGGACAAGCTGGGCCTGGGCTACGCGGAACTGGCCGAGACCAATCCGGGCCTCGTCTACTGCTCGATCTCCGCGTATGGCCATACCGGACCGGACTCGCATCGAGCCGGCTTCGGTCTCATTGCCGAAGCCAAGAGCGGCATCATGCAGATGGTCGGCAATCCCGGCGAGGCGCCACCGCTGCTGCGCATCTCGCTCGGCGACATGTACACCGGCATCCACGCCGTGGCGGCGATCAACGCCGCGCTGCTGGGGCGCGTGAAGTCGGGCCGCGGACAGCATATCGACATGGCGCTGTACGACACGCTGGTGTCGATGCACGAGTACGCGGTGCAGTGCTACACGCTTTCGGGGAGCAAGGAAGTGCCGGTGCAGACCGGCCACGACATGCCCAACTCGACCCTGTACGGCGTGTTCCGCGCGCAGGATGGCGATCTGGTGATTGCCGCACAGGTCGACGACGCATGGAAACGCTTCGCCGCCCTGGTCGAGCACAACGGCGGACCCGCCGGCTTCGGAAGCGACACGCGCCTGCACGACGCGGCCGGGCGCAACGCGAGTCGCCTGGAAATCCTCGAAGTGGTCCGCCCGTGGGTGGCGCAACGCCCCGTGGCCGAGATCCTGAAGATGCTCGACGGCATCGACGTGCCCTGTGCCAAGGTGCAGCGCATCGACGAAGTGCTGGCCGACCCGCAGATCCAGGCGCGCGGCATGGTGGTGGAGCAGGAGCATCCGGTGCTGGGCAGTATCCGCCTGCCCAATCTGCCCTTTCGCATGTCGGGATGCGACACCTCGATCACGCAGGTGGCGCCGGAGCTCGGCGAGCACAACGCCGAGATCGCTGCGAGCCTGGGCTTCGACGCCGCCCAGATTGCCGAGATGCAAGCCGACGGCGTCCTCTACAGCGCATGAGCAGGATGACAGCATGACCGACCGCTACGCCGTCATCGGCAATCCCATCGGCCACACCAAGTCGCCGCTGATCCACGGCAGCTTCGCGCAGGCGACCGGCCAGGACATCGGGTACAGCGCCATCGAGGGCTCGCTCGAACGCTTCGCGGACGACGTGCACGCGTTTCGCAAGGCGGGCGGGCTCGGCCTCAACGTGACGGCGCCGTTCAAACTGCAGGCGCTGGCGCTCGCGACCGAGCGGCTGGAGCGTGCCGAGCTGGCCGGCGCCACCAATGCGCTCAAGTTCGAGGGCGACCGCATCATTGCCGACAACTTCGACGGCGTGGGGTTGACCAGCGACATCCAGAGCAACCTGGGTTTCTCCCTCAAGGGCGCGCGCATGCTGGTGCTCGGTTCGGGCGGTGCGGTGCGCGGAGCCCTGTTGCCTTTTCTCGCGCAGGAGCCGGCCGAGCTGGTGCTCGTGAACAGGACCTTGCCGAAGGCGGTCGATCTGGCTGCGCAGTTCGCGGTGCATGGCCCCGTGCGCGCCTGCGCCTACGCAGACCTGGCCGGAGAGCGATTCGACATCGTCATCAACGGCACCTCGGCCAGCCTGAAGGCCGAGTTGCCACCGGTGCCGGCGGAGGCCCTCCAAAACGCAAGGCTGGCTTACGAACTGGCGTACGGCAAGGGCCTGACACCCTTCCTGCGCCTGGCGCAGAACGCCGGTGTGCCGAAGCTCGCCGACGGCGTGGGCATGCTGGTCGAGCAGGCGGCGGAAGCCTTCCTGTGGTGGCGCGGCGTGCGGCCCGACACCCGTCCGGTCATCGAGCGCATGACGATCCCGCTGGTCTGAGGCCGCGACAAGAGGGAAAGATTCGATGAAGATCCTCATGCTCCACGGCATCAACCACAACATGTTCGGCAAGCGCGATCCGAAGCAATACGGCACCACGACGCTCGCCGAGATCGACGCAAAGCTGCAGGCGCTGGGCATGGAACTCGGCGCGGAGGTCGAGGGCTTCCAGACCAACAGCGAGAGCGCCATGTGCGAGCGCATCCACCAGGGCTTCGTCGATGGCGTCGACGCGGTCCTCATCAACGCTGGCGCATGGACGCACTACAGCTACGGCATCCGGGACGCGCTGGCGATCCTCACGGTGCCGGTGGTCGAACTGCACATGTCCAACATCCATGCGCGCGAGGAATTCCGGCATCACTCGGTGTTCGCGGACATCGTGAAGGGCCAGATCTGCGGCTTCGGCCTGGACAGCTACCTGCTCGCCTTGCGTGCTGCCGTGTCGGCAGTGCGAAGCGCTCTCTGACGAGAAGCAAGCTGCGCAAGCCCGCCCGGAGGACGGGCGACGACGAAGCGGGTTCGCAGCGAGATATCCGTGCCGCTTGCGAAACATGAGGCGGGCGGTTGCGAAGAGCAGGAGTCGGCAGTGCCCGGATGTGCAAGCAAACGCGGTGTCGCCGATCACCGCACGCCCATCTTTCGAAGTCATGGCGAGCAGCCGGTGCTGCAACGCCGATCGCAAGAAGACGATGCCGTGTCCAGCGAAGCATCGGCATCGCTGCGTCGTCGAAATGGAGAGAACGCAAGCAAGTTGCAGTGCTTTTGGTCATTCCGAAAATGAAATTCAGTCGATCATCTTCAGGGGCAATTCAACGCCCATTGCCGCCTCCGTACAGGTAACACTCAGCAGGCTTGCCCTGCCGCGCAAGTCGATGCCGCACGGGCTTCTCACCGAATCGGTGCGTACATGGCGAGAGGCAGTGACATTCAATGTCGTGTCGCCGGCGTCTCATGTGACAACGAATGTCACTTCTTGCCGCTGCGTGTCCCTCGCAACGCGCGCAATGCATCCATCGGTTTTACCGATTTCATTTCATCGAGCCGTCGACGTGAGTGGCATGCAGTTTGCTGAATCATTTATTTACATATTTGCGACAAATGACACATTCATCGAACGACGACAAGGATGCAGCGCTGTTGGATCGCCGCACTTTCTTCATCGGCACCGCGAGCGCACTCGCCCTTGGCACGACGGCTTGCGGTGGTGGTGGTGGTGGTGGCGGAGGTTTTTCGCCGATAGGGGGAACCATCGCGCAGCAGCCGCCGGGTGCCACCCCCGATGCTGTCGCCAGTGTCGATACGCCGGACACCCCAGCGCCCGAGCCGACCACCCCTGAGCCCGAAGTACGCAAGATCGTGCACCCCGGCCTGCTGGTCACCGAGGCCGACCTGCAGCGCATCCGGGACAAGCTGGCCGCCAATGCGCAGCCCTGGGTGGGCGGCTGGAACATGATGCTCAAGACGAACAACACGAACCTCGCTGCGACGCCGCGCCCCCTGGCATTGGTGACGCGCGGTGTCGACGGAGAGAACTATTGGCAGATGGTCGGCGACATGGTGCGCGCCCTTCATCTCGCATTGCGCTGGAAGGTCACGAACGACGAGAACTACGCGAAGAAGGCGGTGGAGTTCCTCAATGCATGGTCTTCGACCTTGACCGAGCTGGGCGGCAACTCGAACGTCTTCCTCGCCTCGGGCCTCTACGGCAACCAGTGGGCCAACGCCGCGGAACTGATGCGGACCTACTCCGGCTGGGCGAAGGAAGACGTCGCGCGCTTCCAGGCCATGCTGCTGAACGTGTTCTATCCGAAGGCCCACGACTTCCTGGTCAACCACAACGGCACCGAGACCCGAAAGGTCACGCACTACTGGGCGAACTGGGACCTGGCCAACATCTGCGCCGTCTACGCGATCGGCGTGTTCTGCGACCGGAGCGACCTGGTCGCCGAAGCGAGCAACTATTACAGGAGCGGCCGCGGCTGCGGCGCGAGTGCCAACAATGTCTACTACGTGCATCCCGGTTATCTGGGGCAATGGCAGGAGAGCCATCGCGACCAGGGCCACTCGACCCTCGGTATCTCGCTGGCGGGGATGCTGTGTCAAATGGCCTGGAACCAGGGCGAGGATCTCTTCGGTTACTGGAACAACCGGCTGCTCGCCGGCGCGGAGTACGTGGCCAAGACGAACCTGGCGGATGCCAACGGCAACGCCCTGTTCACGATGCCGTTCGCTCCATACGACGGCGTCCACGGATCGGGGACCGCTGCGGCGGGCACAAACCAGCTGCGGCCCAACTGGGACCTCATCTACAGCCACTATGTGAGCCGCAAGGGACTCTCGGCACCCTGGAGCAAGGCGATGCTCGACAAGATACGGCCAGAGCGCGTCGACGGCGGCGACCAGCCGGGCATCGGCACGCTGCTCTATGCGCGCGATCCGGTCCCTGCCGCCGCGCCGAGCGGCCTGAGCGCATTCCTGAGCGATGCAAAGGTGCAGCTGTCCTGGTGGGGCACCGCAGGCGCTTCCCAGTACCTCGTGCAGAGGGCGGCTTCGCCGAACGGTCCGTTCACGACCCTCGCGCCGGTCACCGAACCGCGCACCTACACCGACGATCCCGACCAAGGCACGTGGTACTACCGGATCGACGCGGTGACCGACGCCGGGGAGATGACCGGTGCGGACACCGTGCGCGTGGCGGTGCCCGGTGAGTTGTGGCTGCACCTGCCGCTCAGCGGCAACGCCAACGACGCCAGCGGCCGCGGGCTGCATGCACAGTTGAAGGGCGGCACGAGCTGGGGCGAAGGGCGCAACGGCGGAAGCGCCGTGCAGCTCGATGGCCGCAGCGGTCATGTCCAGCTGCCCGACGGGGCCGTGTCGGCCCTGGGCGATTTCACGATCGCGGTGTGGGTCTATTGGGATACGGCGTCGGTCATCGCGCGCGTTTTCGACTTCGGTTCCAACGACGTGGCCTACATGATCCTGATCCTGCGCGACGGCAGCAACCAGTTGCGCTTTTCAGCCTCGCGCAATCAGTTCTGGAAGGAAGAATCGGTGTCGGGCGGCGTGATGCCCACCGGGCGCTGGGTGCACCTGGCGGTCACGCTCTCGGGCACCGTAGGCACGCTCTACATGGACGGCGCGCAGGTCGCCACCGCGGACGGCATCTGGATCAATCCTTTCCAGCTGGGCAACACCACCCGGACCTGGCTGGGCCGTTCCCAGTACGGCGGCGACCCGTACTTCAAGGGCCGCATGCAGGACTTCCGCATCTACAGCGGCGCGCAGGACGCGGCCTTCATCGCGAACCTTGCCCGCTGAGCGCCATCGGGCAGCCGCGCTGCCCGGACAACCCTGAACCCGAACCGGCGCGCGCATGCACAGGCGCGCCGGTGCTTGTTTGACTTCGACCTTTCGGACTTCTCTCATGGACATTCTTTCTCGACGATGCGTTTCCGCGCTGATGGCCTCGCTGCTGCTCTTCGGTTGTGGCGGAGGTGGTGGCGGCGGTGGAGGGGCCGGCATTCCGCTGGTCGGCAGCCCGACGGGCCAGGCCGGCACCGGCGGTCAATCCGATGGCGGCCAGAACAACGGCGGCCAAACGACCGGCAACACCTCCGGTAGCGGCACCCAGGGCGGCACTGGCGGCACGAGCGGAGGCACCGCGCCTGTGCCGGCCACCGTCGCCCTGGCGAACAAGCTCGGCAAACCCTCGCGTGTGCTGGTCGGGCTGGGCGCGACCTCCATCGACGACATGAAGAGCCAGGACATCCATCCCGACATCGTCGAGCGCTATCTGGTGGGTGTCGGCCCGGGGTCCTGGCCTACGTGGAACAGCCCCGATGGGGCCTACGTCACCTTCACCGCGCAGGCCGCCCAAGCCTATGGCGCGGTGCCCATGTTCACGCTCTACCAGATGACGGCGAACGGCGAGGGCAATCTGAGCGGCATCAGCGATGCGACCTTCATGGGCAAGTACTGGGGGCAGGTCCGGCTGATGTACCAGCGCATCGCGGAGCTGGACAAGCCCGCTCTGGTCAACGTGGAGCCGGATTTCTGGGGCTTCGCCGCGTCGCAGGCGCCCGGTCGAGACCTGACGAAGATGGCCGCCGCCGTGAGCGGCCAGCCGGAATGCAGCACATTGCCGGACACCGTCGCGGGCCTTGGCCAGTGCTTCGTGCAGATGGGCCGCAAGGTCGCGCCGAAGGCGCTGATCGGGTTCCCGCCCGCTTTCTGGAACGGCACGCCCGTCGAGGTCGCGGCGATGATGCGGGCCGTCGGTGCGAACCAGGCGGACTTCATCGTCGCCCAGACCAGCGATCGCGACGCGGGCTGCCGGGAGGTTGCGTCGCCGCCCGCGGAATGCCAGAACGGAAGCGCTCCGTTCTACTGGGACGCGAGCAACCGGACCAGCCCCAATTTCCACGACAACCAGAAGCAGTATTCGGACTACCGCACGGCCCTGGGCAACGGCCTGCCGATCCTGTGGTGGCAGACGCCGATGGGCGTGCCTTCCGACACGCCCGGCGGCACCGACCAGCACTACCGCGACAACCACGTCGACTACATGCTGACCAACACCCAGGAGTACGGCGACATGCACACTATCGGGATCGTCTTCAGCCCAGGCGGGAGTCACCAGACCTCGATCGGCACGGACGGAGGCCAGTTCGCGCGCCTCTCGGCGCAATACCTCGCGCGAGGCGGCGCTGTTTTGAAGTAGCCGGTTCCGATCTTCCTATCGCGCCGAGGCACCGCCATCGACCGGGATGATCGCCCCGGTCATGTAGCTGGAAGCGGGCGAGGCCAGCAGCAGGGCCAGCCCCTTGATCTCGTCGCACTGGGCCACACGGCCGAGGGGAATGTGGGTCCGCATCCGCTCGGCCGACTCGGGAAGACGCAGGCGACCGCCGTTGATATTCGTGGCGAAGGGGCCGGGTGCAATGGCGTTCACCAGCACGTTGTGCGGCGCCAGCTCGATGGCGGCCTGCCTGACCAGGTTGTTCGCCGCCGCCTTGGAGGCGACATAGGCGTACCCCGAAAGCGATTCCGAGCGCAGGCCCGCGATCGACGTGGTCACGACGATGCGCCCCTCCCGGCGCGGCTTCATGTGCCGCGCCGCCGCGCGCACGGTGTGCAACACGCCGTCAAGGTTGATGCGCAGGACCTTGTCCCAGTGAGCGAGATCGATGTTCTCCAGCTGCCCCGCTTCCACGGCGAAGCCGCGTCCGGCGCTGATGCCCGCGTTCGCGAACACGCAGTCGATGGCGCCGTGGCGCGCGGCCATGTCGTCCACCAGTGCATCCACGGCGGCGGCGTCGGCGACGTCCAGCATCGCGCCTTCCGCCAGCGGGTAGCGCGACTTCAGGCGCTGCACCTGAACATCCAGCGCCTGCGCATCCAGGTCCGTCATGAGCGTGCGAGCGCCGGCCTCGAGCATCGTCTCGGCGAAGGCCAGGCCGAGGCCGCTGGCGGCACCGGTGACCAGGACGCTGCGCCCGGCAAGGTCGAAGAGCGAAGCCAGGCTCATGCCGCCTCCGCGTTCTTCTTCACCGGAAGCAGGGCCTCCCAGTGCTCGGCCGCCTCGACCATGTAGTGGACGGTCAGCACCACCTTCTTGAACAGCCACCGGCCGTCGACACGCACGTAGGTGTCGTCGAACCGGCCCACCACGTAGAAGCTCTTGCCGCCGTGCACGGGGCGGCCGTCCAGGTAGGACTGGCCGGTGCCCGTGTCGCCGTCGACGCTCACCTCGTGCTGATGAATGAACTGCCGCGCGTACTGCACGGGAAAGTTGTCGAAGAAGGTGCGGATGGCTTCGGGCCCGAAGACCTCGGGGCGCCCGTTGTAGATAACGCTGGCGTCCGGCGCGAACAGCTCGTGCAGGCGAGAGCCCTGGTCCTCGTTGACCAGCGTGTGGTAGCGCGCACGCAGCGTGCGGATCGCCTCGACGCTTTCGAGTTCGTCGACGCGGCGCTGCAGGGCCTGCAGCTGCTGCGCGACCTGCGCGAGCGTGTCGTTGGGTTGCGTGTTCATTCGAAGTCTCCTGAAGAAGGTGCGTGACCCTGGCAGCGCAGGGCCGATGTGGTGGCGAGAGAACGAGCGGCGGTCTCATCCCTCCAGGGGATGCTCCTTGTCGAAGTCGTCGAGGATCGCGTTCATGCGCCGTTGGACCGAGCCGCCTGTCTGGCTGTGCGGAATGACGTAGAAGCGCCCAGCGCGAATGGCTGCCAGCGTCGCCGTCGCAACGTCCGTCGCGTCGATGGGAGACGCTGCCATGCCCTGGCGCACGCGCTCGTCATAGGCCGCGGCGGGCGCGACCGTGTCGGCAAGCAAGCCCGGGCGGTTGCGCTGCGACGCATGGATGCCGGTGGGCAGCAGCGAAGGGCAGACCACGGTCACGCCGATCGGCGAACCGGCCTGCTCCAGGTCGCGCGCGAGGCATTCCGAGAAGGCCACCACCGCGTGCTTGCTGGCGCTGTACACCGCGGAGCCCGCCAAAGTGGCGAGCCCGGCGGCGGACGCGGTGTTGATCACGTGGGCGGGCCGGCCGCGTGCGCGCATGCGCGGAACGAAGCTGCGCACGCCGTTGGCGACGCCCAGCACGTTCACGCCGAGTACCCATTGCCAGTCCGCTTCGGTGGCGGCCCAGGCCGGCCCGAGCACGGCGACGCCCGCGTTGTTGAACAGCCAGTCGACGCCGCCGAAGCGGTCGTCGCAGGCCTGTGCGAAAGCTTCGACGTCGCCGGCGCGGCTCACGTCACACCGCTGCGCAAGCGTGGGCACGCCCATCGATCGAACGAGCGCCTCGGTGGCGGCCAGCGCCTCCACTTCGACGTCGGCGAGTGCCACGGCGATGCCCTCGCCCGCGCAGGCCAGGGCCAGCGCGCGGCCGATGCCGCTGCCGGCGCCGGTGACGGCGGCCACGGCGACCGCAGCGAGTGTGTGGGTGACGCTCATTCCAGCGTCACCCCGGCCGTGCGCAGGACTTCCGTCCACTTGACGGCCTCCCGGGCCACATAGGCCTGGAACTCGGCATGCGGCATGTCGATGATGAAACCTCCCGCCGATTCGAGCGTGCCCTTGATTTCCTGCGAGCGGAGGGTTTCCGAGGTCTCGGCGGACAACCGCTTCACGATGTGTTCCGGCGTCTTCGCAGGCGCGAAGAATCCGCCCCAACTCAACGATTCGACGCCCGGAAAGCCGGCCTCGGCCATCGTCGGAACTTCCGGCAGCATCGGCATGCGCTGGCCGCGCGTGACCGCCAGCGCGCGCAGCTTTCCGCTGCGGATGTGCGGCGCGGCCGTCTGGAGAAAGTCGAACATCGCATCGACGTTGCCCGAGACGAGGTCGACCAGTGCGGCCGAAGTCGCCTTGTACGGCACGTGGGTGAAGCGCGCCCCGGTGCGCGTCTGCAGCAGCTCCAGGCACAGGTGCCCTCCGGTGCCGTTGCCGCCGGAGCCGAAGTTCATCTTGCCCGGATTCTTCTTCGCGAGCTCGACCAGTTCGGCCACCGAGCCGATGCCGAGCTTCGGATTGACCACCAGGACGTGTGGGTTGCCCGACAGGCCGTGAACGGCCACGAAGTCCTTCACCGGGTCGTAGCGGATCGTCTTGTACAGCGCGCTGTTGGTGC
>Ga0075365_10000130_pt1 | contig 23021 bp, 22 predicted proteins | sample EndMetdeltDD1765_FD_71387 | JGI IMG/M metagenome (GOLD analysis project Ga0075365, IMG submission 71387) | Populus endosphere microbial communities from Tennessee, USA - Endosphere MetaG P. deltoides DD176-5 | ecosystem: Host-associated > Plants > Roots > Endosphere | place: USA: Tennessee... | reverse complement strand
GGCGGGAACCGCCGCGTCACTAGCTGCCGGCATCAGGGCGAGCATCAAGGCGCTGGCTTCTTCCCAGCGGATGGACTGCAGCCGTGCCGTGACTGGAACGAGACTATCATCGACCGTTACAAGCATCATCGAGCCGGCGCGGCCGGCACCCTCTTCGAGCTCCGAGCGCTGCAGCAGCGCATCAATGCCACCGACCTCGCTCAGCGCTTCCAGCGTCTTGTAGCCGGTCAGTCGCATGAATTCCGGGTTGGCATGGATTAATTGGTCGCCAGCATGCACGAGGACAGCGACAGGCAACTGGTCGATAGCAGCGGCAGATAGCCCGGCGCCCATCTTTGCGCGCGGCGGAATGAAGCTCGCCAGCATGTCCATTTGGCTGACGGTTTCCTCCAGCCCTTCGGTCACGTCGTCGTCGATCTCGTCGGCCGCCTCGGGTCCGTCGGCTGCAGCCTGTACGTCGTCAGCCTTTTTCTCTTCAGGCGAGGTGCCGACACTATCGTATTCGAATGTGGACGATTCATCAGCGTGCATGCCGATCGTCGGTGTTTCTGCTGCCGGGATGTCGCGTTCTTCGGTTTCACTGACCGCAGGCTCGTCGTCGCGCGGTTCCGACTCGTGGACGCCGAAGGCTTCGAGACGCTTGGCGATCTCGCGGAAATTTGCCTGTTCGGCTGAGGTCAGCTGCGGGCCGGCGCCGTGCAATTGCACGATCTTGTCCGTCAGGCGGCGGCTCGGATTTTCGACGATTCGTAAGGCCGGAGGCTCCGTAGCTGGCTGCGGCTTTGTCGGCTCGGCCGTCGTCACAATGTCGGCGTCGGTGGTGGTTGCGGCCTCTTCAGCAGTCCGCTCGGAAGCGGGGGCCACCGTTTCCGCCGCCGTCGGCTCGCTAGTCGCCACTTCATCGGCCAGCGCCGACAACGACGCCTCTTCGGAGGCTTCGATCGGTTGGTCGAGTGCAGCCGCGTCATTGATGATGCCATTCGGGCCAAGCGTCAGGCCGAGCGCCAAAGGATCTTCGGCGGCATCGGACAGGCGCACGACACCGAAGCCGCGAAAACCGTCGAACTCCCGGCTTCGGGTGTAAGTGGGCAGGGCCGCGAGATCGACCGGCACGGCGAGGCTCGTCCCTTCGATCGGCCAGTTGATCGTCTTGCCCGACCAGGTGTCGCGCCGCGCCAGGGCTTCGCTGATCTTGCCTTCCGGATCGAGGTTGAAGAGTGCCGAAATATCGCTGAACGGCGTGCCGATGATATCAGCCGCATGCGGCCCGACCGCTTCTGCAAATTCGCTCGACACTTCGCTGAACCGTCCTGCCGCGTCGATCTTCCAGACGAAACGGGTCGCGCGACTATTCGGATTGAAAACGAAGGCGCCTGCCTTGGCGGCCGTCTCCGGCTCCGACTGCTCGGCCTCATTGACGACGTCGGCATACTGACCGGCTGCATCTACGTTTTCAGGCGCCGGTGCTTCCACCGGTGTCTCTTCGACTGCCACGGCTTCATCGTCGAGGGCGGCGGGTGCATCCGTCAGGCCTTCCGCCGTCATCTCGATTGCCGTAGGTTCTTCAATAGGCAAGGACTGCTCAACGGCCTCTTCCATCGCGGCCGGCAGCGGTTCGCCTTCCTGGCTGATCTCTGCAGCGGCCGGCTCGGCCTCCAACGCCTCTTCGGCGATTGCTGCAGCTTCCGCAGTCACCGCTTCGGCTGTATCGCTCTCATGGATGCCCTCTTCGGGCGGTTCTTCCATGTCTTCGATGCCGGCAATGGCATCGATAGCATCGACGAAGGTCGCGGCTTGTGCAAGCTCGCTATGGTTAACGGCGGCTGTGGATAAGTGTTCTGCCGCCGCCGGCGTGTCGATTGGGTCGAGGTGGCCGATCACGGTTTCAACGGCGAAAAGGAGGTTGAGCACTGGCTCGTCACTCAGTCGCCCGACGGCCGCCGGAAGGTAGCCTTTGCCCGTGGCAACAGGGCGCTTCACAAGGCGGTCGGCATGATCGCCGGCAAGTGTGATCATTGCCTTGGAGGTCTGCTGCGTGACACCTAGCGAGGCAAAGCCGGGAGAGGAGGCAATGATCTCGCCGTCGGCCCCGATAACGGCCATATGCGTGTCGGGATCGTCGAGGCCTCTGAGCATCTGTTCCGCGGACGCCTTTATCGACAAGGCATTGGTCGAAACCGGAAGTGACAGAAGAACGGCGCGCTCCCCGGATGCGAGGTGGATCAGTTCCACTGTTGCCTGAACGGGAACACGTTGGAAGCCCCTGGCAATGCGGATCAAGAAGTTGCGGCTGTCGCCGGCATTCACGAGCTGTCGCGCCGTCGCCTCCAACTGGCGAAAGGTGATGTCGGCCCCGTCTATGCCTTGGTCCAGAAGGTCGTAAACCGCCGATTGCCCGAAGAGTTCGGCGCCGGCGCCATTTGCCCAGAGCGCGCGGCTGAGATCCGCCGACAGCAGGACCATCGCTTCGCCACGCGAAAAGCGGTCCCGCACCCGGGGATGCACGGCGATGTCGATGAACGGATACTGCACTGCGGGCATGATCGAACCTTTGGCTTCGGTCACCGTGAAATTAATAGTCTATTAATAACGATAGGCCGGAACGGGGTCTAGAACGGGGCCCGGCTTTCGGCTGGAAAGGTTAACGCGTTGTGCGTCGCACAAACATGTTGCAATGCACAAAAATCTGCGCTATATAATGGACATCTAACCTACGAGGCCATCACGCATGCCGAGGCAAAAGGAGCGCAAACCAATGGCTAACATAAAGATGGACGACGTTTTTTCAATGTCGTCGTTTGATCCTTCCAAGTTCACCGAATCCTTCCGCGACTTCGCTGAAAAGGGCGCGCAGCAGTCGCGCGAGGCCTACGCGAAGATGAAGAGCGCCGGCGAAGAAGCGAGCAAGACGCTCGAAGCAACGGTTCAGACGGCCCAGGCCGGCGCCGTTGAGATTGGCCACAAGGCGATCGACGCCCTGCGCACGAACGCTGAAAACTCGCTGACGCACATGGAAGCGCTGCTTGCCGTCAAGTCGGTCGCCGAACTCGTCGAACTCCAGACCACCTTCCTGCGCAAGCAGGTCGAGCTGACGATCGAGCAGGCCAAGACCATGCAGGAAACTTCGAAGCAGGTTGTCGAAAAGCTTGCCAAGCCTTCGAAAGAAGCAGCTGAAAAGGTCATGGCCTCCTTCAAGGCGGCCTGATTATTCGACAGGACACACGAAGGGGCCGGACCATTTGTCCGGCCTTTTTGTATATTGGGGAGAGATAGGGCTTGAATTAATTTCCAAGTCCTCGTATGTGACCCCCGTCGCGTCGGACGCGATTTGTGCGGTTGTAGCTCAGTTGGTTAGAGCGCAGGTTTGTGGCACCTGAGGTCGGAGGTTCGAGACCCCCCAACCGTACCATTCTCTCCTTAGCAGAATCCCTTTCACTGTGGTCAACGGTCCGTGCCAAGCTTTTGGTGTGGTCTCTGCTCAACCCAAGCAAATGCTGTTTGGGCTCAATTCGCGTAGTAGAAGCGAGCACAGCGGCCTCCACCGTGCCCGCGGACTGGTCTCCCAATCAATACTTCGATGGAACGTAAAGCTCCGGCGGCAGCACCTTGCGCTCGTAATCCGGATTGAAGACGCGATCGGGCAGCGTGATCTCTTCGTGCGGAACGTCGCCATAGGGGATCTGACGCAGCAGGTGGTCGATGCAGTTCAGCCGTGCCCGCTTCTTGTCGTTGCCTTCGACGATATGCCAGGGCGCTTCGGGAATGTTGGTGCGCGCGAAAGTCTCTTCTTTCGCCTTGGTATAGCCTTCCCAGCGGACGCGCGACTGCAGGTCCATCGGCGAGAGCTTCCACTGCTTCAACGGGTCGTGGATACGCACGAGGAAGCGCATCTGCTGCTCTTCGTCGGTGATCGAGAACCAGTATTTGACCAGCCGGATGCCCGAGCGAACGAGCATGCGTTCGAATTCCGGCACGTCGTTGAAGAACTGGTCGACCTGGTCCTCGGTCGCAAATCCCATGACCCGCTCGACACCCGAGCGATTGTACCAGGAGCGGTCGAAGAGAACGATTTCGCCGCCGGCAGGCAGATGCGGCACGTAGCGCTGGAAGTACCACTGCGTTTTTTCGCGGTCGGAAGGGGCGGGCAATGCGACGGCACGGACGACGCGCGGATTGAGGCGCTGCGTGATGCGTTTGATCACGCCGCCCTTTCCTGCAGAATCGCGACCCTCGAAGATCACGACGACCTTCTCCTTGTTATAGACCACCCAATCCTGAAGCTTGATCAGCTCTGCCTGCAGCGACAGTAGCGCACGAAAATAGTCGAGCCGCGGAATCGATGCCGGGTGCGCGTTGCGGTAGATCTTGCGGATTGCGTCGGAAAGCGCCGGCTCGGAGAGTTCCAACTCGTAATCCTCGTCCAGCGTGTCGGCCAGTTCGGCCTCAAGCCAGTCGGAATAGCTGTTGTCGGATGCATTGTTCATGGACGTTGACCCTCGATATGTTCGTGGCACGATTGGAAGTGCGGCTTTCGGTCAGCCTCAAGCCGGTAGATGCAAAACGGCGACTGCGCTCTTCAAGTCCCGGCCGGGCGCAAGGGCGCTGCAGCCGAGCCTTGCGAGCAGTGGATCAGAATACAGGCAGGAACCACTTTCCTGATCTTGTTCCCTCAAGTGGAGAGCTGGCGCGATCATGACGATGTTCTTCAACCTGAACTATTGTCATCTCCGGCTCCTCTTGGGGCTAATCCTTAGTCGGGTCTATTCCTTTAGAATGAACCTCCTGTGACATTGGGCGCGCGCCTTGTGCATTGAGTTTGAAGAATTGCTCGCTCTATACGTGCGCCATCAAAGAATAAGACATGGATAAATTACGATATCGCGATATCGACGCGGTTTGGCCACGTTCTCGCCGCCCTTTGTTCATTCTTTACTAATAAATCGATCCGCGGGGAACGGGGCACCAAAAAGGGATCACAGACTGTCGGAACGTTTAATTCGCTCACTTGTCGAGGCCGATTGAATTCGGCGCTTGGTGCGATTTCCCGTATCCTGACACTCAGACCTACCTGCGTTCCAACGCTGTGATCCAATGAAATGAAAGGTGCATAAGTATGGGATTTACTCTCCTTATTCAGACTCTCGCCCAGGATCCGGCAGTATCAATCAAGTCGGCCTTGAGAATAGTGCATTTCATTGGTTTGGCACTTGGCCTTGGTGCCGCAACCGTGCTTGATCTTCTTGTGTTGCGGTTTTTGATCAGAGGTAAGATTACGCAAGATCATTGGAAGGTCTTCAAGTTCGGCTCGAAAGTCGTCAACTGGGGCCTGATCCTGCTCTGGGCCACCGGGCTTGGTTTTCTCACTTACTACGGCGTCTTCGATCCGGCGAAGCTCGGCAATCAGAAGGTCTGGGCCAAGATGATCATCGTGCTCATCCTGACCGTTAACGGCGGCTTCATCCACTCCATCATCCTTCCGCGGGTGAAGAAGCAGATCGGTCGCTCGATCATGGAAGGCTTGCCTTCGTCGCATCGCAGTGTGTTCATCGTTTCGGGTGCGATTTCGGCCGTCTCCTGGTACGTGCCTATGATGCTCGGCGCCCTGCCGCAGCTGAACTTCGCAGTGCCGATGGGTACAATCCTGCTCGCCTATGCCGCGCTGCTGGGCTCAGCGATCCTGGTTGCCCACGCGTTGCTGTTCGTCATGACGGCTGGGCACATAGAGGAAGCGTCCGAAGAGGACGTCGCTCTGTCCGCCGAGTTTGCGTGACGCCGACATTTCGATCTGTGCCCGTCGGGCCTGTCGAATGATCCTCTGATCTAGCGGTGTCGTTGGATCCTACCTATATCCGCTACTGGACTTGCTTCGGAATGGCATGCCCCTTTCGAAGCAAGTCCGACCAAACTTTTCAGCCCTGCTGAAACGTTTTTTACCCGAGGCTGCGTTGTTCGCATGATGGTCTCATTCGCCCGATTTCGGTCACAGTGATTCGTTTCGAAATCGACGCGAAGGCCTAAAATTAGGTGACAAATCGCCGCGCGCGTGACGTTTTTTGGCGTGTGGACGCCTCTATCGGCGCCATCGGGTAGGCCGGCAAAACTGCTTTGCTTACAAAGGGCAATCAGATTTTGCCAACTTGTTCGAGCTCCCGTCGTCGGGCTCTCGCCGATCACGGATTAACCATACTGCATTGCAAATCGTGATCGAGAGTGCCATTTTCTCGCCGGGGGCTAATTCAGAGTGATTTCAGAAGGAGACGTAAATGTCCATTTCGCTCAGCAATCTGGATGCATCCAAGGCTACCGCCGTTTCGGCCATGAATGTAGCCGCTGCTGTACGTGCCGCTCGAGAGGCCGTCGGCTATAGCGTCGATGACCTCGCAGTAACCTGCGGCCTGGTTGTCAATGAGATTGAGGAAATCGAGAGTGGTGAGGATGCTGATCCCGCCAAGCTCAAGCGGATCGCCTCTGCATTGCAGGTGCCGGTCTCATCGTTTGTTCCGATGTGATGTTGATCTCAGGGCCGGGCAGGCAAATTGCCCGCCTGGCCTTGCCCTCCTTCATCTCTTCTTAACCTTCCCCTCCGAACCGACTGAACGCTTTTGCCCGCAAAGGGTAGTTTTACCGTGGCTGATTGTGCGGTGCGTTAGCAACTTCATAGCAAATGTCCCCTCGAATGAGCCGAGCGCCTGTGCACTGCGGCGGATTCCTATATCGGGGAGGCAGAATGAGCCGGGCTCGTCGCATTGGCGCCACGCGGATTGATTTGAGCGAACTTATCAAGCGCGGCGCGCTTGCCGTCCTTTCTGTTCTCGCGGTCTTGCTGCCGATCCTGAGGGTCGGTTTCGTAAGCGAGTCGGACGACGTCGTCCTGGGGGATTTCCAGCTGCTGGGCGGGGCCGCCTATCTTTTGCCCGCTGCATTTCTTTGTGGTCTCGCGACCGTTATCATTGATCGCATGCGCGGCCACGCCCGCTTCGTCGACATGGCCGGATTGATCGTCGCTTTAGCGGCCGTCTCGCGTGCCGCTTATAGTCTCGGCTCAAGCCTTATGCATGACGCTGCGGCGGTTGATGCACCTTCGCAGAGGCTGGATCAATTGGCGCAAGTCACCTTGTCCTACGGCGGCATTCCCTTGCTGTTGGTGCTGTTCGGCGCCTTTTGGCAATTGCGAAAATCCTGGCGCAGCTAGCCACATGCCCGCGGATGGAACCGCCGCCGCTCCCTAGACGTTCCGTCAACAGGAGAAATGTGCATGTCGAAAATGCTTCTATATGGTGCGACCAAGGTGGACGAAGGCAACAGCGCCTACTCCGCCATCGCGAGCCTTGAGCAGTTCCAGTGGCGCAACCGCGTTCTGGTCGTCTTTCCCGACAAGGGAAACGCGCGTGGCGCTCGTCAGGAAAACCAGTTACTTGCCAATCGCGATGCCCTGCAGGACCGCGATATGGTCATTCTCAAGATTGCCGGCGGCAGTGTGAGGGTTCTCTTCGGGGCCGGCAAAAATCTCGATGCTGCGGCGATTGCCGGCGAGTTGGGGGATCCCCCGACCGGAGAGTTCGCGGCCTTTCTCGTCGGCAAGGATGGAACGGTTAAGCTGAAAGTCAGCGAACCGATCTCGAGCGGTGAACTGTTTGCGATTATTGACAGCATGCCTGTGCGGGCAGCCGAGATTGCCTCGGACAAGCAGCAGACGAGCGAAGAGTCCGAGAAGCGCGACTGACCTGACGTTGAGCCAAAATCACAGAAATATGTGACGTTCCGCGGCTACGAGTTCCTGAAGGAAGTCGGAGACCGTGCGCACCCGCACAAGTTCACGCGCGCTTTCGTGAAACGTCGTCCAGTAGGCTCGCCGGATCGAAATCTCGGGCAGGATGCGCACCAGTTCGTCATGCTGCCGGGCAATATAGTCGTGCAGGATGCCGATCCCCGCGCCCGAAAGTACCGCCTCTGTCTGGCCGGTCGCCGAGGAAATCTCGAAGGCGGCGTTCCAGTTGCGCATCACCTCGCCGGTGAAGTTCAGCGATTGGGAGAAGATCAGATCCTCGACATAGCCGATCCGCCGGTGCGGCTTCAGCCCCTCTGCGTCAGCCGGCAGGCCGTTGAGCTCGGCATAGCTTCGAGAGGCGTAGAGACCGAGCGTGTAGTCCGTGAGCTTGGCCGAGACGAGGCGGCCCTGTCCTGGCCGCTCCAGAGTGATGGCGATATCGGCCTCACGCTGCGAGAGCGAGAACGACCGTGGCACCGGGACGAGCTGGATCTTCAGTTCCGGATGGCGCTCGATCAGCCGGCCCATGCGAGGCGCGAGAAAGGACACACCGAAACCGTCAGGCGCTCCCACACGCACCGTTCCGGCGATCGCCGTATCGGTGCGGCCGAGATTGGCCTGCACGGACAGCATTTCGGTTTCCATTCGCTCCGCGGACGCGAGGAAAACTTCGCCCCCGGCCGTTAGCTCGCAGCCGTTTGTGCGGCGGACGAAGAGGCGGCTCTTCAACGACTCTTCCAGCGAGGTGAGCCGCCGCGAGAGCGTGGCGTGGTTGAGCCCCAGCCGTTTCGACGCGGCAAGGATTTGCCCGGTACGGGCAACTGCGAGGAAGATGCGGACGTCGTCCCAGTTCATGGCTTTGCTCGCATGATGACGGGTTCGACATCGACCAATGTCAGCGACGTCACCATCCCAGCGGTCGCGTTCTTGTATTTGAGGAAATGCGGCGTCTGGAGATGCGCTTCGTAGGCCGCCTGGTTCGCATAGACCTCCAGGATGCGTATCTTGTGGGGACTGCCCTTGATGGAGACGGCGTTCAGCGACAGAACGCCGGCCTCCAGTGCGACGGACGCTTCGATCTCTTCGGTTAACATTACGCGATAGGTTTCGAGCTTGTCGGGATCGATCTCGAGCTCCGCAATTCTGACAACGAGTTTCCCGCTCATTGAAGCACTATCTCCTCTTCAGTTTGGATCGCCCGTGGTAGTCTAACCATGTCCTGTGTAGACCTTGAGGAAGATCAGCTCGATTGCCGAGCTTCAATTCATGCACAACGGTTGCTTATCTCGGCTCATTGATTTGTGCAAATTGAAGTGCGATTGTTTGCCATCCAAAAAACAGGAGGAGCACCCCATGCGTGAGATTGGTCATTTCATCGGCGGCAAGCACGTCGCCGGCACCAGCGGCCGCACCAGCAACGTCTACAATCCGGCAACCGGCGAAGTTCAGGCGACTGTCGCGCTGGCAAGCGTCGAGGACCTGCGTGCAGCTGTCGAGAACGCCAAGGCCGCTCAGCCAAAGTGGGCAGCGACGAACCCACAACGCCGGGCCCGCGTCTTCTTCAAGTTCGTCGAGCTGCTGAACAAGCACATGGACGAACTCGCGACCCTCCTCTCCAGCGAGCACGGCAAGACGGTCGAGGATGCCAGGGGCGATATCGTCCGTGGTCTTGAAGTCTGCGAATTCGTCTGCGGTATTCCGCATCTGCAGAAGGGCGAATTCACTGAAGGCGCCGGCCCGGCAATCGACATGTACTCGATGCGCCAGGCGGTCGGCATCGGCGCGGGCATCACCCCGTTCAACTTTCCGGCCATGATCCCGATGTGGATGTTTGCCCCGGCGATTGCCTGCGGCAACGCGTTCATCCTGAAGCCGTCGGAGCGCGACCCGTCCGTGCCGCTGCGTCTCGCAGAACTCATGATTGAGGCTGGCCTCCCGGCAGGCATCCTGAACGTCGTCAATGGCGACAAGGCTGCGGTCGACGCCATCCTGACGGATCCGGATATCGGCGCGGTCTCCTTCGTCGGCTCCACCCCGATTGCCCGCTACGTCTATGGAACGGCTGCCATGAACGGCAAGCGCGCACAGTGCTTCGGCGGCGCGAAGAACCATATGATCATCATGCCTGACGCCGACATGGACCAGGCCGTCAACGCCCTGATGGGCGCAGGTTACGGTTCCGCCGGCGAGCGCTGCATGGCGATCTCCGTTGCCGTCCCGGTCGGTGAGGAAACCGCCAATCGCCTCGTCGAGAAGCTGACGCCGAAGATCGAGTCGCTCCGCATCGGTCCCTACACCGATGAGAAGGCCGACATGGGCCCGCTCGTTACCAAGGAAGCCTATACCCGCGTCAGTGGCCTGATCGATCGTGGCGTCGAGGAGGGTGCCAAGCTCGTCGTCGATGGCCGCGGGTTCAAGCTGCAGGGTTATGAGAACGGCTATTTCGTCGGTGGTACGCTGTTCGACCATGTCACGCCCGACATGGACATCTACAAGACCGAAATCTTCGGGCCTGTCCTCTCCGTCGTTCGCGCCAAGAACTACGAGGAAGCCCTCGACCTGCCGATGAAGCACGAATACGGCAACGGTGTCGCGATCTACACCCGTGACGGCGATGCCGCGCGTGACTTTGCTTCGCGCATCAACATCGGCATGATCGGCATCAACGTGCCGATCCCGGTTCCGCTTGCCTATCATTCTTTCGGCGGTTGGAAGGCATCGAGCTTCGGCGACCTCAACCAGCACGGCACGGACTCGATCAAGTTCTGGACCAAGACCAAGACGATCACCGCCCGCTGGCCTTCGGGCATAAAGGACGGCGCCGAATTCGTCATGCCGACGATGAAGTAGACCGAACGAGTGACGTTTTAATTGGGGGCTTCGGCCCCCAATTTGCGTTGAGGTGCCGAAGTATGTGCTTTTGGGCGCTTTCCTGCTGATTGCCGATAATCGTGCGTGACTTCTTCTCGGGCGCGGCGAGTTCCGATTGAAAAATTGTTGTGGCAATCCGTCTCACATAAGGTGAATATGAATTTCATATTTTGGAATTGTTCAAAACTAGCAAAGCCCCTATATAGGGGACTCGTAACAGACGATTCTGGAGATCGGCATGCGTTTGACCAAGCAGACCAACTATGCGGTTCGCATGTTGATGTATTGCGCTGCCAATGAAGGGCAGCTGAGCCGGATTCCGGAGATTGCCAAGGCGTATGGCGTTTCCGAGCTCTTTCTGTTCAAGATTCTGCAGCCTCTGAACAAGGCAGGCCTGGTCGAGACGGTTCGTGGCCGCAACGGCGGTGTGCGGCTCGGCAAGCCGGCGAAGGACATTAGCCTCTTCGACGTCGTTCGCGTCACGGAAGATAGCTTTGCGATGGCAGAGTGCTTCGAGGATGACGGCATGGTCGAGTGCCCGCTTGTCGACAGTTGCGGCTTGAACTCCGCCTTGCGCAAGGCGCTCAACGCCTTCTTCGACGTGCTGACGCAGTATTCGATCGACGATCTCGTCAAGGCGCGGCCGCAGATCAACTTCCTGCTGGGCCTGACGGGCAATCAGGAATCTCGTCGCAAGCCGACGATTGCCGCTCCGGCAGCCTAAACCGCGCTGACGAAATTTTGATGCGACCGTGGCCGCGTTTCGCGCCGCGGTCGTTCTGTTTTAGGGGAGTTTGGGGCGAAAAATTCGCGCATGGCGTGTGCGGCAATGCTCTAGCCGACGCGAAATTATACCAAATGCGACAGGAATCGAGTTTATCCAGTCCGTTTATTTCTAAATGCGGCCCATTTTTGGCGGAAAATTACTAAAGTTGTCCATCTGGAAAAATTTTCCACTTCGGTCGTTGATTTCAGCAAATAAATGTCGTTCCATCTGCCGTCATTCCGGAGGGTTTCCGGGATTTCAAATAAAAGAACAAACCTGGGAAAACGATATCATGAAAAAGATGTCTGTCTTGTTGGCCGCGACGGTCCTGGCTTCGGCCATGGCATCCGCAGCCTGGTCCAAAACGCTCGTTTACTGCTCCGAGGGCTCGCCGGAAGGCTTCGATCCCGGCATTTACACTGCAGGCACCACCTTCGACGCTTCCTCGCGCACGGTCTACAGCCGTCTCGTCGAGTTCCAGCACGGCAAGACCGAAATCGAGCCGGGCCTAGCTGAAAGCTGGACGGTTTCCGACGACGGTACGGTCTACACCTTCAAGCTCCGTCCGGGCGTCAAGTTCCAGGCGACAGAGTTCTTCACGCCGAGCCGCGATCTGAACGCTGATGACGTCGTCTTCTCGTTCGAGCGCCAGCTGAAGGCTGACAGCCCGTGGGCCAAGTATGTCGCCGGCGTTTCCTACGAATATGCTGCAGGCATGGGCTTCCCGGATCTCATCAAGTCGGTCGAGAAGGTCGACGACCTGACCGTCAAGTTCACGCTGAACCATCCGGAAGCACCGTTCCTCGCCGACCTGGCAATGGACTTCGCCTCTGTGCTGTCGAAGGAATATGCCGACAAGCTACAGGCTGACGGCAAGATGGAACAGATGAACCAGATGCCGCTCGGCACCGGTCCGTACACCTTCGTTGCCTATCAGCCGGATGCCGTCATCCGCTACAAGGCCAACGAAACCTACTTCAAGGGCAAGGAAAAGATCGACGATCTCGTTTTCGCGATCACTCCGGACGCTTCCGTCCGTGCTCAGAAGCTGAAGGCTGGCGAATGCCACATCATGCCATACCCGAACGCGGCGGACATCAAGGACCTGCAGACGGACTCGAACCTGAAGGTTCTGGAACAGCCGGGCCTGAACGTTTCCTACCTCGCCTACAACACCCTCCAGGCTCCGTTCGATAAGGCGGAAGTCCGCAAGGCGCTGAACATGGCGATCAACAAGCAGGCGATCGTCGAGGCCGTCTTCCAGGGCGCCGGCCAGGTTGCCAAGAACCCGATCCCGCCGACGATGTGGTCGTACAACGATGCCATCAAGGATGATGCCTACAACCCGACCGAAGCCAAGGCCATGCTCGAAAAGGCTGGCGTCAAGGATCTCAGCATGAAGATCTGGGCGATGCCGGTTTCGCGTCCGTACATGCTGAACGCACGTCGCGCCGCTGAACTGATGCAGGCTGACCTTGCCAAGGTCGGCGTCAAGGTCGACATCGTCACCCACGAATGGGCTGAATACCTCAAGCTCTCCAAGGACAAGGCCCGTGACGGCGCTGCGATCCTCGGCTGGACCGGCGATAACGGCGACCCGGACAACTTCCTTGACACCCTGCTCGGCTGCGAAGCCGTCGGCGGCAACAACCGTGCACAGTGGTGCAACAAGGAATTCGACGATCTCGTGAAGAAGGCCAAGAAGACCGCTGACGTCGCAGAGCGCACCAAGCTCTACGAACAGGCGCAGGTCGTCTTCAAGAAGGAAGCTCCGTGGGCGACGATCGATCACTCCACAGAATTCGTACCGATGAGCGCCAAGGTTTCCGGTTTCGTGCAGGATCCGGTCGGCGTTCACCGCTTCGACGGCGTTGATATCGCCGAGTAATCAAAATTATGCAAAGATGCCCGGCAACCCCGGGCTTGGCCGGCGGTCAGGTTTAATACCTGACCGCCGGAACACTATGGACACTTGCCAATGTTGCGATTTCTCATCGGACGCCTCGCGATCCTGATCCCAACCTTCATCGGCGTTTCGCTCATCGCCTTTTCGTTCATCCGTCTGCTGCCCGGCGATCCGGTCATGCTGATGTCGGGCGAACGCGTGATGGCGCCGGAACGCCATGCCGAGGTCATGCATGATCTCGGCCTCGATCGTCCGGTCTACGTGCAGTACCTCGATTACCTGAGCAATGTGGTGCAGGGCGATCTAGGGGCGTCGATCGTCACCAAGCGCCCGGTTCTGCAGGAGTTCGGCACGCTTTTCCCGGCGACGCTGGAGCTTTCGCTCTGCGCCATCCTTTTTGCGATAGTGCTCGGCATCCCCGCCGGCATCTTCGCGGCCGTCAAACGGGGAACATGGTTCGACCAGAGCGTCATGGGCGTGGCTCTTGTTGGCTATTCGATGCCGATCTTCTGGTGGGGCCTGCTGCTTATCGTTCTCTTCTCGAACACACTGCATTGGACGCCCGTCTCCGGCCGCATCGGGCTGATGTATTTCTTCAAGCCGGTTACCGGTTTTATGTTGATCGATAGCCTGCTGTCCGGTCAGCCCGGTGCCTTCAAGTCTGCCGCCTCATCGCTGATCCTCCCGACAATCGTTCTGGGCACCATTCCGCTTGCGGTCATCGCCCGCCAGACGCGCTCGGCCATGCTCGAGGTGCTGGGCGAAGATTATGTTCGCACAGCGCGTTCGAAGGGCCTCGCGCCGTTGCGCGTCGTCGGCCTGCATGCGTTGCGCAACGCCATGATCCCGGTCGTAACCTCGATCGGTCTGCAGGTCGGCGTGCTGCTCGGCGGCGCAATCCTGACGGAAACGATCTTCTCCTGGCCGGGTATCGGAAAATGGATGGTCGATGCCGTCTTCAAGCGCGATTACACCGTCGTTCAAGGCGGGCTGCTGTTGATCGCCGGCATCATCATGGTCGTCAATCTGATCGTCGACCTCATGTACGGTCTCATCAATCCACGTATTCGTCACTAGGAGCGGCTTATGAGTGTGATAACCACCAAGTCGACCCAGCCGTCAGGGCTCTCTGAGTTCTGGTACTATTTCTCTCGCAACAAGGGCGCTGTCGTCGGTTTCGGCGTCTTCCTGCTGGTCCTGCTGATGGCGATCTTCGCGCCGTTGATTGCTCCGCATAATCCGATCTTGCCCTATGAGGGCATGCAGCGCCTGCCGCCGGCGTGGTCGGAAAAGGGCAATCCGATGTTCCTGCTCGGCACCGATGCCGTCGGTCGCGATATGCTGTCGCGTCTGATTTATGGCACGCGCTTTTCGCTGTTCATCGGCCTCGTCGTCGCATCGCTATCGGCTGTCGCCGGCGTGCTGCTCGGCGTTGTCGCGGGTTATTTCCGGGGCAGGGTCGATACCTTCATCATGCGCGTCATGGACATCATCCTGGCCTTCCCTTCATTGCTTCTGGCTCTCGTGCTGGTCGCCGTCCTAGGGCCGGGCCTCGTGAACGCCATGATCGCGATCTCGATCGTGAATCAGCCGCACTTCGTTCGTCTGACACGCGCCGCTGTGATCAGCGAGCGCGAGAAGGAGTATGTCGTTGCCTCCCGCGTGGCCGGCGCCGGCACGTTCCGCCTCATGTTCAAGACGATTTTGCCGAATTGTCTGGCACCCCTGATCGTCCAGGCGACGCTCGCATTCTCGGCCGCGATCCTCGACGCTGCAGCCCTTGGCTTCCTCGGCCAAGGCGCCCAGCCGCCGACGCCAGAATGGGGCACGATGCTCGCGGACTCGCGTGAGTTCCTACAGAGCAACCCTTGGCTCGTGACTTTCCCGGGTCTCTGCATCCTTATCACGGTTCTTGCTATCAACCTGATGGGCGATGGTCTGCGCGATGCGCTTGATCCCAAACTGAAGAGGTCCTGAGATGGCACTTCTTGAAATTGAAAATCTCGTCGTCGAATTCCAGACGTCGACGGGTCCGTTTCGCGCCGTCGATGGCGTGTCGCTCAAGGTAGATGCGGGGGAAGTCCTCGCAATCGTCGGAGAGTCGGGATCCGGTAAGTCGGTGTCCATGCTCGCGGCGATGGGGCTTCTACCATGGACGGCAAAGGTGACGGCCGACAAGATGGTCTTTGACGGCCGCAATCTGCTTGGCATGTCAGCAAGCGAACGACGCAAGATCATTGGCAAGGATATGTCGATGATCTTCCAGGAACCGATCGCCAGCCTCAATCCCTGCTTCACGGTCGGTTTTCAGATCGAAGAGGTTCTGCGAATCCATCTAGGCCTAGACAAGGCTGCGCGGCGCCAGCGCGCGATCGAGCTGTTCGAGGCCGTCGGCATTCCCAACCCCGCCGAGCGGCTGAGCCATTTCCCGCATCAGATGTCGGGTGGCCAGTGCCAGCGCGTCATGATCGCCATTGCGATCGCCTGCAATCCGAAGCTTTTGATCGCCGACGAACCGACCACGGCGCTCGACGTGACCATTCAGAAGCAGATCCTCGATCTCCTGATGCGGCTGCAGACGGAGCATCGCATGGGCCTCATTATGATTACGCACAACATGGGCGTCGTCGCCGAGACTGCCGATCGGGTGATCGTTCAATACAAGGGCCGCAAGATGGAAGAGGCCGACGTCCTGTCGCTCTTCGAATCCCCGAAGAGCGATTATACAAGGGCGCTGCTTGCCGCCCTGCCGGAAAATGCCACCGGTGACCGGCTGCCGACCATCGGCGAAATTTTCAAGGGAGCGGCCCAATGACGCCAGTCCTCGAAGCAAAGAACATTGTCCGCAACTATTACCTGCCGGGCGGCCTCTTCAAGAAGGAGAGGACCGTACATGCCGTCAAGGGTGTGAGCTTCACGGTGGAGCAGGGCAAGACGCTGGCGATCGTCGGCGAAAGCGGTTGCGGCAAGTCGACGCTTGCCCGCATTGTCACGATGATCGATCCGGCGAGCGGCGGCGATCTGTTCATCGACGGCAAGAAGGTCGATATCGCCGCAGGCGACCTGACGCCGGAAATTCGCCGCAAGGTACAGATCGTCTTCCAGAACCCCTACGGTTCGCTGAACCCGCGCAAGAAGATCGGTGACATCCTGATGGAGCCCCTGATCATCAACACCGATACGCCCGCTGCCGAGCGACGCGAATTGGCAATGGTGATGCTCAAGAAGGTCGGCCTCCAGGAGGTCCATTTCAACCGCTACCCGCATATGTTCTCCGGCGGCCAGCGTCAGCGTATCGCAATCGCTCGCGCTCTGATGTTGAAGCCAAGGCTCCTGGTTCTCGACGAGCCGGTGTCCGCGCTTGATCTCTCGGTCCAGGCCCAGGTGCTCAATCTGCTCGCTGACCTGCAGGACGAGTTGAACCTTACCTATGTCTTCATCAGCCACGACCTGTCGGTCGTCCGCTATATGGCCGACGATGTCATGGTGATGTATTTCGGAGAGGCTGTGGAGTACGGCACGCGGGATCAGGTTTTCAATGATCCGCAGCACAGCTACACGAAGACGTTGTTTGCGGCGACGCCGCGCGCCGATGTCGAAACCATCAGGGCGCGTATTGCGCGCAAGAATGCCACCCTGGCTGCTTCGTAGGAAGGGTTCGCCAGCGTTAGCGACACCGGTGCCGGAGCGATAAACGATGCCAGAGACTAATCGGGACCCTTGCGCCATTATCGTTATGGGGGTCAGTGGCTGTGGCAAATCCTCCATCGGCCTGAAGATTTCGGACGCCCTCGGCATGCAATTTGTCGAGGGCGACCAGCTTCATCCGGCATCGAATGTCGAGAAGATGTCGAAAGGCATTCCGCTGACGGATGACGACCGCATGCCTTGGCTCGATCTCATCGGTGAAACGATGAAGGCATCGCTCGATCGCGAGCAAGGCGTCATCGTTTCCTGCTCGGCGCTGAAGCGCACCTATCGCGACCGACTGCGCAAGGCGGTAAATGGAAAGCTCTTTTTCGTCTATCTGTCAGGCTCGAAGGAGCTGTTGACGAAACGAATGGGCGAGCGCAAGGGCCACTTCATGCCCATGTCGCTGCTGGAGAGCCAACTGGCGACGCTGGAAGTGCCGACTGGAGAACCTGGCGTTGTGACCGTCGATATCGACGATACGATCGAAGGGATCGCGGAGGCGGCGCTCCGCGATCTCAAGTCGTTGGGCGTCGCTTAGCCGTCGGTCCGCAACAGGACCTTCTTCTTGAAGAGGACGTATGACCGCAGGCAAACGCGATGACGTTGCTCAGGTGAAACGCTGCGGCGAATAGGCGGAAATATCGATGAATGGCCTTTCGCCTGCAATGGCCTCCGCCAGCGCGCGCCCAGTGACCGGCCCCAAGGTCAGTCCGTGATGGGCGTGGCCGAACGCGAACCATAGACCGTCGTGTCGCGGCGCCCTTCCAATGATGGGCATCATATCAGGCGTGCAGGGGCGGGCGCCCATCCAGGGCTCCGGATCGAGCCTCTCGCCGAGCGGAAAGACTGTGCGCGCTACTTTCTCGGCGCGGTCGAGCTGCACCGGCGTCTTCGGCGCGTCCAGCGCGGCGAATTCAGCGCCTGTCGTCAACCGGATGCCGCGGCTCATCGGTGCAAGGAAGTAACCTCGTTCAGCATCCAGCGTCCAGTTGTGGAGGGTTGCATTGCCTGTCGTGGCATAATGCATGTGATAGCCGCGTTTGACGCCGAGCGGAAAGGCATAGCCGAGCCGACGTGTAGCGACCGCGGCCCAGGGGCCGAGCGCCAGAACCACATCCTCCGCGTCCAGCGAGCCTTCGCTGGTCACCACCCTCCAGCTCGCACCGGAACGACCGAGGGAGTTGGCGTCACCAGTGACACACCTTCCGCCCAGACTCTCGAAATAGGAGCGGTAGGCCATCGTCAATCCGTGCGGGTCGAGCACCGACCACGGATCGCGCCACCGCAGGCCGCCGATGAAATCTCCCTTGATATTGGGTTCGAGCCGCGCCACGCCGGCGGCATCCAACTGCTCGTGCATGACGCCGAACTCGGCCCGTAGCCGCTCAGCCTCGGCGAATTCGGCATCGCGCCGACCGGCTGTGCGGAAGATCTCCATCCAGCCATCCTTGCGGATCAGATGCTGCGCATTCGACGCTTCGATCAGATCATTGTGCTCCGAAATCGAGTGCTCGATCAGCGGGGCATAGGCACGAGAAATCATCTCGTGACGCCTGGCGTTCGAATTCCACCAGTAGCGGCCAAGGAACGCCAATTGTCCGGGCAACGCCTTGAGGTGATAGTGGGCGTCGATCCGGTTGTTGAAGGCATAGCGTATTAGAAGGCCGAGCTGCTGTGGAAACCCGTATGGCACGACGCCTTCGCGTTGAATGAGACCGGCATTGCCGAACGAGGTTTCATTGCCTGGCGCCTTGCGGTCGATCAACGTCACCTGCAGCCCCCGGCGCTGCAGGTGGATGGCCGTCGATACGCCGACGATACCGGCGCCAAGTACGATTGCGTTCTTTGTCATTGCCATGCATTCCACTTATTGCAAGCAATGAAAATGCCGCTCCGACAAGCTACAGGCAAACGAAAAATTTCGTTTCATTTCAAAAACATTGTCGTTTTCAGTGCCTCGTTTTCAGCTTTGATGCGGACATAAAGCACTGCGGCGTTGAGCACCGAAAATATCGCTGCGTAGACGGGCATGCCGAAGGCCAGAGGAAGGATGGCGATCTCGCCTACCACGACGACATAGTTGGGGTGGGCCAGGAACCGGTAGGGTCCACTGCTGACGAGCGGAGCGCCCGGCAGCACGATGATGCGTGTCGTCCATCGTCCCTTGAGCGTGCCTATGACCCAGAGCCGACCCGCCTGCAGGACCATGAAAACGGCAAACCATAGCGGGTCGACCGGGCGGCCGATCGCCAGCAGCCACAATCCGGTGATCCAGCAGCTATGCAGGGCCACCATGTAAGGATAGTGCAGCGGCGCGACCTCCTTCGCGCCGCTGCTCAGAAGCACCTGTGTATTGTGGCGGGCAAGAGCAAGTTCCGCGAGGCGCTGTGCCGTCACGAAGACGAGGAGTGCAATTGAGGGCCACATCATGCGACCCTCTTTAAGGTCACGCAGCTTGCCGTAAAGCCCGGCCCCATCGCGACCATCGCGCTGCGCTCCGGCAGCCCCGCCTTCAAGGCGCGCTCGAGCACGAAGAGCACCGTGGGCGAAGACATGTTGCCGTATTCGGCAAGCACCGCGCGTTCGTGGTCCAGGGTTCCTGCTTCAAGTGACAGCGCGCTTTCAAGGGCAGTCAGCACCCTCGTCCCGCCGGGATGGCAGATGAAGCGATCGATGTCGGCCCGAGAAAGACCGTTGCGCGCCAGTATTCCGTCGACAGCCGGGCCGAGTTCCGTTTCGGCAAAGGGCGGCAACGATTGAGCGAGAACCACACCGAAGCCGGTGTCGTCAATCTTCCACCCCATGATGCCGAGCGTATCGGGGAAGAGATGCTCACCCGTCGACTCGACCTCCACCTTTCCCTCCGGTCCTGCCCGGAGAATGCAGGCTGCCGCGCCATCGCCGAAAAGCGCCGTGGCGATGATGTTCGCGCGCGTCAGTTCGTCCAGACGGAACGCCAGCGTGCAAAGTTCGATTGCCACGAAAAGCACTGTTGCGCCTGGCCGATCCCGGGCGAACCGCGAGGCGATGGCGAAGCCGGAAACACCGGCCGCGCAGCCGAGCCCGAAAACCGGAACACGTTCGATATCCGAGCGAAAGCCCATTTTCTGTGCGAGCTGTGCATCAAGGCTCGGTGTGGCAATGCCGGTGGACGAGATCGTGACGATACAGTCGACGTCGGACCCTCGCAGGCCCGCCTTCTTCAGCGCATTGGTGGCTGTCTCGAAAAACAGGCTGCGCGCCACGTCGCCGTAGGCTTCCATCCGGTCCTGCCAGCCATGCGGCTCGATGAACCATTCCAGTGGACGAGCGGCATAGCGTTTCCTAATGCCGGCATTGTCGAAGACGCTGGCAAGGTGGGAGAAATCCTTGAAGCGTGATGAAAACAAACGGGCGGAAGTCGCCGCCGCTTCCTTTTGTGTGATGACATGTTCCGGCGTTGCAACGGCAAGACTCAGTAATTTTACGGTATCACTCACGGAATGCTCCTTGTGGCCGGCGCGTGAGCGGCTAACACCTCAGACCTGCATTTATTCGCTGGCGCCGCAGCTGCGACGCCAGAAAAAAGAAGAACACGCAATCGAATAAAGTGCCAGCCAACAGTGTTCACTCGCCGCTAACGTCATTTTCCTAGGAGATATCCCATGACGATCGCGACTGTTCGTATTGCTTCCATCCTGGTCGGCGGCTGCATTGCCGCTTTCGCGCTTTCTGCCCCTGCCTTCGCGATAGGCGGCGGTGGCAGCGGCAGCGGAAGTGGCTCCAGTGGCGCCGGTAGTTCTGGCGGCAGCAGCGGCACCATGCCGACCTGCAAGAAGGGCCAGCTGTATGACAAGAAAACGAAGCGGTGCGTCAAGCAGAGTAGCGCCAACGTGACGGAAGAAAACCGCACGGACTATGCCTATTCGCTGGCAAAGGCCGGCCGCTACGAAGAAGCGCTTGCCATGCTCGATACGTTGAAGAACCCGAATACCGCCGAGGCCCTGAACTATCGCGGCTACGCCACCCGCAAGCTTGGCCGCACGGACGAGGGAATTTCCTACTACCTGAAATCCGTCGAGCTTGATCCCAACTATGCGCAGGTTCGCGAATATCTCGGCGAAGCCTACGTCATCAAGGGACGTCTTGATCTCGCCAAGGAGCAGCTCGAAACGATCAAGACGATCTGCGGCACCGAATGCGAGGCGTATCGCGATCTCAACGAAGCGATCCTCAAGCCGTAGGAGCTATGACGCTGACGCAAAGCGGGAATGTGCAATTTCGGTTGAACGGGAACTACCAAATGCCGGTCGCATACACCACATTTCCTGCCTATAGTCGCGCAAAACCGAGGCCGTCGGTGCAACCGGCGGCTTTGGAAGGAAAACCCGTGGCGGAGGCTCTCATCGCAAGCGAAGCCGACATCAGGAGCGGCCTGGCGGATAATCTTGTGCGGCTGTGGCGCTATGGCCTCGTGCTCTCGCATCGCCGCGATATTGCCGACGATCTCGTGCAACAGACCTGCCTGCGTGCCCTTGAGCGCGTTGAACAGTTCGAGGCCGGAACGCGGCTGGACCGCTGGTTGTTCTCTATTCTGCATTCCATCTGGTTGAATGAAATCCGGTCGCAGCGGGTGCGCCTCGGTCAGGGCTTTGTCGATGCTAACGAGGCCTTGGTCGTCGATGGAGCCCATGACACGGAAACGCATGTCATGGCGAACCAGGTTCTACGATTGGTCAATGCGCTGCCGGATGCGCAACGGGCCGCCGTCTTCCTCGCCTATGTGGAAGGCCTTTCCTACAGGGAGGTAGCAAGCATATTGGATATCCCGATCGGAACCGTGATGAGCCGCCTTGCCGCGGCGCGCGCCAAGATCGCAGCCAATGTCTCGGGAGAGGGGGCGACATGAACGACAAGAACCCGATCCTTTCCGATGAGGAGTTAACGGCCTATATCGACGGCGAACTGTCGGATGCGGAAGTGTCGCGCATCGAGGCGCTTCTCCATTCGAACGAGCGTGTGGGCGCAAGGCTGAAGTTCCTGTCGCGTAGCAGCCTCCAGTTCAAGCAAGCCTTCGAGCCGCTGCTTACCGCGGCGCCGAAGACCGAACTCGATGCCATGCTCGGCATTGTGCCGGGCGATGCAAAGCCGGCTCCTTCGCGCCCCAGTCGCCGAGGCTTCCTTAGCGCGATTGCCGCCTGCCTCGTCGCGGGTGTTGTCGCCGACCAGGCCTTCATCGGCATTCGCAATCGCTTGCATGCGCCTGATGAAAACAGCGAATGGCGCACTGTGGTTGCCGAATACATTACCCTCTATACCGCGGATACTCTGGCCGGCCCGTCGCCGTCCGATGACGCGCAGGCCGCGCAACTGGCTCTCCTCGACGACAAGCTTGGCCTTTCCCTTTCACCTCAGACGGTGTCGCTGCCGGGTATCGAGTTCAAGCGTGCTCAGCTGTTGCAGTATGACGACAAGCCGCTGGCGCAGATTGCCTATCTAGACCCCGAGACGGGGCCGCTGGCGCTGTGCATTGTCCGCTCGGCTGTCGGTACGAAGGAGCCTGACGTCGAGGGCCGACACGGCTTGAACGTTGTCTACTGGTCAAATCCAACGCACGCCTTCATGCTGATCGGCCGCATTCCGATCGACCGCATGCAGGAACTGGCGGAGGATGTGAGGAAAAAGACCTTAGCGTGATGCTCAGGAGGGAATTTGGCTGATGACTCCGGGTTTCCGCATTTCAAAGACTAACAAAATTTCCTCTGAATTCCCTATGTTTTTCCGATCGTGAGCGATGATCGCCTCTGGCGCAAAGCGGAAGCAGCGTGGATTAAATCAGCCGGGGATGCTTATCAACTATCGCCAGTCGACGCCTCCAACAATCGCCTCCATCGTTAGTGCATGCACGCCCTAACCGCCACTGTCGGGGTTGACGCCGGGCAGTTCTAACGGGCCAGCCAGATGGCAGCTTCGGGAGCTGGTAGTCAGGGAAAGGTGCGGACGCACAGGTGTTGTAGTTGGAGCTCATTGAGGAGTAT
>Ga0075365_10000128_pt1 | contig 23114 bp, 24 predicted proteins | sample EndMetdeltDD1765_FD_71387 | JGI IMG/M metagenome (GOLD analysis project Ga0075365, IMG submission 71387) | Populus endosphere microbial communities from Tennessee, USA - Endosphere MetaG P. deltoides DD176-5 | ecosystem: Host-associated > Plants > Roots > Endosphere | place: USA: Tennessee... | reverse complement strand
GGGCGCGGGCTGGAGGGTGGGGAGGAGAAGCCGCTCGCGATGCTCTCCGCCTTCCTCGCCGACCTCCCCGACGCCTATGCGGAGCACGCGCGGCACGCCGCGGGAAGCGTGGCCTTCGCGGGGCGGCTCGAGCACGAGGAGGTCGGGAGGGTGGTGCCGGCCTGTGACGCGCTCGTGATGCCGAGCACCTTCCCCGAGGCCTTCGGGATGGTGACCGCCGAGGCCGCCGCGGCGGGCGTGCCGCCCGTCTCGGCCGCGCACTCAGGCATGGCCGAGGTCAGCCAGGCGCTCGCCAAGGGGCTCCCACCCGAGGCGGCCGGCCTCGTCTCGTTCGAGCTCGACGATCGCGCGGTGACGGCGCTTGCGAGCCGGATCAACGGCTGGTTCGGCCTCGAGCCGGGGGTCCGTGAGCGTGCGCTCGCGGCGCTTCACGAGGTCGCCGCAGCCAGGTGGAGCTGGGAGGGCGTCGCGCGAGGCGTGCTGGCCGCGTCGGCAGGTGAGCTCGACGACCTCCCGGTGCCGCATGTGCCGGCTGCCACCAGCTCCGAACAGGGGCGGGATTAGGCGCGCAGCCGAGCAATAGAATGCCGCGCGTTGAACCGCGCCACGCTTGTCAGGCTCATCGCCGCGATCATCGTTCTCACCGTCATCACGGCGGTGCCGATGACGCAGATCCACTGGAACGGGACCGAGGCGTCCACGCAGGCGCACGAGATCGACACGCTCCTGAACGTGATGATCATCCTCTCGTGCTTCGTGTTCGCGATCGTGCTCGTGATGCTCTTCTACTGCGTCTGGAAGTACCGGGTGAAGCCGGGCGACGAGTCCGACGGCGAGCCGATCCACGGCAACACGAAGCTGGAGATCGCCTGGACGGTGATCCCCACCGTCATCGTCCTCTTCGGCGCGGTCTACAGCTGGATCGTCCTCAGCGACATCGAAAGCCAGGCGGCGGACGACCTCCACATCGACGTCACTGCCCAGCAGTTCGAGTGGACCTTCAACTACCCGCAGCCGAACGGGAAGGTGGTCAGCTCCAAGACCCTCGTCGTCCCCGATGGCAGGCAGCTGGACATTCACCTCACCGCCCTCGACGTGCTGCATTCCTTCTGGGTCCCCGAGTGGCGGATCAAGCGTGACCTCGTCCCGGCCGGCCCGGGAGGCAACGACGTCGACAACACGGTCGTCGTCACGCCGGACAAGGTCGGCACCTACAACGTGGTCTGCACGGAGCTCTGCGGCTTCGGACACGCGACCATGCGGGCCCTGGTCCGGGTCGTCCCGCCCGACCAGTACCAGCAATGGCTGGCGCGGCAGCCCCAGGCCAAGCCGACTCCTGGGAGCCCGAGCGGAGCCGCCACCGGCCCGCCGGAGTCGGGGCAGTCGACGGCGAGCGATGCGGGGCCGGCGCCGCCCGGTTTGGCACCTGACAGTTCGAGCGGAGGTTCGTGACCCAATGAGTAGTCTTCCGGCGCGAGGTTGGACTTGGTAGCGGCGCTGAAGAGACCGGGACTGAGCCGCGGGGCCCTCGGGGCCCTGATCGGTGCCGCATTCGGCTTCGCTCTCGTCGTGCTGCTTCGCAAGGCCTCCGGCCTGCCGGCCTTCCAGACCGAGCAGACGGGCTATCCGCAGGTCATCGTCCCGATGATCACGGGACCGCTCGGCTTCCTGGTCGGTCTCGGCGCCTTCGACTACTGGTTCCGCTGGGCGGCGGGCGCGCCCACGATCCCCGAGGACCACTCGGGCCACGGGGCCTACTCCTGGAAGGACTACTTCAGGTTCAACACCGATCACAAGGTGATCGGGATCCAGTACATCTGCACCACCTTCATCTTCTTCTTCATCGGCGGGCTGATGGCGATGATCATGCGCGCCGAGCTGGCGCAGCCGGGCACGCAGATCGTCGAGCCGGGCACGTTCAACGGGCTGTTCTCCGCCCACGCGGCGATCATGATCTTCGTCTTCGTGATCCCCGTCTTCGCGGGGATAGCGAACTACGTCCTGCCGCTGATGATCGGCGCGCCGGACATGGCGTTCCCGCGCCTGAACGCCCTGAGCTTCTGGATGCTGCCCATCGCGGGCCTCATGTTCGTCGGCAGCTTCCTCTGCCCGGGCGGCGCCTTCGACGCGGGCTGGACCGGCTACGCGCCGCTCTCGACCGGAGCGCCGCTCGGCCAGTCGTTCTTCAACTTAGGCGTGCAGTTCGCGGGCGCGTCGTCGATCGCGACGGCGCTGAACTTCCTGGTCACGATCATCACCATGCGTGCGCCCGGGATGAACTTCTGGCGTATGCCGCTGCTGGTCTGGGCCAACATGTCCACGTCGCTGCTCGTGGTCGCCGCGACGCCGTTCATCGCGGGCGTCCAGTTCATGGTCCTCTTCGACCGCGCTCTCCACACGAACTTCTTCCAGGCCCTGAACGGCGGCGACGTCCTGAGCTACCAGCACATCTTCTGGTTCTACTCGCACCCGGCCGTCTACATCATGATGTTGCCCGGGTTCGGGATCATCTCCGAGGTCATCGCGACCCATGCGCGAAAGCCGATCTTCGGCTACCGCCTGATGGCCCTGGCGCTGATCGGAATCGTGGTGCTGAGCTACACGGTCTGGGCGCACCACATGTTCGTCTCGGGGATGTTCGCGTGGCTGCGCGTGCCGATGATGATCACGACGCTGCTCATCGCGGTACCGACCGGGATCAAGATCTTCTCGTGGCTGGGGACGCTGTTCGCGTCCAAGCTCCACTTGAGATCCACCTCAATGCTGTTCGCGCTCGCCTTCATCGTCACCTTCACGATGGGCGGGATCTCGGGCGTGATGCTCGGCATGGTGCCCATCGACATCCACGTCTCCGACACCTACTTCATCGTCGCCCACATCCACTTCGTCCTGTTCGGCGGCTCGGTGTTCACGATCTTCGCCGGGATCTATCACTGGTTCCCGAAGATGACGGGGCGGATGTACGACGAGAAGCTCGGGCGCTGGCACTTCTGGCTGACGCTGATCGGCATGTACGGCACCTTCCTGCCGATGCACTGGATCGGCATGGAGGGGATGCCCCGCCGCGTCGCCGATTACTCGGCGCAGTTCGGGAGCTGGAACCTGCTGATCTCCGTCTTCGCGTTCCTGCTGGGCGCCGCGCAGCTGATCTTCCTCTACAACATGATCGTCAGCTGGAGGTGGGGCCCGAAGGCCGGCGACAACCCCTGGCGCGCGAAGACGATCGAGTGGCTGGTCACCTCACCGCCGCCGGTGTTCAACTTCGACGAGATCCCGAGGGTCGTCGGCGGACCGTACGAGTACGGAGTCCCCGGCGCCCGGCACGCCATTCTCGGCCCGTCCGAGGCCGAGGTCGGCCGTCCCGAGCCCGCCGTGGCCGGTGCGGCCGGGAGCCGAAGTCCGTGAGCGTCGCTGCGGGCCCGGGGACCGGTGCGCCAGAGAACGGACATGGCGGGACCGTCCTGGCCTTCATGAACGAGGTCGCCGGCGGTCGCAAGATGCTGGAGGCCGTCCGTGAGCGAGTCGCCAGCGGCGTCAACGAGGTCGCGGTCGCCGCGCCGCAGAACCTGCCCATGGCCGGTCAGATCGTCGACCGCGACGAGGTGCGCGAGGCGGCGAAGAGCCGCGTCGAGGTCACGCAGGCGGTGCTGCGCGAGTTCGGGATCGAGTCCACCGGCGCAATCATGGACCCGGATCCGGGCCTCGCGCTGGACGACGCGATCCGCGCCTTCAGCCCGCGGGAGGTGCTCGTCTCGGCCCTCTACGGCACCCGGTTCGGCTTCACGCGCAAGGACCTGGTCGAGTGGGCGAAGCTGCGGTTCGAGGTCCCGATCACGCACATCCCCGTCCGGATCGAGGACGACGCCGTGCGCTGGGACGTCACCCACACGCTCGTCGTCGCCACCCGGACGGTCGCGAGCAGCGGACTGCTCTCGCGGTTGAAGGGCAAGGCCGCGGATCACCCGCAGCGCTACACGATCGTCAGCCCGCCCTCGGGCGGGATCACTCGCGAGGAGATCTGTGACCGCCTGGCGCGGACACTCGCCGAGCTGTACCGCTCCGACGTGGACGCAACCGGCCAGCCGATGAGCCCGGCGCCGCTGGCGGCGATCAACAACGCGCTCGAGCACTACCGGATCGACGAGATCCTCATCTCCACCCTGGCTGGGGAGAAGTCCAAATGGCTGGAGGAGGGCCTGATCGACAAGGTGCGCGCCGTCACCGACAAGCCCGTGGAGCATGTGGAGTCCGGCGATGACGTCGTTGACGCTTCGTCGACTCCGCTTCCAGCCGCGGAGCCCGTGCCCGTCGGGGCCGAGGAGGAGCGCGCCTGATGGAATCCGCATCGGTCGCCGCAACGGGCGAGCACGAGCACCACGGGCCGCCCGAGGCCCACGCGAGCTCGCGGATCGACCGCCAGACCCTCGGCATCCTGCTTTTCATCGTCTCCGAGGTGATGCTCTTCGGGTCGTTCTTCGCCTCCTACTTCTTCATCCGCGTCGTCGCGAACGTCGGCCCGTGGCCCCCGGACGGCATCGAGCTCCCCGTGGCCGTGGCGGGCGTCAACACGGCGATCCTGGTCTCCTCGAGCTTCACCATCCACTGGGCGCTCGAGTCGATCCGGCGCGAGAACCGACGCGGGATGTACCTGGGCCTGGCGACGACGTTCCTGCTCGGCGCCACCTTCCTCTTCATCCAGATCAACGAGTACGCCCACCTCGGCTTCTCTCCCCACACGAACGCGTTCGGCTCGGTCTTCTACGGCCTCACCGGCCTGCACGGCGCCCACGTGACCGTGGGGCTGATCCTCCTGGCGTTCGCCAACATCCGCGCGTGGAGAGGGCACTTCTCGAAGGAGCCGAAGAAGCACCTGGGCGTCGAGGTGCCCGGCATCTACTGGCACTTCGTCGACGTCATGTGGATCATCGTCTTCACCACCGTCTACGTGCTCTAGGCAGGCTCAGACGGGCATCGAGGCCCGCCGACACTTCGAGCGTGGCGGGGTGTTCATAGAGGCAGTGATCGGGAAGTGCACACGGGGGGCCGCACCCGGAGTGGCCGCGCTTGCTGCCGTCGCACTCCTTGCGACGGCTCCCTCGGCGGGAGCGGACATCGGGCGGGCGAACCTGGACGGGTCGGGCGCCGAGCGGAGCTTCATCGCCACGCCCGACAGAGAGGGATCCCCGAGTCTGGGGGTCGCGGTCGATGGCGAGCACATTTACTGGAGCAGCGACTTCGACGAGGGTCTGGATGAGGCCGGCGCGATCGGGCGCGCGAACCTGAACGGATCGGGGGTCGTCCAGCGCTTCATCGCCGCGCCCGACGCGGGAGGAGTGGCGGTCGACGACGGGCATCTCTACTGGGGCAGTCGGTTCGACAACAACCTATGGCGGGCGAATCTGGACGGCTCGGGCGCTTCGAGCCTGATCGTCAACGCCTACCCGGCCGGCCTGGCCCTGGGAGCGGGGCACCTCTATTGGATCGCTGACGGCGGAGAGAAGTTCCCGGCCGACCTCAACCGGGCGAATCTGGACGGCTCGAACGTCGAGACGATCATCTCCTTCGACTCACTCGACTACGGACCCGCGCTGGCCGTGGACGGCGACCACGTCTACTGGACCGGCCGGGGGGTGATCGCGCGCGCGAACCTCGACGGCTCGGCGAGCGACACGAGCTTCATCACCACGCCTGACGCGCATGTGGGGATCGCGGTCGACGGCGAGCACATCTACTGGAGCAACTTCCACACCGGGACGATCGGGCGGGCGAACGTCGACGGCTCGGGAGTCGATCCGAGCTTCATCACGGGCGCCGGATGTGTGGCGGGCGTTGCGGTCGACGGCGAGCACGTTTACTGGACGAACGAGGGCACCTGCTCGGACGACGCGGTCGCGGTCGCGATCAAGGGCAAGCGCAGGACGCTGAGGGGCCGCGATGCCGCCGTCAAGCTGCGCGTCCCGCCGGACGAGGCCTCGCCGCCGGTCCTGGGGACCCTGAAGCTGAAGACCCGGAAGCTGATCCGCTTCCACGGGGACCGGCGGCGGCTGACGCTTGCCGAGGACTCTCTCAGGATCACGTCCGGCCGTACCAAGGCGATCAGGCTGCGGCTCTCCAAGTCGAAGGCCAAGCTCATCCGAAGCAAAAAGAAGGCGCGAAAGGTGCGCGCGATCGTCCAGGTGGAGGATCAGGCCGGTAATGAGGCGCGGGTGACCAAGAACATGAAGCTGACACCCAGGGGCTGAGCCCCGGCCGGTGCCTAGCCCCGCATGTGGCGGAGCTCCTCGGGGGGCTCGCGGTGTCGCGAGGGCAGCGCCAGGGCCACTCCGGCGACGATGAGTACGGCGCCGATCGCCAGCAGCGTCACCTGCTTCCACCCGAAGCCGCTGTGCCCGATGCCGAGCGGGTTCGCCAGCACCGCGAGCAGCGCGGCGAGGAGACCGACGACGATTACGAGAAGCCCGGCCCGCCTCCGTGACATGGGCGGCGAAGCCTACTCCGGCGCTTTCGTCGGCTAACGGATCCGAGCGCTCTGCCGATGGACGTGGGCAGTGGACGCGAACTCCTACGTCCTGGCGCACGGCATGCGCCGCACGCGCGGGGCGCTCGAGCGGTGGAACTCGAACCCGTGGCCGGTCCTGCGCGGGTGGCTGATCGTTGCCGTAGCGGTCGCCCTGGCGCTGCTCGCCGTCGTGTGGGCGATCGCGTCGATGATCCAGCCCGATCCGACGCCGATCGCGATTCCCGGCGTCACACGAGCGGCCAACGCCGGCGACGTCCTCCAGATCCTCTACCGCAACTCCCTCGTCCTCGCGCTTCACGCGTTCGCCTGCGTCGCCGGGTTCATCGCCGGCAGCTCCCTGCCGCTCTCCGCCGAGCGGCGAACCGGGATCTCGCGAGCGATCCACGAGAAGGCGCGGCCGGTCGCCTTCGCCTGGGTGATCGCGGTGACCTGCTTCTCGCTGGGGACGCAGGCGTTCGCGCTCGGCTTCACCGGCGCGACGCTGGCCTACGAGCTGCACATCTCGAGCGGCGTGCTCGTGCTGACCGTGCTTCCGCACGCCCTCCCGGAGCTGACCGCGCTCTTCCTTCCGCTTGCCGCCTGGACCCTCGCCAGCCGCCGGGGGCAGTGGGACGACCTGCTCGCGGCGACCGTCGCGACGGTCGCCATCGCCGTTCCGACCCTGGTCTGCGCGGCGGTCTGGGAGACCTACGTCTGGCCCCTCATCCTGCACGCCGTCTCGCCGGTCGCGTGATGGGCGAGGCGAACCTCGGGCGCTCCCGGATCCGTACAACGGTGGAGAGCGGTGGCGCGAGCGCGTCTGCCGCGCGATAATCGTTCACGTCACCGAGAGGAGGCGAGGGATGCACAATCCGCTGCGATCCGAGCGAGACGTCTTTCGCGCCGTGGTGATCATCGCGCTCGCGCTCGGCGCGGTCATCGCGGTCACGTTGCTCACGAGGCCGGCGATCGGCGCGGCGCTGCTGGCGCTGGAGGTCGGGGTAGGCATCGGGCTCCTGTGGCGTGGGGCGCAGGGCACGATCCCGCGCCCGGCGGAGGTCGCGCATCGCGACGATCCGGTCTACCGGGTGCTCGTCCTTGCCAACGAGACGGTCGGCGGCCGTGCGCTTCTGGCCGAGATCCAGAACCGGGTGAAGGGGCGAAACAGCGAGATCCTTGTCGTCGTGCCCGCGCTCACCAGCTCGCCGCTCGAGCACTGGGCGTCGGACGTCGACGGCGCCCTCGACGAGGCCCGGGATCGCCTCGACTCCTCGCTGACGATCATGGCCGGCGCCGGGCTCAACGCGCGCGGCCACGTCGGTGACCACCACGAGCCCAACTCCTCGCTCGAGGACGCGCTGCGCGACTTCCCCGCCGATGAGGTCGTGATCTCGACCCATCCGCCCGAGCGGTCGCGGTGGCTCGAGCGCGGCGTGGTGTCACGCGCGCGAAGGGACGTGCCGCTGCCGATCACTCACGTCGTCGTGGATCTCGAGGCGGAGTCGCGCGCGGCGACGCCGGCCGCCTCCTAGGCGACGGCTGCTACTTGCCGCCGGACTTCGGCTGGCAGGCCGCGGTCTCGGCGCCCTTGCCGGAGCACTGCTGGAGGAACTTGACGAGATTGGTCAGGTCGGTCGAGTTGATGCTGTCGCCGAAGGTCTGCGGCATCACGTTCTTCGGATAGCCCGGGGCGATGGTCTTGTTGGGATCGACGATCGCCTGCTTGATCCCGGCCGGGGTCTTCAGATCGTCCTTGCCGCCCAGGAACACCTTGCCGATCACGTCGTCGAGGTTCGGCCCGGTGGTTCCCGAGGCCCCGGCGGCCTGCATGGTGTGGCAGCCCGCGCAGTTGTTCTGCGAGAACACCAGCGCTCCGGGCAGGTCGGGGAGCTGAGGCCCCTTGAACTTCGGGTTGCCGGCGACCTCGCCGATGTAGCTCGCGACGTCGTCGAGGTCGGTGCCCGTGAGCAGGTCGGCGGGCATCGAGACGTAGGGGTTCACCTGGCCGTTCGCCTGCTCGGCCGGGCGCGGGTTCTCGACCTGGTTCTTGACCACCCCGGCGATGGTCTCCGGGTCCATGCCCTGGGCGCGGGCCTGGCCGAACGCCGCGTCCAGGTTCGGGCCGATGGTCGATGTGCTCCCCGCATCCCGGAGCGCATGGCACGTCGAGCACTTGGCGGCGAACAGCTGCTTGCCGCGGTCGAAGTCGCCCTTCGCGGAGACGCCGCAGCCCGAGAGGAGCGCCATCGCGCCGACTGCTGCGGCGAGCGCCAGCACGCCGCCTCCGGTCCGGATGCCCTTCAGTCTCGACACGAGGGCCGGAATCCTATCGACGGGGTCTGCCGCCTGGTCGGGGGTCCTCACGCTTTGAGGTAGGGTTGCGCCAATAGGCACATTCGCCCTTGGGGAGGCGCTGGATGGAAGTTCGGGAAGGCATGTCGAGGGTGGTCCTCACGCTGGGGCCCGGACACTCCCTGCGCGATGCCGCGACCCAGATGACCGAGAAGGGCGTCGGTGCCGCAGTGGTGATCGACGAGGAGTCCCCGGGCCCCCGGATGATCAGCGAGCGCGACATCCTGAACTCGCTCGGCAAGGGGGAGGACCCCGATGCCGAGTGCGTCGTCGATCACATGAGCGACACGCTGATCACGGCTGCCCCCGAGTGGAGCCTCGAGCGCGCCGCGATGGAGATGGCCAGGCGTCACATCCGCCACCTGGTGGTCGTGGACGGCGGAGAGCTGGTCGGGGTCCTGTCGATGCGCGACATCGTGCGCGTGTGGACCTCGGAGGGGGCCACCTCCGGCATGACCTCGCCCGAGACCGAGGCGACGACCTCCTAGGAGTCGTCCGAGTCGGAGCGCCGAAGCGGCACGGCCGGCAGCACCGCCGTGCTCGGGCGCTGCTCGCGAGGTAGCCGCCCGAAGTCGGTGGTCGCGCCCCGGACCCACACCCAGAGCGCGCCGATCGCGATCGCGCCGCCGGCGATCGAGTAGACCCAACCGCCGAAGAGGCCGACCGCCACGACGGCGAGGCCGACCGCGAGGAGGGCCGGCGCCCAGCTCGGACTGGGGACGTAGACCAGCTCGGTCGGCTGTGTGACGCGCCGTCCGTCCCTCATTGGGTGATGTAGAGGACCGCGAAGAAGAACGCGAAGCCGAACGCGAGCAGGGCCAGACCGCCGGCGAGGAGCCCTCCGATGAGGTTGCGCTGAGCGAGCCTGCGGTCCATTCGCGCGGTTCATATCACACGCGAACACCCGATCTGGACTCACCACATCAGCCCCCTGGGGCCGACGAGGGGTAGGGTTGGCCTCGTGGAAGGATCCGCGCCCCCGGCGACCGCCCAGATTCGCCAGCACCGCGTTCTGGTTCGCGTCCTCGTCGCGCTCGGGGCGGTCATCGGGATCCTGGCGGTCTTCTCCATCTGGGTCAGCCGACAGCTCCTGGAGACGGACACCTGGACGAGCACCAGCTCGCAGATGCTGGAGAACCACGACATCCAGGTGGCTCTGGCCGGATTCATGACCGACGCCCTCTACGACAACGTGGACGTCCAGGGAGAGATCGCGAAGGCCCTGCCGCCGAAGGCGGAGCCGCTCGCGGGTCCCATTTCGGGCGGTCTGCGGGAGCTCGTCAACAGGCTGGCGCTGGAGGCGCTGCAGACCCCTCAGTTCCAGCAGCTCTGGGAGAACGCCAACCGAACTGCCCAACAGACGTTCCTGACGATCGTCAAGGGCGGTACGTCCACCGTCTCGACCCAGGGCGGAACCGTGAGCCTCGACCTTTCGACGATCATCGACCAGTTGGGCGAGCGGGCGGGGATCGACGTCAGCGGCAAGATCCCGCCGGGCGCCGAGAGCGTGACCGTCCTGAAGTCCAGCCAGCTCTCCACCGCCCAGGACATCGTCAACGCCCTGCGGCCGCTGGCGCTCGCCCTGACCCTCGTGACGCTGGCGCTGTTCGGCCTCGCGATCTATCTCGCCAGGGGGTGGCGCCGCCAGGCCCTGCGAGGCGTCGGGATCGCGTTCATCGTGGTCGGGGTGCTCGTGCTGTTCGCGCGGTCGCTTGCGGGCAACTACGTCGTCAACGCGTTGGAGTCGACCGAGTCGCTCAAGGACGCCGCACACGCCGCGTGGACGATCGCGACCGGCCTGCTCGCGGCCGAGGCCACGGCGGTCATCCTCTACGGGATCGTCATCGTCCTGGGCTCGTGGCTCGCCGGCCCGGGGAGGCTGGCCAGCTGGACGAGGCGGGAGATCACACCCGTGCTCCGCGACGCGCGCCTCGCGTATGGCGTGCTCGCCCTGATCCTGCTGATCGTCTTCTGGTGGAATCCGACTCCGGGAACCGCGCGCCTCCTCCCCTCGATCCTCCTGATCGTCCTGGCCGTAGTCGGGATGGAGGCGCTGCGCCGAGTGGCGGTGCACGACTTCCCTGACGAGACCATGGCCACCGCCTCGGAGCGGTGGAGCGGCCGCCTGGATTCGGTTCGCGCGCGGTTCGACAAGTCGGATGATTCGAAGGGCGCGCCCGCCCCCCCGCAGTACGGGAGGGTTCAGGCCCTTGAGACATTGGCCCGCATGCGTGACTCCGGGGCGCTCACCCAGGAGGAGTACGAGCGGGAGAAGGCGGCCCTTCCGGCCGCGAGCTGAAGCCGGGCTCCATCTCGATGGCCAGGCGATCCGTCCTCGCGGTCCTTGCGGCCGCCCAGTTCCTGATGGTTCTGGATCAGTCGGTGATGAACGTCTCGATCTCGCAGCTGGTCGAGGACTTCGACACGAACGTGACCACGATCCAGGGCGTCATCACCCTGTACTCGCTGACGATGGCCGCGCTGATGGTCACCGGCGGGAAGCTGGGTGACATCTTCGGCAGGCGGCGAGCCTTCTCGATCGGGCTCGTGATCTACGCCGTGGGCTCCGGGCTCACGGCGCTCTCGTGGAGCGTTCCGACGCTGGCACTCGGGTGGTCGATTCTGGAGGGTGTGGGCGCCGCGCTGGTGCTGCCGGCACTCGTGGCGCTCACCGCCGGCAACTTCGAGGGCAAGGCCCGGGCGGCCGCCTACGGGGTGCTCGGCGGAGTGGCGGGAGCTGGCATCGCGGTCGGCCCGATCCTCGGCGGCTGGGTTACCACCAACCTCACCTGGCGCCTGGTCTTCGCCGGCGAGGTCGTCATCGTGATCGGGATCCTCCTCTGCACCCGCCTGCTGAAGGAGCCGCCGGCCGAGCGCCAGCCCGGCGGCCTCGACTGGGTCGGGTCCATCCTCTCCGCGCTCGGGCTCTCCCTGGTGGTCTTCGCGGTGCTGCAGTCCAGCAACTGGGGATGGCTGCAGCCGCGGAACTCGCCGATCACGCCGCTCGGGTTCTCGCTCGTCCCGTTCATGATCGCGGGGGGCGTGCTCGTCCTCGCGGGCTTTCGCGCCTGGGAGCGCCACCGCGAGGAGAGGGGGTTGGCGCCGCTCGTGCGCTTCGAGTTGCTTCGCGTTCCCACGCTGCGTTCCAGCCTGGGCATGTTCGTGGCCCAGAACGCGATCCTGCTCGGCATCTTCTTCACGGTCCCCCTGTACCTCCAGGTGGTACAGGGCTACGACGCCTTCAAGACCGGGGTTCAGATGCTTCCCGTCTCGATCGCCATGCTCGTCACCGCCATGGGGGCATCGAGGTTGGCGAGCAGGTGGTCGGCCCGAACGATCGTCCGTGCCGGGCTGGCCATGCTGCTCGTGGCGACCGCCGTTCTCATCGGGACGATCGATCCCGAGATCAACACGACCTCGTTCGCCGTCGCGATGGCGGCGATCGGCATCGGGATGGGACTGATCGTGTCCCAGCTCGGGAACGTGGCCCAGTCAGCGGTGGGTGATGCCGACCGCAGCGAGGCGGGCGGCCTCCAGTTCACCGCGCAGCAGTTCGGCGCCGCTGTCGGCACCGCGCTGATCGGCGCCGTCCTGATCACCGGTCTCATCAGCTCGTTCTCGTCCAACATCTCCAGCGACAGCCGAATCTCCGCCGACGTCAGCCAGCAGGTGGGCATCCGGCTCGAGGGCCAGGTCAGCTTCGTGAGCGCGGATCAGGTGCGCACCGCCGCGGATGACGCGGGTATCGATCAGGCAACGACCGACGCGCTGGTCGAGAACTACGCCGACTCGCAGCTGAAGGCCCTGAAGACGGCCCTGCTCGCCGCCGGCTTCATCGTCCTCGCGGCCTTCTTCACGACCGGCTCGCTCCCGAGCCGCCCGACGGATTCGACGCCGGAGGCGCCGGGCGAGGCGAAGGCGAGCGCCCCGGCGTAGGCGTCTCGAACGCCTGCATCGCGCCGCCGATGGCGAAGCACACCGCGCCGGTGAGCGTCCCCCAGTTGGCGACGTCCACGTTGACCTCGCTGCCGGTCACGGGCCTGATGAACGCCGCCAGCGCCGAGGCCATGAACAGAATCGAGCCGAGCTGGTTGACAGCGACGATCGCCCAGCCCAGGTCCCGGCGGCGCAGGCACGGGCGAAAGCGATGGCAGATCTCGCTCATCGCGAGGTGGCCCGAGATCAGGAAGAGGATGCATCCGATGATCTCGGGCGACCAGATCAGGCGGTTCTCCTGCTGGGTGGTCAGTCCCTTGAGAAAGGCGTTCAGCAGGCTCACACCGAACGCCAGGGTTCCGGTGAAGAGCACGAAGGCGCTGAGCCAGCCGATCCGCCGCGGCTCATAGGACCACCACCGCCAGCGGCCCGCGCGCGGCGTGCCGTCCGCCCCCGGGCTTCCCGGGCCGTTGATGGCGCCGAGCAGTGAGGCGTACCCGCCTGTGCTGAAGAAGATGCCGCCGGCGAAGTAGACCGAGGCCGAGGCGGTTGGATTGCCGGAGCCGAGCTGGGCGATGGCCGCCCCGAGGGCGAACAGGGACCCGCCGGCGAGGAAGGCGAACGCGGCGACCAGGTTCACCCGGCGCAGCCTGGTCGCGATCTCCGCCGGCGCCTGGACGGTGGCCGCCGGCGCTCCGGGCTCGCTGCGGACGGCGATCGGCGCGTCGTCGGATGCCATCGCCCCGATCCTCGCAGGAGTGCCAGGCGGAGCGCCGAAAACGGCTTGGATGAACGAGAGTCAGGGCCCTGGGCTTCTAGGCCGCAGGCTCGAGCAGCACGTGCAGCGCAGGGGCCTGCGTCCGCGCTATGCGGCTTATGTGATCGTCGTCTTCTGGGCGCTCGGTGTGGTCGTCTTCGGCGTGGTCGAACGCATCGTGGACCCGGGGACGTTCGACAACGTCTGGCTCGGCATGTGGTGGGCGATCCAGACGGTCACGACCGTGGGCTACGGAGACGTCGTGCCGGGAAGCACGGTGGGGAAGGTCATCGCCACCTTTCTGATGCTCGGCGGCCTGTCGCTGTTCGCGGTGGTCACCGGCGCGATCACGAGCGCCTTCGTCGCCGAGCGGCAGAAGAGGTTGGGCGGAGACGACCCGATCGCCAGACGGCTCGACGAGGTGACGGCCAAGCTCGATGCCCTCCAGGCGGACATCGCGCGCCTCGAGCGCGAAACGGACTAGTACGCCGGCTTCGGAGCGTCTCCGAGTCGCGCGGACAGGGCGAGGGTCGTCAGATAGGCGACGACCACACCGACGATGATCAGCGGGCTGGAGCCGGCCCCCGCCGGGAGCGTCAGGAACACCCCCAGGGCCGCGGCGGAGAGCGGAAGCCTGAGGACCGAAGCGACCGAGGCGCCGAGCCCCACGGCAATCGCCGGCGTCAGGCCGAAGCCCGGTAACCCGGCCGCCATCATGCCGCCCGCCGCACCGAGGAACAGCGCCGGGAAGACCGGACCGCCGCGGAAGCCGCCCAGGGACAGCGCATAGGCGAGCCCCTTGCACCCGATGAGCAGCGCGAGCGCCCAGAGCGGCCACGCGCCCGGGTTCTCGACCAGCGCGTCGAGCGAGGTCTCGCCGGAGAAGAGAGCGAAGCTCACGTCCTTGTCGGCGACCTCTGAGAACAGGATCGCCAGCCCGGCCACCGCAAGGCCGAGCACGGGAAGGACAACGAGCGGCCGCGGGAGCGTCAGGCGATGCGTGCCCTTGGCGACTCGGAAGATCGCGAAGGTGACGACGGCGATGGCGATCGCAAGCAGAATGGTCCAGCCGAAGTCAGCGATGTCCGGACGCGCGAACGAGGGAAGCTTGAGTGCCCCGATGGAGATCGCGCTGGTGTCGAGGCCCGTCCATGCCCCCATCCCGATCCACATCAGCGACCCGATCGCGGCCGCGAACAGGCCGGGAACGAGGATCATGGGCAGCCTCGCCCCGCCAAGACCCGCGGCTTCGATCAGGATCAGGGCGGCGATGATCGGCGATCCGAACAGGAAGGCGAGCGCCGCGAGCGTCGACGCCGCGGCGACGACCTGGCTCGCCTCGTCGGGTGCCCCCGGCCGCACGATCTGAACCGCCAGCAGCCCCAGCCCGCCGCCCAGGGCCATGAGGGGGGCCTCGGGGCCGAGCACCAGGCCGAGGCCGATGGTCGCGATCCCGGCGAGGACCACACCGGGAAGCTGGACCGGCAGGGTGGGGGATGCCTTGAGGCCGTCCGCCGGGATGTGACCGCCCTCGCCCGGCAGCCGGTCGATGACGAGTGCCACGAGGACGCCCGCGATCGCGAGGATGGGGAGGGGCCACCACACCGGGGCCGAGTCGTAGCCGAGGGCGTCCGGGAGATCGTCGAACACCCACCCCTGCATGTGGAAGACGAGCTCGAGGAAGCCCCACGCGACGACGGAGGTGACGACGCCGAGGAGCCCGGCGAGCACGAGCAGCGCGCGAAACTCGCGCGTGCGCATCGGCGCGGTCGCGTCGGCCGTCTCAGCCGGCGCCGGGTCGGCCATGCTCAGTCCCCTGGGTCCAGGGCCTGCCTCAGGAGGCGAGCACCTTCGCCTTCTGTGCCGCGAACTCCTCGTCGGTGAGCACGCCCTTCTCGTGGAGCTCGCCGAGCTCCTTGAGGCGCTCGATTGGATCGGGCGCAGCGGGCGCGGGAGGGGGAGCCGCCTGAGGTTGCTCCACGTACTCCGGCTGCGGCTCCTGCTGGGACCAGCGCTCGGCCTGCCGGCGCGAGACTCGGTTGCTGACCGCGGTCGCGGTGCCGGCGATGGCGGCCGTCCGGGCAATTCCTCTCAGTAGTCCAGGCATGGTGTGGCTCCTTTCCGATCAGGACTCGGCGGTCGCGGACTCGGCCTCCTCGGCCGCGTCGAGCGCGGCGAGAATGGCCTGAACGGGTATCCGCCCGTTGGCGACGAGCTGGCCGCCGGAGCGGCGCACGGCGGTGGCGAACGGGGCGGCCCACCGGTTCTCGAACACGAGAACCGCGGCCGCCGAGCCCGGGTCAAGGGCTGCGCCGGCCTCCTCGAGATCGTCGTCGGACAGCAGCCCCGACGAGGCGCCCTCGAAAGCCTTCAGCTCCTGCACCTCGTTCCCGAGGTCGGAGAGCTCGAGGCCGACCACGTTGCCGTCCGCGTCCTTGGCGACGAAGGCGAGGTCGAGGACGCGGATGATCCCGCGCTCGACGAGGTCGACGACGAGGGGTGCGATCTCGCCGTTCGGGTGGGGATCCGGCCACGCGATGAGCACGTAGTCGATCGGTCCCATCTCTTCCAGCTCATCCGGGCTCATGGGCGCTCCTTTCCTGGACAAATCATTCGTGACGTCAAACCTATCGCTAGCCGGGCGCGGGGTCCCACGCGGGCGCTCACCTTGTTCACGACCGGCGGACGCCTTAGCGTCATGTCATGGGCGACGTGTTCGTCTTCGCGCTGGCCGCAGCTCTCAACCCGACGCTCCTGACGGCGACCACGGTGATGCTGCTCCTGCCGAGCCCCAAGCGGCTGCTGTTCGGCTACCTGCTCGGCGCGCTGATGACCAGCATCACGCTGGGGTTGATCATCATCTACGAGCTGCTCGACTCTGGTGCGGTCAGCACCCAGAAGCACACCCTGAGCCCGTCGATCGATCTCGGTCTCGGCGCGATTCTGCTCATCCTGGCGTTCGTGATCGCGACAGGTCGCCAGGAGCGCTTCGCCGAGCGACGAAGAGCGAAGAAGACCGAGAAAAGTGCGTCCGGGCCGCCGCGGTGGCAGCAGTTCCTGGGGAAGGGATCAGCCCGGAGCGCCTTCGTGATCGGGGCTCTGCTCACGCTCCCGGGCGGCTCCTACATCGTCGGCCTCTCGCGGATCCACGACCTCGACTACTCGGTGCCCGGAACGGTCGCCGCGGTGATCGCCTTCAACCTGATCATGCTGGTCCTCCTCGAGGCCCCGTTGATCAGCTACACGGTCGCGCCCGACTGGACCCCGAACGCGATCGACCGGGCGAAGGCCTGGGTCGGCCGCCACTGGCGGCGAGCCGCCGTCGTGTTCCTGACGGCCATGGGGGCCGCCCTCGTCACCCGGGGGCTCGTGGGGCTGCTCGGCTGACTCAGCCGAGCAGGATGCGGTCCAGGGCCATCGCCGCGAACAGCAGCGCCAGGTAGGCGAGCGAGGCGAGGTGGAGGCGGACGGCGGCGGCCCGCGAGGGGCGCACCATGAGGTCGGCGGCGAGGGCGATGAAGCCGGCGCCGAACCCGAGCGCGGCGACGAGGTAGGGCCAGCTGAAGAGCCCCGTGAAGTAGGGCAGGGCGGTGAAGGCGACCAGGGCGACGCTGTAGATGAGGATCTGCCGGCGCGTGGTGGCCTCGCCGCGGGCAACGGGGAGCATCGGGACGCCGGTTCGCGCGTAGTCGTCCTTCACCAGCAGGGCGAGGGCCCAGAAGTGGGGCGGGGTCCAGAGGAAGACGATCGCGAAGGGATACAGAGCGTCGAGCGTGAGGCCGCCGGTCGCGGCAGCCCAGCCGACGAGGGGCGGCACCGCCCCCGCCGCGCCGCCGATGACGATGTTCTGCGGCGTCAGCGGCTTCAGCCACAGCGTGTAGACGAAGACGTAGCCGAGCAGCCCGGCGAGGGCCAGCGCCGCCGCCGTGGGATTGACCGCGACGGCGAAGACCACGATCGACGCGATCCCGAGCGCGATGCCGAACATGAGCCCGTGCCTCGGGTTGATGCGCCCCGTCACCAGAGGGCGGTCGCACGTGCGTGCCATGCGGGCGTCGCGGTCACGGTCGACGAAGTGGTTGATGGCGCCGGCGCCACCGGCCGCCATGTAACCGGCCAGGATCGTCCAGAGGATCGTCGCCAGGCCCGGGCCCGACGGGTCCGCGACGAACATCGTCGTCACGGTCGTGATCAGCAGGAGGACGATGATCCGCGGCTTCGTCAGGGCCAGGTAGTCGCCCAGGACGTCCCGGACGCCGCGGGGTCGGACGCCGCCTGCGAGGGGGACGCCGGCGCCGTCGGAGGCCGCGCCCTCGACGGCGGGCGTGTCCACGAGCTCGGGGGTGTTGGTAGCGCTCTCCATGGTCAGGCCGGCACCGCCTGCGTCTCGGGCTCTGAGGAGCTCTCGGGGCGCGGCTCGCCCAAGGACTCGGGGACCCGCACGAGGGTCGTCACGGCGTAGATCACGGTGCCCCACAGGATGGTTGCAAGCGTGAGGTGGGAGACGACGAGCCACGCGTGCTTGCCCTCCCAGACGTTGATCGCGCCGAGCAGGATCTGGCACACGAGGAGCAGGGGAACCAGCAGGAACGCCCGGTTTCCGTCAGGCGGCAGGACCACGCGGCGGCGCACCGCGATGGCCGTCATCGCCAGCACGGCGATCGCGGTCAGGTACATGAGGAGCCGGTGGGTGAGCTGGATGTCGACGAGCCTCCCGTAGGAGAAGGGCATGAACTTGCCGAGGCAGCCCGGAAACTCGGTTCCACAGGCGAGGTGCGCGCCGATCACGGGCTCGCCGGGCGTGCCCTCCTCCTCGGTGCCCGCGATCACGCCGCCGGCGATGATGGTGCAGAAGAGCAGTACGACCGCGATCGCCGCGGTCCATCGCAGCGCTCTCGACGTGTCGAGCGGTGCGGCCCGCTCGGGGACCTGCGCCAGTCGCCGCAGGGTGATCAGCAGGCCGAGCAGCAGCATCGCCATCCCGAGGTGCGCGGCGACGAACGCGGTGTGCAGCCCGTGCTCGACGGTGAGGCCGCCGAGGATCGCTTGCAGGATCACGAGGATGCCGGCGGCGACGACGCCCCGCACGAGCCAGCGTCGCTCGCGGAGGTGGCGAAAGGCCATGAACGCCAGGCCGGCGATCAGGATCACGATGATCGTCGCCGCGATCCGGTGGCTGAACTCGATGATCTGATGCTCCTGGAGGAACGGGAGCACGCGGCCGCCGCATAGCGGCCATCCCTCGGTGCCGCTGCCGGCCGCGCCGCACCCGAGGCCCGAGTCGCTGACACGGACGACCCCGCCGATCACGATCAGCGCGAAGGTCGCAATGATGGTCGCGGTCAGTAGGCGGCGGAAGCGTTGGAGCTGATTGTTCGCTTCGCCACGAGGGGCGTCAGGCATTGATTCTCAGGCTACCGGGGCGCCACCCTGAGCGGTCCCGCTGTCGCCCGGCCCGACCGGCTCCGGTTCAGGCTCGGGCTCCCGGACCTCGGGCTCGGCGGGGGTCGGGGGCCGCCAGGAGTGCTCGCGGTCGCGGACGGCGCGACGGATGTCGTACAGCGGCTCCGCGCTGCGCACGTCCGGGACGACATCGAAGTTGTGGAGCGGCGGTGGAGAGGTGGCGAACCACTCGAGCGTCCCGGCCTCCCACGGGTCGTGTCCGGAGGGCACGCCCCTGTGGTAGCTGTAGGCGAGGTTGCCGAGCTCGATCAGGACGCCGACGACCAGCACGAAAGCGCCGATGGATGCCACGAGGTTGTAGCCGTCGAGGCCCTCGCCGGCGAAGAACTTGTAGATGTCCACCGGCTGTCCCTTGACCCCGGCGAGCACGGACATCGCCGCGTAGGCGTAGAGGCCGAGCAGGATCGGGACGAGCGCGGCCTTGCCCATTCCCTCACCGGCGCGCCGGCCGGTCATCTTCGGGAGCCAGTAATGGAGCGCGGCGAAGCCTCCGAGAACGGCACCGCCGACCATCACGGCGAAGGTCGCCCCCTGGGCGGCGGTCGTGTTCAGGACCTGCCAGCCGACCGGGATCAGGGACCACGCGAGGTCACCGGCCAGGCCGATCGTCAGGGCGCTGATCGCGGCGAGCGCGTAGAGGGCAGCCGCGCGGGTGCGCAGGGCCCCACCCCACAGGGTCGCGATCCAGTTGAAGATCAGGAGCCCGATCGGGATCGTCAGCGCGATCGCGAAGAGCATCGCGAAGACGAGGAAGGACGTCGGGATCGGCGCGGTGTACATGTTGCGCATCCACGCCAGCGGCCCCATGATCGCGATCGCGAGGAGGCAGGCCATGGCGGCTCGCTGGCTGAACACGGGCTTCCGCGCGAAGGCGGAGAGCACGTCCGAGATGACCCCGGCGGCGAACACCACCACGAACGTGAACATTCCGGTGAAGAAGAACCAGGCCAGATGCTCGTACAGGAGCGGCGCCCCCTGGTAGCCGGGGTCGAAGAAGACGCCGTTGAAGTTGCGGTCGATGAAGAGCATGGTCAGCGCCGCGAGCATCACCGGGCCGCAGATCAGCAGCAGGTATCCGCAAAGGTTCGCCGCCCAGGTGAAGATCGGGACCCGCCGCCAGGCCATCCCCGGCGCGCGCATGGTGCGCAGGGTCACCACCAGGTTGACCGCGAAGCAGACGAATCCGAGCACGGCCAGGAACGTCCCGACGATCCAGGCGTCGACCCCGTGAGTGTTCGAGTAGAGGGGCTCCGAGAGTGGCGGGAACGCCGCGAATCCCGCCTCCGACGGCCGCCAGAGGAAGCTCCCGAAGATCACGAAGCCGCCCGAGACGAAGAGCCAGAACGAGAGCAGGTTGAGCCGGGGGAAGGCCACCCCGCGCGACCCGACCTGAAGCGGGGACAGATACGAGATCAGGCCCAGGGCCAGTGGAATTGCGAACAGGATCACGCCCGTCACCGCGAAGGTGGAGACGATCCGGTTGAAGATCTCCGGGTCGGTCGTCGTGTTCTCGGGCACGATCAGCTGCGTCCGGATGACGACGAGCTCCGCGAGCGCCGCGACCAGGAAGGCGAGCGACGCGCCGATGTAGAGCGTCCCCACCGACTTGTGGTCGGCGTTGGTGGTGCGCTCGATCCAGCCGGAACGCCGGCGGGGCGGCGTCTCGGTGACGACCTCCGGGCGGGGGGCTGCGGTCTGGCTCATGGGCCCGACTCCGTCGCGGAGGACTCACCCAGCGCCTTGACGACGTCAGCCTGTGCCCTCGCCAGCCCGGCGCGCTTGCGCTTGAGGAACGCCTGGTACTGCTCCGGCGTCACGACGTGGACCCACGCCCGCATTACCGCGTAACCGGTTCCGGAGAACGAGGTCGACTGCCCGCCATACGTCCCCACGCGGTCCGCGCTGAACCAGGTCGTCGTGTCCTGGCCCGGGATCGCGTCCACCTGACCACCGAGCGCCGGGATGAACCAGCGATGGGTCACGTCGGTCGAGCTGATGTGCAGCAGCACGGTGGTGTCCACCGGGACCGTCAGCTGGCCGTAGGAGAAGGTCCGGTCGCCGGGGCGGCCCCCCGGGTACTCGAAACGCCACAGCCACCGCTGCCCGACCACGTTGATGTTCAGGGCCTTGGAGTCCGGCGGGATGCTCAGGCCGCCAACCTGGGCGAGCAGGGAGCTGTCGGCACCGAGGCCCTCGGAGCCCGTGGCCTGGACGTCGCGTGCCTTGGTCATCATCACGATGCCGAAGACGAACAGGCCCACGACCACGGCCACCAGCGGGACGACGGGCCGGACGAACGCCCTCGCCCCGGCGGTGAAGCGACGCGCCGAGCGCCCGCGGCGCGCGCGAAAGCGCACCACCGCGGCGATCAGGAAGGCGTGGACGGCCACGATGAGGATCGCCCCGACGATGATCGCGACCCAGTACGCGGTCCGGATGTCGTCGGCGTTGGGCGAGTGCCCGGCCCGGGGGCCGAACACGCTCGCGCCTGCGGGCGCAGCGAACAGCGCCAGCGCGAGGGTCGCGAGCGCTAGCGGGAGCACTGCACGGCGGACGGTCTTCCGGGGCGCCAAGGCGCGAGCATTCTATCGTGGGGCGGGGGGAGACAGCGGCGTCCCTTGATCGGCGCATGGATCGCAAACCGTGCGTAGCCTTTGTTTCAGGACCTGTACAACGCCAGGAACGGCGGCTAGCACCGGAGGTTGTGACCTATGACGTCGCCGCTTCGTTCCGGCCGGTATTCGCCTCCGCCCATTTCGGCTTGATGGGCATTATCCGATTGGAGCCACGGCTCCGTCGATCGGTGGGGCAGGGCCCCCCCGATCGGAGGGCCTCGATTTGGTCCACAAAAAGGACCGATCGATGGATGCGCGGGCGCCGTCCCGCCGCAGAGACTGGGCACAGGGTGGCCGGCAGACGCCTCAGCGGGATGGCTGTGGCGATCACAGCTGTGATCGCGCTCGCGGCCGTGCCCGCAGCCGCCGCCTACGTCCCGCGGCAGGACGCCTCGTTCTTCGGCGTCAGCTCCCCGAACTTCTACGTGATGAACCAGAAGGGGCAGGACGGCCTCCTCAATTCCTACCTCTCCAACATCGACGACACCGGGGTCGGCTGGGTTCGCGACGCCGTCCCCTGGCCGGACGCGGAGCCCGTTGCGCCGCTCGCCGGCAACCACACCTACAGGTGGGGAACCTTCGACTCCCAGATCAAGCGCATCGCGCAGAACGGCCTGACGCTCCAGCCGATCATCCGCCAGACGCCCGCCTGGGCCGAGTCGGCGGAAGCGCTGGCGATGCCCACCAAGTGCGGCCGCAACGGCATGACGAGCACCGCTGGTGCCGCCGACTACGGCGCCTTCGTGGGCGCTTACCTGCGCCGCTACGGCCGGGGTGGCTCCTTCTGGGCGGCGAACCCGTCGGTGCCGTATCACCCGGTCGAGCGGGTCGAGCTCTGGAACGAGCCGAACTGGTACCCGTTCGCATGTCCCGCGCCGGATCCGGAGCGCTACGCCCAGATGGTTGCGGCCGCGGCCGATGCGGCCCATGCGGTCGACCCGGGCGTCGTCGTTTCGATCGGCGGCCTCGTCGCGCTCAAGGCCGACACCTTCACGACCAACCCGAACACCGGCGCCACCACGCAGACGGGCACCGACGTCGGCGAGTTCCTGAGCCGCATGACGAGGGCGGTGCCGAGCCTCCCCAACAAGGTGGACGCGGTCGCCATTCATCTCTACGACCTCGATCCGGACGGCGACATCTCCCTCGTCGGCTGGCTGCGGAGCAAGATGATCGCGGCGGGGCTGGGCGCCGCATCGATCCTGGTCACCGAGTACGGGTGGCACACGCAGGGTGGGGCGGGATCGATCCCGGAGAGCCTCCGCGCCCAGTTCGAGGCGCACTTCGCGAACCAGGCACCGCGGCTCAACTGCGGCGTGATCGGCATCGCGCCCCACGCGTGGATCACCGCCGAGCAGGACACCAACGACCCCGAGAACTGGTGGGGGATCGCGGATCCGTCGGACGGGGCGCCCTATCCCACCGGGCAGGCGTATTCCGACCAGGTCCACCTCTTCGAGGGCATCGGATCCTCCCCGGCCCCGCGCCGGAC
>Ga0075365_10000125_pt1 | contig 23243 bp, 25 predicted proteins | sample EndMetdeltDD1765_FD_71387 | JGI IMG/M metagenome (GOLD analysis project Ga0075365, IMG submission 71387) | Populus endosphere microbial communities from Tennessee, USA - Endosphere MetaG P. deltoides DD176-5 | ecosystem: Host-associated > Plants > Roots > Endosphere | place: USA: Tennessee... | reverse complement strand
TACTGCTTGCCACGAGCGATACCGTCATCATCTGTCATTTCGGGATATTTTTCGAAGGCAATTCCCTTGTCAGCCAGTACCTTGACGGCAGCATCGATGTCGTCAACCGCGATGTTTAAAACAGTGAACGTTGCTGGTGTATGCTCAGGCTTTGCATACACAAAAACCGTGCCGCCGCTTTGCAGGTGCAGCTCTAAACCTTCTGGACGTTCCGAAACGTTCAGGCCTAAAGTCTGACCATAAAACTCTTTTGCCCTAGCAAGATCATCAACCGCAAAGCTACTAAATATCTCGTTCTTCTCAAACATACTATCCCCCTTATGTCTTGTAGTATACGCTTGTTACTACCGCAAGCTTAGCCAAACCGTTTAAGCGCCCGTTCATGTGCTTTTCGAGCTTCTTCTTCCCGGTTGTGGGGCTTGGCAGTTGTTATTAATGAATCCATAAGTTTTTGCGTTGCAGCACAGACTTCTCGTATCGCTTGATCAAAGGCGGCTTCATTTGCTTGCGATGGCTCGTGAAAGCCGCTCACTTTTCGCACGTATTGTAATGCCGCAGCTTCAATTTCCTGCGGATTAACGGGTGGGTCAAAGTTATATAAGGTTTTGATATTCCGACACATAGGCTCTCCTTTGAATACGCACTACTCCGTAAAACTAATCGCTTCTGTTTGCAATAAGACTCGTTTACCGTCCAGACCACCGGCATATCCGCCGAGGGTATCAACAGACGTCAAAACCCGATGACAGGGCACTACAATGGAGAGCGGGTTGCTGCCAACAGCTGTACCGACTGCCCTCACCGCTTTTGGCCGACCGATAGCCGTGGCTATTGCTTGGTAACTTGTTTTCTTTCCATATGGAATGGCAGCGAGCTTCTGCCATACTTGGTTTTGAAATTCAGTACCGGCAAAGTGGTAGGTAAAGTCAAACGTCGTACGCTCGCCGGCAAAGTATTCGCGCAGCTGACGGATCACCGGCTCAAAGACCGTTGGGTCTTCCGTCCAATCAGGTGATACGGCTGGTGATCGGCTAAAAATCTTCCAATGCATCCCGGTCACAGCCACCCCATTGCCAATTAACAACAGTGTACCAGCAGGTGTATCAAGCCAAGTATAATATGTCATTAATAACCTCCGTTTCTGTACTCTATACTACCACGTTGGCACAATGTACTTTCGCAATGGTGCGACTTGTTTTATAGTATTGCTACCATATGTCAGAACAGACCGCATCCAGCCTTCCTCCGACTGACCATCTTGCTGCGTTCGTTAAAGAACTTGGCCCCTGTGATGAACCCGTCCAAGTCGTCGCGCTTGCCGAAGGTCATCATAACCAGATATTCCTCTGCAGCGGTCCGGCTAATCTGCCGGGGCAGTTTGTTCTGCGGTACCCAAAATGTCCCACCGCAATTGATTGCCTGGAGATCGCATACCACCGTGGCACCCAGATGTTTGAAGGCCTGCCCACTCCTCAGGTCTTGCATTTTGGGAGATTAGCCTGCAACACTCCTGTACTACTCGAAGAATTTATCGACGGTTCCCCAAAAAACTTCGCCGAACTAACCACCACCGAAATAGGCGCACTTGCAACAACAGTCAGCACTATTCATCATCGACAAAGCAGCTGCTTTAGCAACAAGTCCGGGGAGGCGCCGATCTGCAGCGGTACCTATGCCGACTATCTGTGGGCGATGGTTCAGGAAAGTGTTATTGACCGCCTTCAGACAACCGACATGACAAAGTACGCGGCCGCGCAACCACTATTAACACGAGGCATGCAAAAACTCTCCTGGCTCATCAGCCAAGAGTCCGATGCATTCAGCGGCACTGCGTTTAGCCTGCTTCATCACGACCTTAACCAGCACAATATTCTGTGGCTGCCCAACGGCCGTGCCTATACCGTCGATTGGAACCCCACGCATGGCGATCCTGCAGACGACCTCGACTATATCTTTACCGACAACCGAACGTCCTCATCCTTTAAGCAAGCATTCATGGTGCGTTACAAGACACCGCCGGGAGCTGGCGATATTGCAGCACGCATCCCCGCCTACACACTCAAAAATCATCTTGATGATCTTGCCTGGACAATCATGATGTGCGAGCAGCAAGGCGACCACTACCAACCAGCCTACCACCAACGAATCGACGCCCTCGCTGCGTTAACTGCATAAAAACTAACAGAGAGCCCGTACACGGACTCTCTGACTTTATCTTATATATGGTGGCCAGTTCTGTCTTTTCAGATAGTTTTTGTATCCCGGGTTTGGCCAAACAACGCATCCCTGCGCTTTCGTGTCCCTGAAACACTATACCTGGGGTGGCCCACACAAGGCAGACCACCCGTACCCGCGGTTACTAGCAAAAAATACTTATCTGTTAATTAAAGAACTAAAGGTCGCCAACAAAAAGTGCCGGGTCTAAGTAACTACCCGACGTATTAGACACAATGCCGTACGGACGTGTATCTACCTGGAACCAGCGGTAGATTGCTGCACCGCCAGGAGTTGGCGAGTCGTAGTGGTTCAAGCCAGTGTATGTTCCATATGCTGCATTAGGAGCAAGTTCGCTTGAGTACTGTGATGCGTATGCAGTTCCGAAGTTTTGGATCTTCAGCTGCACCCAACCACCAGTGTTGTAGGTGCGGGTTACTGATACGTTACAGGTGTTTGTACCGCCCTTGTATTCGTCATAGACATAGCTCGAGCCATTCCAGACATACAGGTAAGCAGAGTACGAGCCAACCGTGTGGTAGAACGCTGGGTACGTGTAGCTACCACCGGCAGGTACCGACGTATACACATCGCGGTAGCCACCATTGTTATAGATCTGTACGTGAATGTACTTCAGCGCAGTGGTTGAGTTGTACACCGTGGTGTAGACCAGGTTGTTGTAACAGTAGTTGTAGAACGTTGAGAAATCAACGCCGCTGACGCTACCCGCAAATGGCAGAGCGGCAACACTTGGACTTGCGCCAAGTGCGTTGGTTTTAACTTCGTTTGTAGAGCCAAGCTTTTCAGTTTGCTTGGCATCTACCTTACCAGCTTCGACTGGAGGCTTAGCCTGAGGACCAGAAACGGTGCTTCGAGGTGGCTGTGAGGACTGAGCCGGTGCAGCTGTCACTGTTGCAGCAGAGCTTGTTGCAACGACTACACCCAGAGCAAGAACACTAACGACATTTTTCAATCGAGAAAACTGTACTTTCATACTACTCCTTCGTTATTTTTGGCTAGTAACACAGTTCTTATGCTACGTTACGCTGCCGTGGCTGAGTAGTCTTGTTTTTTGCTGATAATTAGCTTTAATATGTAAATCATACAACAAGTTGAAGAATAAAAGATTATATGGTTTACTATACGTGTCTTGGAGACTTCCGGACACAAGTAGACAAGTCCTCCCTGGAGAGTGATGATGGAGCAAAGCTACGAGCTGGCAGTTGACATCAACGGACAGCGCACCTACACCGGCCCGCTGGGCAGGCTCGTGCTGGTACGAACCGATGACCACGCCAGCTACGCCCTGACGATGAACGACCGGGAACGTGTCGAGCAGCTCTACAAAGAAGTCGAGCAGCACGAACATCGTGACAGCGAAACACAACTCTTTACCATCGTCCTGGCCGCGCTTCGTGCACTACTGCACGACAATCTCAAACTGAGCATCAACTCCTTCGCCGCAACCGTCGAGGCGCTGTACACCAACGACACCGAGCTCATCGTCGGAGCCATCCGCGAACTCTTCGTCCGAACCGGTTTCGGCACGGTACGCATCAGGGCCACCGAGATCTTCAGCGCTCAAGTCTGACGCGCAGAGCAAGTGACCGGCAGAGAGGATTTAGTAGCGTGTGTTGCGAAGCCTGTGCTGCCCTTTGGCCACCGCTTCTTACATACCCGCCTGAATCTTGTCTACTTGTTACTTCCTCTGCTACTTTTTGGCTTCAGCTTTTGCTACCAGTGACGATCCGCCGCGTTCCAACCAACGATTATAGGTTGGGCTTTGTGGTGCGTTTCGTTCACGCCACATATTAAAAACATCGCGAGAATATGAAGATGTCTCCAGGCTCTCCAGCCCCAGACCTTTCTCGAGATTGCTCGCCGCCCCAGGACCGCCGTTATAGCCAGCACCGATAAGCTCGGCTGTCTCGTCCCAACTTGGCCCTTGTTTGGTTGTGCCAAATTCGTTGCGAAGATACGCCAAGTAGGCCGTACCAAATTCAATATTGGTACGAGGGTCCAGGATGTTATACGTCTTAACTGGGCTGGTCAGATGTTTTTGTGCAATATCTTTGGCCGTACCAGGCATAATCTGCATTAGCCCCTCGGCACCAACGCCGCTGCGCGCCTGCGGATTGCCGCCCGACTCGATAGTCATGATAATAGCTACAAGGTTTGGATCAATATCATATTTTTGAGCCATCTCCTGAATGAGCGGTTGCCAGTGCTTTACGCTTGCCGGCACCCACGGTGATGTAATTGTCGTTGCCGAGGTCATCGGTAATTCTTTTGGTGTCATTGCACGCATGAACAATACTCCCACAAAAACCACGAGCGCACCGAGCAGAATCATCCCCGCATCACGAGGTTTGAGCGCGACAAATTGTGGCCGTTTTATAGCACGTCGTCGTTTTCCCATCTTTTTATCTTACCAAAAAGCTTGCGGTTTGCCTGACGTATTTTATACAGAAGGCCACTGGTCGCTTTCTTGTTGCGCCGCAAACCACTCCATTCGTTCGGCAGCAACGTTTCGGCGTACCGCCCTTGGTATGACCCTATCAAGAAGTGGTGATTGGACGTATCGTTCTAAGCCTTGAGCGAATGTACCGGCTCGCGACAAATCATCAAGAATAAAACCCTCCACGACATAGCGCATCCCCACATACGTAACTGTCTCGAGGCGACTGTCCAGGTACTCGGCATCAAGCTGTGACCGACCGTTGCCTTCAAGCTGTTGGCGTAGTCGGTCTGGCAGACTCAACTTCCATGCCGCCAATGCCTGCGGGTCACACCGTAGCTGTTCATTTTGATACTGAATAGTACGGACTAGCCCGATTACCAATGTATCGAGATGGTCGCCTATCTTTTCACCACGATAGCCTGCCAAAGCGCTCAGCATATGCCCGCCACGAACGCTTGCGTATGCCTCATTGAGGCGCAAATAGCCCATACCGTCAATCTCACTATGCTCAACTGCGCGCAAGACGTGGATATCCGTATCTTTATTATACTGTTCAGCGGGCCCAAACGCCGGTGCTCGTGCCATACGTCGCCGTGTTGACGGGTTTTGCCGCCCACACATAAAACCTCCGATGAGGGCAGCCAGGCGTTGGCTGGCATCATCGTCCTCTCCACGACCGATACGGTGTTCAAAACGGCTCGGCGTCACCCGTAAGGATGATGTACGATACTGTCCCATGCCAAATATCAGTGAGGTGTTCTGTCGGAGATCGTCGTATGGCATAACCGCAGGGTGAACATCACGGAGAGCCAGGAGCATCACCTCGCCCACACTTCGACAAAAGAGTGCCTGGTCTTTGGTATCAAGGCCATGAACCTGCTCGTGACCCTCGGCAGTCTTTCGCCAAAAACTGATGTTCGTATCGTCATATTTAAAAGCAACTTCAAGTCCGTTCTGATATGCCAAAAACCGATAGGTTTCCATGACCCGCCTGCGTCTTTCGAGCGCCACCGAAGGTGGTGCCGGCATCGTACGAACTTCGGGCTCATTATCATAGTAGCCTTGCTGATATCTGCCCTTACCAAAACGATATTCAATCGTGTTCTGCGGATCGGTATCCGTGAAAGCAACCCGCAGATCTCCTGGACCAGGGCTAAGCGTAGGTCTCGACAATCGACGGTGAGCTGCGAACATGACAAGCTCGGGAAGTGTTAAATCGTCTATCTGCTCCAGCCACTCCTGCTTACGATCAGCCTCCTGGTCATTACAGGGCTCCAGAGCTCTAATCTGCTTTTGGGCTTCATAGCGAGTACTATTCGCAAAAGCAGACCGACGCACAAACAGCATCTCCGGATCAATGCCAAACCTTTGGCGCACCGTTGTCCAGGTATGCTTATCAAGTGGAAACTCCTCGAGGCTGTAGTCCAGCTCAAAGCCGACCAGACACTCTGTCGGGCCATAGCTGTCAGTGGCAAGCGCCGTTTCGAGCGCCTGCCCAGGTACCACTTCATGCAAAGACATATAACTACAATTATACAATAGTTGTGGTCATACGTGCGTATTACATGCTAGCAGCAGCTACTCGGCTACCGTAAAAGTGCCCTTGGCGGCATCCTGTAAGTGGTCGTGGAACATATACTTGCCCGCCCTATTCAGCACCACTGTCACACTTTGGCCCTTTTTGATGGTGTTTTCTGTTTGACCATCATACGGCTGGTGATGATCATGAGAGCCAAAAGCCAGATCACGAACCCTGTCGTCTTCATTAGTCACAGTTAGCACATCACAAAGCGTTGCCGTTGTGTGTGATGGCGTTGCGGTATTATTCTTGATTACCACGTGGTAAACCTTGCCGCGCTGTTTACACGACGCCTCGGTAGCGTGAGTATCCGCATGGCTGTCCAGATAGTGGTCAGCCATGTATTGTGTGCCAGAAAAGACTGCAATGCCTGCGGCGATTACTGCTGCTACAATGCAAACTATCTTTGCGGCTTTCATAGCTCTTGATTTTGTCGGCTACTGATGCGCTGCGCCGCAAGTCGAGCGTGCGCCTTAACAGTCAGTATACTAACTCCTGCACTATAGAGCAGGCCCATCATACACGACTCAAGCATGTGGCCCTGTGTGCTAATGATCAGAGCAGTGCCGCTGGCAATCGTGGCGGCGATCAAGCCGTATGAAATTGTCAGTTTATTTTGTGAAGGACGGAAAAACGTGTAGGTAGCGTGCGCAATGCTACTGATAGCAATAAGCACATGGAGTAAAACAATCATACTTACAGTATACGATGCTTATGGCAATATTGCACCCAGTGGCAACATGCCAGCAAGCGCAATTGTTACAATCAACGAGAATCCAAACATTCCTCGGGCCCACTTATCTGACGCTTCGATGTCGGTCGCGCGGAACCCGCGCGTACCTTTGTACAGCCACAATGCGCCCAACGCGCCCATTGCGACAGCAAACAGATAGCCCGTATAACCAAATATTGTCAGCAGAATGCTACACATCGTAAAGAGACCGATATACGCCATCATCGACACCTTTGTGTAGTGGCGGCCTTTTTTGAGCGGCAAGACCGGGATTCCTGCAGCTTTGTACTCGCGACTGCGGTATAGGGCGATCGCGTAAAAATGCGGCATCTGCCATGCGGCAAATAGCAAAAAGACCAGTATTGCGCCCATGTCTACCCCACCGACTACTGCAACGTACCCGGCAAGCGGTGGCGTTGCACCGGAAATACTGCCGACCAAGGTGCCGATTGGCGAGTGGCGCTTCCAGTATCCATATGCCACAATATAATCAACCAATCCAACAATCCCAATAATAAGAGTAGGCAGGTTCGTCCAGCGCCACAGAACAATAAAGCCGAGTACGCCAAGTATCGTCGCAAAAATTAGTGCACTTCGGCCCGAAACGTCACCCCGCACCAATGCACGATTTTTTGTCCGTTGCATATGCTGATCAATACCACGATCAATATAATTGTTAATCACGCAGCCACAGGCGATCACAAGTGCTGTACCACCGAGTACGCCAAGTGCTGTTGTTAGCGGAAATGTCTCCTGCAAAACACAGGCCAGCAAGAAACCAGAAGTTGTATTAACAAGATTACCGTAAATGATCCCCGGCTTGGTCAGATTGTAGTACGTTTTTAGCATCTATAGTCCGTCCTGGCTATCCATGTAGTGTTGCATCTGCTTTTCGGACATCATGTTGTAGTCAAGGTGCCCCATGATCCATAAGGAGCCCACTACAATAATCACTACAACACCGGTCATAAAGAGCAGCACCAGGAGCTTCCACCGAGGTCCTTTTTCCTGGCCCAGATGCATAAAGAATAGCATCTGCACAATAAACTGCGTGATCGCTAGCACAGCGACAGCAGCAATGATCCCCTGCTTACTATAGGCACGTTCGGTCACTACGACATACGCCGCTACCGTCGTTACCAATGACAACAGAAAACCAGCAGTATATGATCGCAATGTAACGTGTCCCTCGTTAGCAGACTGCGGTAATTTTTGACTCATCAGAGCGCCCCCACCAAATAGACCAGGCTAAAGATAAAGATCCAGACGACATCAAGGAAGTGCCAAAACATCGCGAACAACGACAGCCGTCGCAGAACCGGGTCAATCAAACCTTTTCGGGCAATTTGCGCAACCATAACGATCATCCATAGGAGGCCGACGGTGATGTGTAATCCGTGCGTTCCAACCAACGTAAAGAATGCTGACAAAAAGCCACTTCGGCGCCAGCTGTTGCCTTCTTCGACCAAGTGACGAAACTCGGTTACTTCAAGAGCGACAAACGACAGGCCCAGCAAAAATACTGCTGTTAGGCCAGCAATGACATAGGCGCGATTTCGTCGCTGGGCAGCCAGTAGAACCAGTCCACAAACAAAGCTACTCGTAAGCAGGATAATCGTTTCAACCAAGACAAATGGCAAGTTAAAGAGCTCACTGCCATCGGGACCGCCATTGGTGTTATTGCGCAAGACAGCGTACGTCGCAAACAGCGAAGCGAACAGCACACAGTCAGTCATCAAATATATCCAGAAACCAAGAATCGTCTTTGAGTGATCAGTCTCGGCCGTTTGCTTGTAGTGCTCTTTCTGCGTAATAACCGGCTTATCAGTTAGCTCACTCATGCTGGTTGCTCTCCAGTTTCAAATTTCTTAACGTCTGCCGCTGGCAAAATATACTCGGTTTCGTCATCTGACAAGCGGATGATGACAGCAGTTACTACGCCCAAAAATGCCACAATTGCCAGCCACCAAATATGCCACACAACGGCAAAACCAATTAGCAATGTTAGCATGGCGATAATAAAGCCGATCGGCGTATTCTTTGGCATTTGAATATCCGTAAAAGTTTTTGGCTTATGTAAATCAATACCCTTTTGCTTAGCTTCCCAAAATGCATCTCGTTCAGATACTGGCGTCAGCTCGGCAAAGTTATAAAACGGTATTGGCGATCGAGTTGCCCACTCCAGTGTCCGAGCATTCCATGGATCACCAGTTGTGTCACGATTCCACTTGCGCTCAAAGAAACTAACAACAAATTGCAAAATCTGCAGCCCAATACCCAGCATAATAATCACGACGCCGATACCGGCCACAATAAAGAGGCCCTGCCAACCAAGGGAGGCATCATAGTGATCAAGCCGGCGGGTTGCGCCCATGAGGCCCAACGCATACAACGGTATAAAGGCCGTGCAAAATCCAACCAGCCAGCACCAAAAGGCATATTTACCAATCCGTTCGCTGAGCAGTACACCAAAAATCTTTGGGAACCAGTAGGTGATGCCCGCAAAGTAGCCAAAAACCACGCCGCCAATGATCATGGTATGGAAATGTGCTACCAAGAACAAGCTGTTGTGTAGCTGGAAGTCAGCCGGTGGGACCGACATCAGAACACCAGCCACGCCGCCAATGGTGAAGGTTGCCACAAAACCCAGGAACCACAACATCGGGGTAGCCAACACGATGCGACCCTTATACATCGTAAAGAGCCAGTTGAAGACCTTCACACCGGTCGGGATCGAGATAATCATTGTCGTTATACCAAAGAATGCGTTGACGTCGGCACCCGCACCCATCGTAAAGAAGTGGTGCAGCCAGACCGAGAATGACAACAACGTAATAGCAGCCAGGGCAAAAACCATCGACGTGTAGCCAAACAGTCGCTTGCGTGAGAAGGTCGCCACCACCTCCGAAAAGATACCAAAGGCTGGCAGAATAAGAATATATACTTCGGGATGACCCCATGCCCAGATTAGGTTTACGTACATCATTGGATTACCACCGCCATCAGCCGTAAAGAAGTGAGTGCCAATCGTACGATCAAGTGCCAGCAGTGCCAGCGTGACAGTCAAGATTGGAAACGCAAAAATAACCAGCGTCATGGCATTCAGGACACTCCAGGTAAATAGAGGCATTTTCATCAAGCGCATACCAGCACGACGCAACTTAAGAATTGTCGTAAAGAAGTTCACTCCCGATAGCAGACTGCCGATACCGGCAATCTGCAAACTCCATATCCAATAGTCGACACCGACCCCCGGACTGTATGCTAATTCGGAGAGAGGCGGATAGGCTAACCAGCCTGTAGCCGCAAACTCGCCGATAACGAGCGATGTGTTCATCAGGATTGCTCCAGCCAAAAATAGCCAGAAGCTAGTGGCATTCATAAACGGAAACGCGACATCGCGAGCGCCAATTTGCAGTGGCACCACAATGTTAATAATGCCAAACATCAATCCCATGGCTACAAAAAAGATCATCATTGATCCGTGGGCCGTAAAGACCTGCTGGAAGTGATCGGAATTCAAAAATCCATGTGAAGCACCAGATGACAATGCCTGCTGCGTACGCATCATCAGCGCATCAGCGCCACCACGCAGCAACATCACCAGTGCCACAATGATATACATGACACCAATTTTCTTAGGGTCAACAGTCGTAATCCACTCTTTCCAAAGCCAGCGCCAACGTTTGAGGTAGGTCAGCAAAAACACGATACTCAGCAGGCCGAGAACCATCGTCACAACACCACCCATCACAACAATGTCATGCTTGAATGCTTCGAGTGTTAACTTTCCAAACATCGTACCCTCTAGTAGCTCATGCCTTCATGAGCCATAAATTTATTAACAATTGTATCATAGAGCTTCGGTGCGACACTGCCGTAGTAGTAATGCGGATTATGCTCACTCGGCTTGGCCAGCTTGTCATATTCATCCATTGTCAGATAATGCCTCGTTTGCTTTGCAGTCTCGACCCAATGAGAAAAATCCCGCTCAGTACTAGAGCGTACCGTAAAGTCCATGCCAGCAAAGCCCTTGCCGCTCAAGTTAGCAGACGAGCCGGTATACATGCCAGGCTCATTCGCCATCAAGTGCAACTCTGACGTCATACCTTCCATGGCGTACACCTGACCGCCCAAGCGTGGAATCCAGAATGAATTCATGGGCGCATCGGAGGTAATCTTGAAATTGATCGGCGTATCCTCGGGGATCTGCAAGTAGTTCACGGTAGCAATATTTTGTTCCGGGTAAATAAACAACCACTTCCATTGCAGAGCCACAACCTGTACGTTCAACGGCTTTTTAGATGAATTCAGTGCCTTGTATGGGTCAAGCTCGTGTGTGCTGCGCCAGGTAACGATGGCCAAAATCACAATAATAATGCAAGGAATTCCCCACCATATCGACTCGACAACACGGTTACGATCCCAGTTTGGCTTATACTCACGACCTTTTTCTTCAGCAGCGTCAGCCCGGTAGCGCCAGACAATAAAAAATGTCATAGCAAATACCGGTACGACCACAATAACGCTCAGCAACAGCGTAAAGATCATCAGATTTCGTTCTTTTGCAGCAACTGTACCCGCAGGCTCAAAGATCGCGATATGCCCCTTAAAGGCAAACATCGCGACAACCCCCACAAGTAGCAAGATCAGCACAATCGGCAAAAGCTTCGACTTTTTTGTCATCTTACTGCGATTATAGCACGCTCTGCATAAGCACGATCACAAAGCATACAGTTTTCTACGCGTGACGTGACTGCAGATTGGCGCCAAGATCACGCCTGATCCTGAAGAGCGCTAGCTCTTTACATCAGCGGCGGCGTCAAGCAACCTCAGAAGTGCCAGGGTGGTATTCCAGCTACGGATTGTCATCGATTTGTAGACGGGCTTGCCGATAATCTTACTCAAGCGACTTTTTGTGCGAAGTGCACTCAGCCGTTGCGAATAAATGACGCCCACACCTGGCCAGATTACATCGACACCTTCGCGTGGATCAAATACAGACAGTGCTTCAGCTGTGTCGACCCCCATCAAAAAAATTGCATCGCTGTGGTACGTATCGGGCTGGTCGCCAAAGCCCTTTGGCCGATTATCAATAACCGCCTGCAGTTGACTGTGCGTAAGCACTAAAACCCGTATTAACTCACTGTCCAATGCAAAGACCTTTGGCAGAGCATGCTCAACCAGATGCTGAACTTCAGCGGCACTTTTATCAGATTGCAGAATAACATTGCCACTGGCAATGTAGGTCGTGACATTCTGAAAGCCCAGCCCCTCAAAGCACTTCTTGAGCTCCGCCATGGGAACTTTATTTTTGCCGCCAACATTTATGCCCCGTAAAAGTAGTACGTACGTGTTCATGCTTGCAGTATACAGGCCTTTTAGCTAGGCGCGAACACGAGCAATATCGTGCTCAATATCTGCATATCGCTTACCCGCCAGATAAACACCAGCAACAAAGTCTTCTTGCGTAACGTCGACACCAAAATAATCAGGCACAGCAAAAGCGTCGCGGTCAGCCTGGTTCTTAAACTCAACTTCAATAATGACAAGGCCCTCAAGGTCCCCCTTAAAGACATCAATTTCGAGCGTATGCTCGCCAAACGGCGCCTCGTAGCGATCTTTAACAACTTCGCGTCCATTCAGTGCGCGCAACGTTTCAAATTCCTGTCTGCTAAGCGGGATAGTGTATTCATCTTGCAGCGATAAATCTTGTGGATCAGTATTAACTTTTTTGGTCAGTTCATACTTGTCACCTTTTTGACGCAGTCGCAACTTTGTCAAAAGGTCATCGGCTGGCGACAAATAGCTATCAATAATTCTGGTCGGTGACCGTACCAAAAGCTCTTTTGGTACACTAGTTGGCAGATAGGCAATTTCTATTTCGATTTCAGTTGGAGACGGGTGAGGCATAGTGCATTCCTTTTAATTGAGTGGTGGTAGGGCTTGTGCGCTAATTTTAGCAGCAGCAACCCGACAACCATAGGCAACAGCATCGGCAAATGAACGGCCAGCCAGCACAGCAGTAAGCACTCCGGCGTTAAAACTGTCGCCCGCCCCCGTCACATTCACTATGGCATTTACTTTTTGAGCGGCCTCATGCTGCACCAGTCCATCTTTGAAATAATATGCACCGTTTTCACCATCCTTAACGACAACTGTCAGCCGTGGCGCTTGTTGTCGAAGCATAGCCAGACCTTCCTCGATAGTCGCAACATCCCAGAGCGCACAAAATTCTTCTCGGCTCGGAAAATAATAAGACGCACTCAGCACCAGGCCCTTAACTGCTCCTAGTAGCTCCGGACTTACGCCAGCTGGCACACGACCATGGTCAACGGCAACCATGGTGTCTGTTTTTTTGGCTAATTCGCCCATTTCGGCGAAAGCGTCTACAAAGGCTGACAACTTTAAACAACCACCCATATACAGTAAGCGGGCTTGCGGCAAAACTTCTACCAATTTTGGCAATACTACCGCAGGATTAAGTGCCGCGTTTGCAGTCCCAGCCACAAACATAACATGCTCCCCCTGGGGGTTTGTAATATTAAAGCCGATATTCGTCAAAAGCCCAGGTTGACGCACCAGTGCCGCCTCAACCCCTTGTTGTGCGAGCAGTCGTTCGAGTGTACCGCCATTTGTGTCATCACCAGCCATGCCAATAAAAGCAGTTTGCAGTCCCAGCCCTTGGCTCAGTCGACAAAAATTTACCGCCGAGCCACCAGGCACAACTTCATACCCCGTGCCGATATGTTCTTCACCGATAAGATTCTCCCGATTGAACGAAAAGCTATCAACGTTTGTATCGACATAACAAGTGCCGAGCGCGATCACATCGATCTGTTTTGTAGTCATGCCTGGATTATAGCAATTTGTTGCTACTTTCGTCGCGCCAATAGATGAGATTATTCAGCAGTGTTAATAAGTGTTGCTACCAATTCTGGATACGACAAGTTGTTTGCCGCCCACAGCTGCGGATACATACTGATATTTGTGAATCCCGGCATGGTATTTATCTCATTCAAATAGAGTGATCCGTCGTCTGCCAACAAAAAGTCAACGCGTGCCAAGCCGCTACAATGCAGCGCACGAAATGCCCTGCGGGCGTGTTCCTGGGCCAAGGCCGCAAGATCGTCGTCAATCTTTGCAGGAATAACAACCTGCGAAGTTGAAGCACTATCATATTTAGATTCATAGGAATAGAACTCACGATCTGGCACGATTTCACCAACGACGCTAGAACGTGGTTGGTCATTCGGGCCCAATACAGCAATCTCTAGCTCACGGGCTCCCACAACTGCTGTTTCGATCAGTACCTCAGTGTCATAGTGATGTGCTGTCTTGATAGCGGCAGCAAACTCTTTGCTTGTTCGCGCCATACTTACACCCACCGATGAACCTTGGCGGGCGGGCTTTACAAACAAGACTGCACCAAGTTTTTGCTGTAGTTCTGCAAAATCTGGCAGCTTTTCACCAGTATAGTGCACCACACTTGGCGTAACTGGGATATTGTGAAGCGTTAGCAACTGTTTGGTCAGCACCTTGTCAATACAGAGTGCTGAGGCAACCACATTGCAGCCAACAATTGGCGTATGAAGCAGTTGAGCCAAACCCTGAACCGTACCGTCTTCGCCATTTGTACCATGCAAAACCGGAAAAATACAGTCAATACGCACCTGCTGCTCACCAATTTTTACGGCCGATGCACCTAATAGTGGTGTGACCGGCGTCTTTGCGCTGTCATGTTCGATAATCGATTGCGTGTGCAGCCAGTGCCCTTCGCGATCAATGTAACACAAAATAGGCTCCACTCGGTCGAGATCAAGAGCGTTATATACATTTTGTGCAGAGATGATTGACACCTCGTGTTCCTGCGATTCGCCACCAAACAAAAACAATACTGTTTTCTTTGTAATATCTGTAGTAGTCATGTGCATTATTATATAATTTTTCAGATACATTCCAAAGATAGTGGAATTTATATCAATTTTCTGTATCTGTTAATAATCTGTTAAAAACATATTGTCCAATCACATTAGACAATATATCTACAGAAATGATATACTTACCATATGGATAAACGCCTCGTCAGTGCTCTCAAACAATTAGGATGCAACGAAAAGCACATACGTTTTTATTATGCCAATCTGCAGCTCGGTGCGGCACCACTTTCGGACATCGTAAAGCAGGCCCGCCTGCAGCGCTCGACCGGTTACGTTATTGCGGCTGAAATGCTTGAGCTGGGCCTGACCGGAGAAGACCACAAAACCTACAAAAAACTGTATATTGCCGCCGAACCCGATGTGATCCTTCGCAAGCTAGAGGCCAGGCATCGTGGACTGGGCCGTACAATTATTGGCTTTAAGGAAATTCTCCCCACTCTGCAAGCCGAGCATCACGCCACCAAAACCCGTCCACAAGTTCGCACGTTCGAAGATAAAAACGGTCTGATAGCCGTCTGGCGGGATCTCTTACGGCAGCAACAAGAAGTATTGCTGTGGTCAAACCAAAGCACCGAGCAACTGGTCTTTGATAACGACATGCATGAACAATTCATCCGGGAACGTGTTGCCAAAAATATCCCCATTCGAGTACTTGCCGTGAACACCCCTCGAGCCGCACATTTGACAGAAACCGATCAAGAAAACCTACGCCAGACACGCGTTCTGCCAGATACCGTACAATTTACCGGCGAAACCTATATCTACGGCAACAAGGTGGCCGTGCTGGACTTTGGCAAAAAGATCTTTGGCGTTATTACCGAGAATGAACAGATCGCTGAATCACAACGGGCCATCTTTGAAATGACCTGGAATCAACTTAGCTAGTCGACCAAATTTTGCTGTTTGAGCCGTGGCTGTACCTTGTGAGCAAATACAGAGCCAACTTCGATATCGGGCACAATAGCGTATAATCCAAGCAGATCATGAGCGACGAACAAACCTGGCTATCACGCAAATTTCTTATATATAATCTTTTTACTAACCTGTGGTTTTTGGGTGCAGTCTGGTTGTACTTCTATCGGCTATTCATCACCGACCAACAAGTAGGTATTCTGGATGGCATGGCATTTGCAATCGGCCTGCTTGCAGAAGTGCCATCCGGCGCCCTTGCCGATAAGTTTGGGCGAGACAAAATGGTACGTCTGGGGCATATCCTGGCGGGCCTAGGGCTCTTAATTCAGGCCAGTGGCAGCGATTTCCTGCCGTTCTTTGTAGGCCAAGCTATTATGATGATTGGCGTTTCTTTTGTTAGTGGTGCTGACGAAGCACTGTTCTTTGAGCGGCTTTCGTTCAAGCGACAATCAGCCGCGTGGCGGAAACTGCTCATGCGCGGCTCACAGGTTGCGCTCCTGGCAACATTAAGCGCCACAATCGTAGGTGGGTGGCTTCATGCCATAAACCCACGTGTCCCGTGGGCGCTAACTGGGATATCATTTATCGTAGCTGCCCTGCTTATCTGGCCGGTAAAAGACCTGCGTCCACGAAAAGATAGACAACGTATTGGCGTCGAGATCGCAGAATACCTGCACGACATCAAGACCGGCTTTCAACAATTTCGACTGCCACATTTACGGCTCTATGTACCACTCATCTTAACAGTGCAAGGCCTTTTTTATGCCACCGGCTATGGGCTGCTACGCCTCATCCTTTTAAGCCAGTTTCACTTCAGCCCATTTTGGGGCTCGGTTGTTGTTGCGAGCAGCGGGCTCATTACCGTCGGTGTTCTTTCATATCTCCATAAACACGCCGAGAAGCTAAGTGAGAAGCAAGTCCTCACCGCTATCTCGCTTGCCACCGTTGCCAGCCTGCTCCTTTCGCTCGCCGATATTGGGCACTGGGGGTACCTTGTCATCCTTACGCTATACCTCGGCGAGCACGTACTATCGCCATTTATGAGCGAGGTTCTGAACTACCATGCAAATGAGCATCAGCGCGCGACCGTTCTGTCAATTGCCTCGTTCTTCAAAACACTTCCCTATGTGGCACTTGCTCCACTCATCGGTTCGCTCAATACCCATGGCCAGCTTGATTATTTCTTATTTGGCTGGCCAATACTTATTGTTGTGTCGTTGGGCATCTACCGTGCATTCAAGCAAAAAGATACAGCTATTCCGGCACAGTAGGTGGGGGCTCTGTGCTAAGCGAAACATAAAGAGACCAGTCTTGCTGGTCTCTTCTGTGCTAGAAGGTTCCATGACTACTGTTCGGCAACCAGGCGGTCCAAGCGATCGGTACTGCTGGTAAAGCCTTCGATCATGCCCATACCCACAAGTTTTTCGATTTCTTCAGCGGTCTCAGCCGTGATACGACTGATGACATTCGTTGTGCCATCCGCTTCGACAAACTCGATAGTAATAGTCACTTCTGGCATACCTGGCATCTTGTTGCCCTCGGCGTCTGCAAAGAAGTCACGATACACAAAGCTGTCTGGCTCAGTGATAGTATCGTACTCCATAAGACCGCATGATTCCTGACCAAACCACTCGCCCTGATTTTCGTCGACACACTTCATGGCGTACAAATTGCGACCACCCGGGTGGAAGTCAAATTCTTTAACTGTCGTTTCCCAACCCTCGGGACCCCACCATTTGGCGAACGTGTCTTTGTCAGCATATGCGTTCCATAGCTTGGCTTTTGGCGCATTAAATGTGCGCTCAATGATAAGTGTCTTGTTTTCGAGATCTTTGGTTACTTTGGTTTTATCCATGATTATTTCCCCTCCTGTAATAATACGTCTAACTTGCTATAACGGCTTTCCCACATCCTGCGATACTGTTCTAAGTACTTATCGGCCTCTTCGAGCGCCTCGGGTGCCAGTGTCACCATGTACTTTTTACCCTCCTTACGCCGTTTGATGAGATGTGCTTTTTCGAGCACCTTAAGATGCTTTGATATGGCGGCAAAACTAACTTCGTATTTTTCCACTAACTCGCCCACCGACAGCTCGCATTCCATGACACGGCGCAGAATATCCCTCCGGATGGGATCGGCAAGTGAGTGAAAAATATTGTCCAGTTGTATCGTTTGTTCAACCATATGGTTAAATGTTACTGCTCCTGGGTTGTGCTGTCAACACAAAAAAATAACACCCGGTATACTGCTGCCTGACAGCTGACCAACCTCAATTCCCCAGCTTATATTAAGTATGAAACGATATAATTGCGGGTTTTTGATAGCGAAAATTGCTGCGCTTGCCTATTATCTAAGCATTACCGCTAACAGAAAGAACCGCATCGTGGCAAAAAAATCTACCGCAAACGCAAAAAAGCAGACTTCTTCCCGGGGGAAGGTCAAAGTAGTAAATAACGACCCCCTATCGAGACGCCTCTTAAAACAACCCCTACTTATCCTTTGTGCTGTACTTGTAGCAGTCGTAGGCACCTACACCATTGTGCGCTCACGTGCAGCCACGCCGTGGCCCTCCGCACCAACAGCCACAATCTGTAGTAACAACGATGTCTTGGGCGGTGGTCCGAGCACAGCTCCAAGCGGTGCCATTACAGTACCGGCCGGCAATAACAGTGCTATCAACTTTACGCAAGACAACAAAACATTCTGGTTTGCCCCGGGCACGCACACACTCGGCACCGGCCAATACGCACAAATTGAGCCAGGCAGTAACAGTAAGTACATTGGTGCACCTGGTGCCATCCTGGATGGCCAGCACGCCAACTTGTATGCCTTCACTCAGCACGCCACTGGCGTGACCATTCAGTACCTGACGATTCAGAACTTTGGTAAGGCGGGCGACAATAACAACGAAGGTGTCGTCAATCACGACGCCGGTCACAACTGGACCATTCAATACAACACCGTCAAGAACAATGCAGGCGCGGGTGTATTCATTGGCTCTGGAAATGTCGTCAGCTACAACTGTCTAACCAGTAATGGCCAGTACGGCTTTAGCGCCTATGAAGAAGCCGGGGTCAACAACGTAACACTCGACCACAACGAAATTTCATACAACAATACTGACGACTGGGAAGCTAAAATCGACGGCTGCGGCTGTACCGGTGGCGGTAAGTTTTGGGCCACAAAGAATGCCACAATCACTAATAACTACGTGCACAACAACAAAAGTGTCGGTATCTGGGCAGACAACAATAACGCCGGCTTTCTGATCGAAGGAAACTATATAGCAGACAACGACGATGTTGGTATTTTGTACGAAACAAGCTATAACGCGCTCATCCGCAACAATACCCTTGTTCGCAACGCAAATGTTGGCGGCCCCAAGAACCCTGGTTTTCCAACTGCAGCTATTTACATCTCTGAATCGGGCGCAGATAGCCGCGTGGCAACTGCATACAACAATACCCTAGAAATTACCGGCAACCTTATCGAAGACAACTGGAGCGGTGTTGCGCTTTGGGAAAACGCCGACCGCTATTGTGGTTCGCCTGCCAACACTAGCAGTGGCGAATGTACACTCGTCAACCCATCGACCATAACTGAAAGCTCTTGCAACAGCACAAACATCGCCAAGGCACCCTACTACACCGACTGCCGCTGGAAGACACAAAATGTCAAAGTACACGGCAATACATTCCGCCTCACGCCGTCCCACATTGGCACCAACTGCACCTTCCAGAATAGCTGTGGCCTGAATGCCGTATTCTCCAACTACGGTTCGTACCCAAGCTGGTCACCCTACAAAGGCACGGTTGTACAGAACGCCGTTACCTACAACCAAAACAATACCTTTAGCGGCAATACCTACGAAGGTTCATGGAAGTTCCTGCCGTTCGAACAAGGCAATCTGAAGTCATTCACCGAATGGCAAGGCGCTCCATACAATCAGGATGCTGGCAGCAGCCTTAACAGCTCAACTTCGACACCGCCAGCCAACACCACTGACACTATTGCCCCGACAGTGGACATTACCGCACCGCAGAGCACCACTACCGTTGCTGGTACCGTTAACGTTGATGCCAGCGCTGCCGACAACATCGGCGTTACCAAGGTAACGTTTGCAATTGACAATACTCAGTCAAGCTCCGACACTTCCGCTCCATACACCTTCAGCTGGAACAGTGCGGCAGTTAGCGACGGCACGCACACTATTACCGCCACTGCATTCGATGCAGCCGGCAATAGCACCCCTAAGTCGATTCAGGTCACCGTCAAAAACACCACTTCGACACCCGCGCCAACCACCCCAACTCCTTCCGAAAAAGGCACTGGTCTGCAGGCAACATATTTCGACAACAAAGATCTTACTGGCCGATATGTGAGCCGCACCGATCAAACGGTAAACTTTAACTGGGGCACTGGCTCACCAGACAGCGCAATCGCCAACAATACCTTTAGCGCTCGCTGGGTTGGCAAGGTAACCGTGCCTGCAACTGGCAAGTACACCTTCTATACCCGAAGTGACGACGGCGTACGACTCTGGGTAAATGGTCAGCTGATCATCAACAATTGGACCCTTCATCCCGTCACCGAGAACAAGGCACAAATCATGCTAACCGCCGGCCAAAAGTACGACATTAAAATGGAATACTACGAGAACACCGGTAAAGCAGTGGCTAAACTATTTTGGAGCAGCAGCTCGTTGCGCAAGCAAGTTGTCCCAACGGCATACTTGTACAAACAGTAGCCCGCCCCTCTACATAATAAAATCACCTGTCATCTGACGGGTGATTTTATTTGTGGGTGATTTAGCCCCGATTGAGAGGACCAAATCTACGAAGTTAGCTAGTTTGACCAAGTAGCTGCGTCGAGAAGGTTTCGCAAAGCCGTCGAAGGCTCAAGATTAACATGAGCGCCTGTTCCGTAGTCTATGCAAACCTTTTCGGCCTCAAAACACCAGAACATTCTGTTGGCGCTGCCGTCGCCAGACTGCCCAAAAAGTACTGAAGAATCAGGCGTCCGACCGCCGACAGTGATTGCTGGCGCCGGACCAATCGGATTTTCAACCCACCCTTGAGTCATACATTCCATCATAGTACGACCGTCGTTACACCAGCTGGACATATTAATAATCAGCAGTGCCGCACCACCATTCGTCGTGTCATTACCGAGTATGTCTTCATTTGGACCGCTGGCGCCGTATCCATAGTTTTCCCAGCGATTGTCAAAGTTCACCGTGATAGTGCCAGCCGTAAAGCTCTCAGGTGCCGGTGGCGTGTTAAGCCAGGTAACGTACTTCTTGATCGTCGCAATCGTATCAGGCTGAACGCCATTGCTTGCCTTGTTAATCATTTGGCCATGTTCACAAATGGCATCGCCGTTACCGTAGGTGTAGTTGAAGATCTTCCCGTAGTATTTATTGCAGGTAACCGTTTTTGTACCACCGCCCTTATTGACGTCACTTGTATACCCGCTCTGTGCAGAGCTAACTGGGACAAGCGTGTCAGTGTTAAGGTGATCTCGAGTCGTTTGTCCAGATATAAAGTCAGTTGTAACGTTTGTCACATCTCCGGCAATCGTATGCACAATAGTCTGTGATGGAAACTGCGGTAGTGCGTTTAACTCAGGTGAACCGGCATTAAACCACGTAAAGATAGGCGTTGGGTTTGCACCAGCAACAATACCTTCGTGTGGTGTTGCAATGGTTATCACCTGGCCAACTTCACTAGCAATAGAGCGCTGTCCGTCTGTGGATTGTTTGCTCAGTGCCTCCCGAGCCACCAGACCACCCATTGAATAGCCCACAACAACTACCTTGCCCTTACCACCACTATGAGTGGATAGCTGCGACACACAGTCGATAGTTTTTGCTAATTTAGGGCCGCTACCCGGGGCAGTAACCCAGTTCCAGGTGTTGTAGCCGAATGAATGAGCAACAGCAACGCCGGGTATGCTATTGATTTTGGCGGCAAAACTATACGCGTTATCAAGCGAACCCCATACACCAGGCACCGGAGCCGTGCCGTCAGTATTCAGTCCATGCACCAATACAACGGGCACCTCTGTGCCAATATTTTTGTTCATAATCCTGTCGACGTCCGCGTCGCAATATGACGGGTTTCCGGCCGCCGCCAATGCTGTTTGGGGCAGCGCCGTAATGGCTAACGCCGCAACCATAAGTAATAGCACCGCGAATTTCTCCGCCCTACGTAACACCTCTCGCATGACTCCCCCCTTATTTATAAGCAGAAGTATGGCGCTTTCAGCTTTGCCTGTCAACGGACCGAGCAATTGACAGGCTAATACACTTTCCATTTCTAATCTCAGGCCCTGTCCCCTTGTTCAAAAAGCACACCCGCTTTAGTAGTATCTACAAGCCAGCTGCCGAGCGTCTGAAGGTGCTGCGCCTGTCGCTCGTCAAAATCTCTGCTGCCCGAAACCTCATGTTCGAGCATTGATGAGACATAGTAAAAGATATCCCCGCCCCGCTTAAGCTTTGTGTCAAATACCGGCTGTGACTTGTGCAAGGATACAACTTGATCGCAAAATGCCTTGCCAAATACTGTTGTAATGGGCTCAATTCCGGTCTGAACGGACCGCGTAAGCGCCCATTTGCCTGTTGGGCCGATTACCGCAACACCATGTCCAACAGAAATGTCGTGCCGTCGGGCGCTGCGTTCTTCGCGCACCGAAGCAGGCATTGCTACGAATTCCGGGTCTTTTTGGCGGTTAATAAGCGAGCAGATGATTGCCGTAGCACCCTTCTGCAGAAGTGCTCGTTCTATTCTGGCGTCTAGGCCGGGTATGTTCACAAGCTTGTCAAACGCCGCATGACCAATCACTGCCATGTCGGCGGCATGTCGCCCAATGCTCTCGGGGTCAAACGAATCACCATCAAGATGCCGGGCAACACGCTCGCGCATAAGCGGGATACTGCGGCCAAGTAAAGAAAGTCCGATTCCTCCGTCATTTTGCCGGCGCTTGAGCCTCATGCCTTCTAAAATTGCGGCCTGTGCAGCCCCAAATAATCTCATAGCTTCATTAGCATCTGCTGTGGCCAAAGCCTGTTCGGTATGTGCCCACGCAGTCGCCTTATTATCACTTGCGACTGAGTTAATTTGATAAAATCTCTGTAACGCATTCGGGCAAGTGTATTCAGCCATCCGCAATTGGTGCCAGTCAGAATAGCCAGTGTCACACTGTCCGGCAGGGGCGTGCCGATGTTCTGGTATAAGTTCAGCCAATGCTACTTGCATAAAATATGCTCACACTCCTTTTATAATGGCCTAATTATACCCAAAAATCAGTACTAGATGGCTGGGGATGAGGGATTCGACTCTGTAAGACTGTCAAGCTAACACCGTTAGTTTTCCATAACTATTCGAATCCCAGCACAGCTCAAAC